>Ga0209042_1002676_pt1 | contig 11423 bp, 9 predicted proteins | sample SaaInlV_200m_DNA_6_FD_184649 | JGI IMG/M metagenome (GOLD analysis project Ga0209042, IMG submission 184649) | Marine microbial communities from expanding oxygen minimum zones in the Saanich Inlet - SI037_S2LV_200m_DNA (SPAdes) (version 2) | ecosystem: Environmental > Aquatic > Marine >...
AACAACCATAATTTTGTCATTCACCGTAAGGTGAAGGTACTCTATTATGGACTCCGCATTTGCTGAAAGGTTTTCATGAGAAAGCATAACGCCCTTAGGGTTAGCCGTGGTACCGGAGGTATAGATGATCGAGGCTACATCATCCTCGGACGGCTCACGCCGGTTGAACAGGCAGTCATCCTTCTCCGACGCCTCGCGTACGTCACTCATGGTCGTCTCATAGTCGATATAGCGGATCCGCCCGTTCTGGATGGGCATCACCTTTTCGCCGTCGATCAACACGGCTGTGCTCAAGGCCGGCAGGTGGCTTTCTATCTCGCGCAGCGTCGGGTAGGTTCGGGCTGAGGAGAAAATCGCCTCCGCCTCGGAGTCGCGCAGAATGTGGGCTACCTCCTGCGGGCGCAGCTTGGCGTCGACCGGTACGGCTGTGCAGCCCACGCTGACAATGCCCAGGTAGAGTTCAGGCCACTGGCGGCAGTTGTCCATATGGATCGCCACGCGTTGCCCCGGCTTGACCTTCATCTTGTTCAGGATCTCGCTCACCTGGCGCACACGCGCCATCAGCTCTCGCCATGTGATTTCGAGCCAGGCGCCATCCGCCTTGTAGCGCAGGGCCACCCGGTCGGCCTGCTGTTGATAGGTCTTAACAAATGCCTGCTTAATCGTTGTCACAGCTTCTCCCCATCTTATGGCCCGCTGAATGCGTCGCCTTGTGCGCCCATACTACGATCTGGCGCGCTGTATTCAAGGGCAATATCCAGTTGCCCTCTTCCCTGTTTCATTCTACTATAGGCACAGTGAGATGAGACGCGCACACCATAACCCAGTTCTGCTCGCCGCAATCATGATTGCGGGCGTGGCCGGTCTAGCCTCTGCGGCCCTCCAGCAGTTCTCTTTTGATCGCTACCAGTCCATCCTCGATCGCCAGCCCTTCGGCGAGATCAAGGCGGATGTCGCTCCCACGCCGCGGCCCGGCCCCGTGTTGCCCCCCTTCACCAAAGACATCAAGATGTGCGCCATCCTCGAGGACGACAGCGGCATCCAAGTCGGTTTCGTCAACGTTGCCATCAAACCACCCAAGAGCTACTTCCTCTATGTCGGAGGCAGCGAAGATGAGATCACGCTTGTCCGCGCCGACTACTCTCGCGAGATGGCCCTCCTCGAAAAAGGCGGTGACGAGCAGTGGATCTCCATGGCCGGCCCGGTCGATATGGCCGCGACCATGGGTGACAAGGCCACTGTTGCTGCCAGGGCGATCATCGGAGCGGCTCGCGTTTCGAAGCCGCTATCGGCGAGCGCCAGTAGAGCCAAGTCAAGGGCCGCCAAGACCGCATCCTATGCCGAACGACTGCGCCTGCGGCGCGAAGCGATGAAGGCGCGGGCCGCAAGCAAGCCCAAGTTGGATGGGGAAGAGCTCAAGAAACACCTTGAGTCCTACCAGATGGATCTGATCAGAAAAGGGATGCCGGCACTTCCGATGCCGTTGACCGATGAAATGGACGCACAACTGGTCTCGGAAGGGGTATTGCCACCCAATTGAGATTACGCCGTCACCCGTTCAATAGAGGCTCTGTTTTATGAAGTTTGATGCGATATCTACTGTTTCTGGACCGCTGAGAGCCTTGATGGCGGTATGCCCCTGCATCGGGTTTTTGCATCAGGCGATGCCCAAGAAAAAATCTCAAATAGAGGTTGACCAATTGAGCGGGACCGATTATATTTAGATCAGGAAATAGGAGAAGTTTCACAACACAACATGTCGAAACACAAATCAAACCGGAGGTACAGTACAATGAAGAGGATTCTTAGTATTCTCGCAGTAGTGGCTCTTGTCGCCATGACGGTCCAGGCCGTTGAGGTTAAGAGCGAAAACGTAGCTGGCGTGATCAACGTTAGCGTTGACGCCGCCGAGTACAAGCTGATTGGAATGAGTCTTGATGATATTGAGACACTGGACCCCACTCTGGCTGACGTCCTCGGAACGGATGGCGTGCCGGACGGTACGGTTGTCTATATCTTCAACGGTCTCGGCTACGACCCGCATATCTATTACGATGGTTTCGGGTGGTACGAGGGCGCCGATCTGAGCACGGCTGTTGTGGATCGGGTTACTGGATTCTGGGTCAAATGCCCAGCTGCACATACCTTCTCACTGACAGGTGAGGTCCCTGACTACGACACGACTATGACCCTTGGTGAAGGCTATCAGATCGTCAACTATCCGTTCCCCGCTGCTGTAGCTCTGACGGATTCAGTCATCGGTACAACTGCTGCCGATGGTGACAAAATCTACGTTCTGGATGGCACTGACTATGTCCCGCACATCTACTACGCCGGTTTCGGCTGGTATGACGGTCCCGATCTATCCACGTTGGTTTTCAATCCTGGCGACAGCTTCTGGTACCAGAGGGTTGGTACTGGAGAGGTCAGCTTTGATGAGACCGTCCCCTATACGCTCTAATCTGTTCTCAGCCTGAGGCTAGAACCTGCACCACAAAGAATGGTAGGTAAAGAATGAAGTATGGCAGAAACGCAGGAAAACTTGCACTGGGCATGATGCTCATCGCCTCTCTTGCAAGCGCAGAGATTTCGGCGAGTTTCTCAAGTCCAGGTAGCAGTCTTCTCGACGATGGGGGGGCGGACTTATCCGCAGGTAGTCTCTATATGGTTTACCTGAGTACGGACACAACGATCAATTTTAACACCATGACTCCTGAAGTCTCGCTGGGGAATGACACCTTTTTAGGTGCCTTTAGCACTCAGGAGGGACCTCCTGCGGCTGGTCGTATCGTTGGACATGGTGCTGATGTGTTTGGGGCGGGCTCGCTTGGTTTGGCCGGTCAGAGTTTGTATATTGCAGTCTTCGACTACGCTTACTCGTCCTATTCAGGATCTGTTCCTCTCGGAACCTACTACTCATTGGGGCATCTGATGACCCCCACGACTGAGCGGTTCGGCATATTGCCGTCTCCGACACCCGATGACTACGGTACGAGTTTGAGCGTTCAGACGTCTAGTCAGCTTGTTCCTGAGCCGGGAACATGGGCTCTGTTTGCTATTGGTGCAGTCCTAGTGGGTGCGCACATGCGTCGTCGCAAAGCTTAGACTTGTGCTAGATATCTCCATCTGAGGTGCCCCATAAGTGGGGCACCTCTTTTTTTGCTCTGAATTTCCGCGAAGAAAGGATCTCAGTATGTCCCGCTTCATCTTGTCTACTGTGCTTGCCTCTTCTCTTCTTGCCCTCTGCCTGGGCGTAGAGGCAGAGCCTGCCCATCATAAGTCAATTGCCATTATAGACGCCTCAGGGCTAGATCCAAAGGTGCTTGTGCCCGTTTGTGAATACGTGAAAGGGCAATTGCGGGTCCCTGTCCGTGTTCAGCATGTGAAGCGTTTTGAGGCCCCCTTTCTCCGTGCGTTCGCGAAGAAGCTACAGGTGTACAAACAGCCTGATGATGTCTGTGTGATTGTATTGGTGCCTGGGGGCAATGCCATCAAGCTCCACTCAACAGTCGAGCGTGATCTGCAGATGGCAACCGTGAACGTGAGCGCCTTGCATAGTGATGATCCCGTCAAGATGGTGAAGCGGCTTCAACGTCACGTGATGCGAGGTGTGGGGTTTCTGTTCGGGCTCAAACCGGCGCCAGATCCCCATTGCGTAACCAAGCACTATCGTACCCTAGAGGATCTTGACAAGATGGGGATGAACTACTGCCCGCCTAGCCAGGGCAAGTTCAGAGCAGAGGCCCTCAAACGGGGAATGACGGTCTTTACGCCGCCTCGCCCTCAAGTGAAGCGGGGCGCGGACCCTCTAAAGTAGGCCTCGGCTATGCGCAGGATACTTGATTGGTTCTGGCTACGTGGCTTGGGAGTGGTGCTCGGTCTGCTCGCCCTGCTCCTCTTTGTCCTGACGATGGCGAGAGGTGTGGTCCCCGGCCAGTCGGCCGAACTTCTGGCACGGTATGGTGGATTGTTCCCTATGACCGCACCCGAGCGCCCCATCTGGGGATGGCTGGTCGATCTCGTATGGAACCTACCCCTGGGCAGCGCTGTTGGTAACGTAACCTTCCTCAGCGCCCTGTTCGGAGCCGTTTGTGTGGGTTTGCTCTATCACGCTGTCTCGGCGGGGCTTACACTGGTTTCCGGTCCTCCGGATCTTACCGTCAGACGTGGTGCTGTTCTGGCCCGTGTGGCCGGTGTTGTGGCGGCGCTGGCGCTCTGCTTCAGTACGCCGTTCTGGATCGTGGCGACGCGTGCGCACAACGCCACATGCGATATTGCTCTGCTGCTTGGCGCGTTGGCCCTTCTTATTCTCTATGGCCAGTCGCGCGGCTGCGGGTGGCTCTATGTGCTCGCGTTCGTGTGGGGCATTGGCACGGTTGAGTACGCCTCATTCATTATCTTCTTCCCTCTGGTTCTGGTCGTGGTGTTGGCTCTGATGTGGCGCAAGGGCCAGCTGCGAGGCCTGCCTGTTGTCTCTGCGACGGGATGCGGACTCCTGGGACTGTCGCTCTACCTGGTTGTTGCATGGCGCTTCTATGGCTCGGAGGGGCACGCCATACGTGACTATCCCGGCTACTTCTCTGTGGTGTGGATCCTGTGGAAGACCCAGTACCAACTCATCATGAGCAGTTTGCCGCGTGAGGGATGGTTGCTGGTGATCCTGACGACAGGCGTGCCCTGGGTGGTGGGCCTCGGTGTCGCGCGGCGTGGGATCAAGGATGCCCCTGAGTGGTCCGATTCACTGCTTCACATCGTGCTCAGCGTGCTCAGCCTGCTAGTTCTGCTCAACCTCCAAGTGGCGCCGTGGGCACTCCTGGGACACGCTCGCTTGCTGGTTATGCCCTACGTTCTAACCGCCGCGTTGACAGGCTACCTGGTGGCATACTGGCTGAGAGTGGGGTTGTCATGGGGGCCCATGCCCAGCGGGAAGGGCGGCTCTATGTTGTCCCGGGCCTTGGGCTGGCTCTTTCTCTTGGGCTTGACGGCATCGGTGCTGGCCTCGCCTTTCAGAAATCACGCCAGCGCGGATACACGTCAGGTCGAGAATCTGAACGATTGCGCGTCGATGATTGTAAATGCGGCCGCTGCAGGAGGAGACGCGGAGAGTGCCTGGATTGTTTCCGACGGTGTCATGGATGATCTTATCCGCGTCATGGCCCACCAGAAAGGTGCTTCCCTGCAGCTCTTGGACCTCAGCAGCGCAGGCAACCCTGTGTACGCCAAGTACCTTGCCAACCACGTGGATACGCCGCGTTTGAAGAACCTGGCACGAATCGGTGTGGTTCCGTTGCTGCAGGAGCTCTTTGTCGGCACCGCCAGCATCAAGGAGCGAACGGTTATGCTGGTCTCACCCGACCTGTGGACGCTAGCGGGTCGACGGAGCGTCCCTGACCGACTGGTGTTCCGTGGAGCCGAAGATGTGGCGGAGATGGACTTCAAAGGCGTCTATGATGAGCATGTAGACTTTTTTGCCACGGTTGTCCCCGGCCTGAAGGAGGCGGCTGCACGTGATGATGTGGCTGACCCCATAGCACGCACGGCCTACCGTTTGCTACGCCAATGCAGCCTGATGGCCAACAATCTGGGCGTGTTGCTGGAGGATCATCAGCGTGCGGAATTGGCCTTCGGCGCCTATGCGCAGGCGCGGGATATCCTCCCTTCCAACATCAGTGCTCTCTTGAATAGGGTCCGAATGGTCGAGGCGGGTCATCCTTCCGATCTGGCCGAGGAGATACGATCCCGCTTTGCGGAGCTCCTGGCTGCAGAGGGGCGGTTCAACATCATGGGGCTCGCGGCCCGCTATGGCTATGTACGTGAACCCAATGCGTTCAATGGTATTGCGCGGATGTGGGCATTTTCGGGGCAACCCGGTATGGCCGTGGCCAGCACGGAACGGGCCCTCGAACTGGCAGGCAAAGATGAAGCGCACGTGCTCAAGGCAAGCCTGGCCCGCCTTCATCTCGACCAGAGCCGCGATAAGGAGAGCGAAGCCCTGTTCTACGAGCTGTTGGTCGAAGATCCCGGACATGCCGGCGCACTCATGGGGCTGGCACGCATCTCGGCTCGCAAGGGCGCCTTTGATGATGCCCGCCAATACCTCATCAAGGCTGAGCACGCCGGGGTCGAAGCGCCCACGCTTGCCCTCGAGCGGGCCGTGATTGCGGTGCTGCAGCGGGATGATGCTGCGGCACGGGAAGCACTCGATGCACTTCTGCGTGAGGATGGGAAGCAGATGTTTGCATGGCGCATGCTGCTCGAGATCCTGATCCGGCAGCAGGATTGGGATCGGCTTGAGGACGCATCCATTCAGCTGAGGAGTATGGCCGGCGGGGAAACATATGTGGCCGAAATTGAGGCCGTCTTCGCCCTGCGCGATGGTGACCTGCCGACGGCGCGACGCGCGCTTGAGCTGGCGCGCTCTACGCGCCCCAATGATGTGGCGCTGCTACACCGCACGTTGCGCCTGGCTCTCCTTTCCGGTACCCCAAGTCAGGTTGAGAAGTATGCGCGCATGGTCCTGCATGCGGATAGCGGGGACGCCTTGGGTAACTACGCTATTGGTGCGGTTCGAGTGGCCAGCGGCGAGTTGGAGCTGGCGGAGGATGCCCTGCGCCGGAGCATGGTGCGTCAGCGCCTGCCGCGGGCACTGAACGATCTGGCCTGGTTATTGCAGGCGAAGAAGGCATACGCGGAGGCCGAAACACTGGCGCGCGAAGCGACGGCGTTGCGGCCGACGATGCACCAGGCCTGGGACACACTGGGTGAGATCCTGATGCGACAGGGAAAGCTGACGGAGGCGGAAGTGGCCCTGGAAAAGGTACTGTCGTTGACGCCGGATAGCCTGGCGGCCCTCCTGCATATGGCCCAGCTTCAGGCAGCCAAAGGGGATGAGCCGCACGCCCGCGAGATTCTGCTCATGATCGCCAGTCGGGCTGACCGCCTGTCGTCCAAAGCCAAGGCGGAGTACGACGCCCTGCATCGCGCATTGGGTGACGATTAGCGGATATCGCGCCACTGACCGGGCTTCAGCCCCTTCAACGAGAGATCCCCCACGCGCGTGCGCACCAGGCGGTGCACCCGCAGTCCCGACCGCTCACACAGACGCCTGACCTGTCGGTTACGCCCTTCTCGTAGGACCACTTCGATGACCCCTCTCTCCTCGCGCGCCTCTCTCTCCCGGCGTGGCATCCCGGCCTTCGTAGTTCGGCTGTTCGGCTGTTCGATTGTTCGACTGTTCCCTCGCTTCACCACCGTGACGCGTGCGGGCACCGTTGTGTAACCCTCAATATCGATCGGGCTCTCCAGTTGCGCCACGATCTCCGGTGCGAGCGATCCCGACACGGTGACGCGATACACCTTCTCCTGTCCGAAACGGGGATGCGTGAGATGCGCGATCAACCCGCCATCATTGGACAGCAACAGCAAGCCCTCGCTATCCTTGTCCAGCCGCCCCGCCGGCACGATGCGCTCAGAGATATCTTTCAGAAGCTCATAGACGGTCTTGCCATCAGTATCGGAACGGCTGCAGATGTACCCGCGGGGCTTATAGAGAACGATCGTCCGCGTAGCTTCGCCATCGACCGGCAGGTCGACACCATCCACACGGATACAATCCACCGCAGGATCCACGCGCAGCCCCGGTTCGTCTACGACCGCCCCGTTAACCGCCACACGCCCCGCCCCAATAATCTCCGCACTCCCCCTTCGCGACGCCACCCCGCGCTCCGCCAACACTTTCTGAAGTCTCATTCCTTCTGACATACGACTGACACTACCTGTCTGCCCCTCCCTCGGCAAGAGCCGTTCGAAGCACTTGTCCCGGTCAGCGTGTCATCCAGAGCTACGATCGTAGGTTTATATGACACGCTGAATGGGGGAAACTCGCTCTTTATAAGGAAATATGCGCATATAGCGTGTCATATATCCATACGATCGTATGTTTATATGACACGCTATCGTGAGCCGATAGCCCATAAATATTGGATATAGGTTGTCCTGGCGTGTCATAAATAGCCACGATCGTAGCTGAATATGACACGGAGGCGGCGGTATGAAGAGGGATATGGTTGCTGAATGGTGCTTTTCTTTGCGTCGACAGGGGCGGTGTGGTACTTTTTTTCTTTTCCGCAAAGGGAGTGTGCGACCATGACAATGACCTATACTGAGGCACTCGACATTCTGACCAACCAGGATCAAGCACACCTGCTGGCATTCTGGGAGCAACTCGATGAAGCGCAGCAGCAGGCCCTCCTGATGCAGATTGAGGAGATTGACTTCTCGGAGATCGACCGTATGCGTGTGGCCCTTAAGCAGCAGGCCGAAGCCGCCACGGCGGGGCAGGGCGCCTTTGAGCCGGCCCCGGTGCTCACTCTGGAGGAAGCGGGCGACCCCGCTGTGCGCGAACTGGGCCATAGGGCTTTGCGGTCGGGCAAGGTCGGGGTCCTGCTGGTCGCCGGTGGGCAGGGCTCACGGCTGGGCTATGACGGTCCCAAGGGATGCTATGAAATTGGCCCTATTTCGAAGGCACCGCTCTTCGAAATCCACTCGCGCAAAATTCTGGCGCTCGAACGCCAGTACGAGACCGAGGTGCCGTTCTATGTCATGACCAGCGAGGCCAATGATGCGCCGACGCGGGCCTTCTTTGAATTACACGATTACTTCGGCCTGACCCCCGCACGGGTCATCTTCTTTCAACAGGGCATGTGGCCGGGTCTGGACCCGGATGGTAATCTTCTGCTCGACCGTCCCGACCACATCTTCGTGAGCCCGGATGGACACGGCGGCATCCTTTCTGCCCTGCGCAACCGCGGTGTACTTGAGGACATGGCCGATCGCGGCCTGAATGCGCTATTCTACTTCCAGGTCGACAACCCGCTGGTCGAGATCGCCGACCCGGACTTCCTGGGGCAGCACTTTGCCAACGAAGCGGAGATCTCGGTCAAGGTGTGCGCCAAGCGGGATGCATCCGAAGGACTTGGTATGCTCGTGACCCGGGAGGGACACACCGAAATCATCGAGTACAGCGATCTCACAGATGCACAGAAAGCGGAGCGCCGACCGGACGGCCAGTTCCGCCTGCTCTACGGCAGCGTGGCTATCCATATCTTTACGTTCGGCTTTCTTAAGCGTGAGGCCGACGAGGCCCTTCCGCTGCATGTGGCGCATAAGCAGATTCCATATTGCGATGCGACGGGCGCCATCCTGAAGCCGGACACGCCCAATGCCTACAAGTTCGAGAAGTTTATCTTCGATGTCCTGCCCGACGCGGAGCGCTCACTGAACGTGGAGTTTGCGCGCGCGGAGGAGTTCTCTCCGGTTAAGAACGCGGAAGGGAACGATTCCCCCGCCACGACTCGCCGTGACATGGTGGCGAAGTTTGCCCGCTGGTTCGATGCCTGTGGCGTAAGGGTCCCGCGTGATGCCGATGGCACACCCACCGTAAAGATCGAAATCGATCCCTGCTATGCCCTCAACGTCGATGACCTGAAAGCCAAGCTTCCCGCTGACTTCAAAATCGAAGGGGATGTCCTGCTGCAAGCATGATGGGCCACTCCTCAGTTCTCTGAATCACTCCACCGGCGCGAGCACCACGCGGAAGCCAATCGTGTCGTAGCGCGCGTCAGGGGTATCGAAGCCGCGGGTCTCGATCTCGAGGCTGACCGGATCCTCGTGGTCCCAGCCGCCGCCGTGGCGTACTTTCAGCTGGCGTGAAGCGAGGTCATGCCAGTCGTGACACCACTCCCACACGTTGCCGGCCAAACCGTGAATGGTCCACTCGTTGACGCCCGCGGTGGTGACATTACAACTCACGGCATGCCCATCGTCGTACCCCGCGATGCCCTCCAGATCCGGTAGCGCCGCGCGGGCCGCTTGGTCGGCATGATTTCCGTATAGCGGCGGCCAGTCGTTGCCCCAGGGGTAGCGCCGCTGACTGCCGCAGCGCGCCACGGTCATCCACTCGGCGTGGGTGGGCAGACGGCAGCGCATGCCCTTGGGCATGCTGTGCCGGAAATAGGTGTTCAGCCATTCGCAGAAGGCTTGGGCATCGAACCAGCTGACGAGGACGGCCGGCTGCTCGTCACCATCCAACGACAGCGTTTCGCGTGAACCACTATCATGGCCGGGCCGGAATCGTCGGAATTGGCCATTGCTCAGTTCAAAGCCCCCCATCCACAGTTCGGCGTCGGGAACCCAGATGAAGGTCAGCACCTGCCCGCGGCCGAGTGGCACCAGGCGTGTATCACCACTGCGCGGCGCGGGGTTCTGTTGCAAGACAATGGGGGGCCGGTTGGGACGCGCAATCTCGGGGAGGGCGTCGGGCTGGGATACGGATACGGTTGAAGGCTGGTTGGTCAGCGGAGCAGCCAGGTCCAGGCGCAGCGGTATCTGGTTGGATACGGCCAGGTCAAGCCCTTCGCTGACCGACTGGAAAGCCAACAGGACGGCTGCATCGTCGGCGTGTGTCGTGACGGCCCAATGCAAGGGCGTCTGACCCGATCCCGTTTGGGCCGCGACGGCCATGCCAGCCTTGATCAGCATACGTACACTGTTGGTGGCATTGCGGCTTGCGGCCCAGTGCAGCGGCGTGATGCCGTTGTCGGTAATGGCGGCCAAGTCGGCACCATGCTCGATCAGCAACTGCATCGTCTGGGTCGAATTTTCCGCCGCGGCCCAATGCAGGGGCGTGAACCCTCCCGCACTCGGCGCATCCACCCAGGCGCCGTGCGCGATGAGCAGCTTGACCATCCCGGGCCGGTCAAGGGCTGCGGCCAGGTGGAGAGGCGTCACACCTCCGTCGGCAGCGGTGTTGGCCAGCGTGGCCCCGCCGATGTTCAGGCAGCGGGCCACCTCGTCGATTTTCGCCTGGCGGATCAACGTCAGCAGGCTGCACGGCTCAGCTGCCCGGACATTCAGGACCAGCAAAAGGACGCAGCAGCATACGGATCTACGCATAGAGACCAATCTCGAGAGCTTCAATATTCATCGCGATCAAGGCCTCGGGTTTTCCAGCCAACTCGTGTCGGATACCCTCCTTGATGGCGGCCACCGGCACGACGGTCTTGCCGGCCAGGTAGGCTCCCAGCATAACGAAGTTGGCGGTACGGATCTCACCCAGCTCGTTGGCAATATCCGTCGCCCGCACGCTGACCACGTGCGGGTCACCGACCGGCTCACACAACGCGGTGTTCAGAATGACCCGCGTCGTGGCGGCGCGGGTTGGCAGGAAGCGCATGGCACTTTCCCGGTTGAGAATCAACATGGTGTCGTACTGTTCGGGAACCGGACTGTGGATCTCGTCGCCGGAGAGTACGATCTGGCAGTTGGATGTCCCGCCGCGTACCTCCGCCCCGTAGGCCGGAAAATAGGTCACGTGTGGCACGCTCTGCATCGCGCTGCGCGCCAGCAGGCGGCCGATCAGCAAG
>Ga0209042_1002679_pt1 | contig 11422 bp, 10 predicted proteins | sample SaaInlV_200m_DNA_6_FD_184649 | JGI IMG/M metagenome (GOLD analysis project Ga0209042, IMG submission 184649) | Marine microbial communities from expanding oxygen minimum zones in the Saanich Inlet - SI037_S2LV_200m_DNA (SPAdes) (version 2) | ecosystem: Environmental > Aquatic > Marine >...
TTTTGCTCTGGAATTCCAGTGAGTCACTCTTGCGGTGGCTTGCTCTGGCATACATAGCCGAGATGTTTGCCTACTTCCTGCTCCTGACGTCCGCCTACATCAAGAATTTCGGGTACTTGTATGGCGATTGGGCGGCAGAAGGGATTATAGAGATTCCGCTGTGGCCGATTGCTGCACTCTGGGAAGCGGCTGATAAGAGAAGCGAATGGAGAGGCAAGGTGTCTCTGTTGCTTGCCTCTCTTGGTGCTCTTGTAGCCTTCCTGATGGTCGGCAGAGTCGTCTGCTCAACCCTGAACGTTTACCTGCCCGCTTTTCTGCTTAACAACCATAACTGGTTGAGGCTGGTAGGGGTCTATGTTGTTTGCTGGCTTGTGGTAGGGTTTCTTCTACAAGAGCCTGATGAATCCCTCGATGACTGCTAGTGAACTCCGTAGCAAACCTGAACGAGAAATGATCTAGAATCCCCGCATCATGGCGTAGTATGGTGCGGGGGTTTTCTTTTTGCGGACGATTAGGTATGGTGAGGTTATCAACGACGTACATTCGATGGTCGAAAAGCCCAGAAGGAGAAACACATGAACTCTTTGGCTGCGAAAGTGATTCTGTTCGTCTGGTTCATCATCAGCCACACCGTTCTGTTCTTGGTTGGGATGATCACCGAGGGCTCTTTGGCAGGACGGACGAAGGGCTGGACTCGGCAGCAATTTACGAATCTCAGCATTGTGACAAGTCTGACGATTCTGGGGACAGTTGGTTTGGCAGCAATACAAACCTTCTTTCCTGTCGTGCCGCCGTCTGTCTTCCGCTGGTGCTTGATGGTGTATGCAGTAGAAATGCTTGCATACTTCATCCTTGTGTCGTTCGCCGCCGAAAACCTGCCAGACGCAATGGACGATCCTTTGTGCATGCTTATTCCTTTTGTATTGCTTTGGCCCTATTCTGCGGCTAGTGGGGCAATGGAGCAAAATGAGGGTCGAGGTGCATTGTGGGTGCTGTTTAGCATTGGGGCCATCGTGAGTTTATGGCTGCTGAGCAGGGCTGCGTGCGGAATCTTGGACATTCAATATCCTACTCTTCTGTTAGGCAACATCAAATGGTGGTGTGGGCTTATAGCGTATGGAGTAGGATGGATTGGAATGTTCGTGGTTTTTGTTGCCACCTACAGAGATCCTAGCCTTTCCTAGGTTTCTGTTGCTCTGAGGACACCTTGGCAACTGGAACCGAACGTGAAGAACTTACAGCCCTGCACCGTAGCGACGAGCGGTGCAGGGTTTACTTATTCATTTTACTAAGCTAGCGTGGAAGGATCGAATTTACCGAGGGGAGCAGTAGATGAGCTGGCGAAGTACAACAGAAGAACATTGGTTGAACTTCCTGTGGAAGTGTCTGACCTGCACCATTATATGGCCAGCGGCGATGCCAAGGTTCTACAAAATAGGCCGTAGCCTGGAGCATAGAGGCGGTACCTGGGGTGCGCCAATTGTGGGCATGGTGGGGCTTATCACGGTGGTCATTATGCTCATATTCGCTGTCTTGCCTGGGCATGGATTCTCGAGCATTGGATTCATGGTTGGGGTAGCAGCGTATGCGGTGGAGTATTTGGTTCTTGCGGGTCTGGTTTTCTCGGTTCTTACAGAACCGTAAGCCAATAGGATCTGATATGTCGGCGAATTCGTGCTTGTAACGACAAGCATGAATTCGCCGATTTCTTTTTGCCGATAGTTTCCTAATATAAGCAAAAAAAGAACAAGTATCGCCTCTGTTTTTACCCTAAAAATGCGGCAATAGAGATAAAAAGCAGCGATTTCTATCTTTTTTTGTGGAAAACTTGGGGAATAGGGGTTGACACCTCTTAAATAAAAGAATATACTTTTTATTGCTAAAAAAGAGTTGCTTAAAAGTAACCAATACATCTATGACATCGCTACGATTAACCAAACAAAAGAGCTGAGCAAAAGGTCATAGTTTTTACGTGTTTGACCCGCTCTCAGAGCGGTTTTTACTTTAAAAAAACGAGTCCCGAATATACGAATTGAGCGCAAATATACAAATGAACGTTAAATGTTCTAGGTAAGAAATTTTTAGAGATCGGATTTTATCAAAATAAGATCTTCCTCTGAAAGTATCGACTGTAAATTGACAACTGAAAGTGTCCAAACAAAATAACATCATTAGCAATAACGTCGAGAAGAACATTTTTAATGTTCTCTTGTCATAATATGCTACTTAAGGCACATGGTGGATGCCTCGACTTGTAGAGCCGATGAAGGACGTAGCAGCCTGCGATAAGCTTCGGGGAGGTGGCAAGCAACCTTTGATCCGGAGATGTCCGAATGGGGAAACCCCAATAATTGGAAGATTATTGACTGTGCACTGAATTCATAGGTGTACGGAGGGAACCAGGGGAATTGAAACATCTTAGTACCCTGAGGAAAAGAAAGAAAAATCGTCATTTATGCCAGAACGATAGAATAGTCTATCAGTCTGGTATAAATGACTCTATTCCCTGAGTAGCGGCGAGCGAAAAGGGATCAGTCTAAACTTCACAAACTGCGTTCCAGAAGCCTTCGGGTGGATGGGGCTTAAGGGTACACGCCCATATGTTCGTGAGGTGTTGTGAGAGATTATGTTTATTCCCGTGTAGTGAATAAGATATGTGATATGTGTTTTCCTGCAAAGGAAAGCATGTGGCCTGCCTAGCAGAATCTCCTGGAAAGGAGAGCCAAAGAAGGTGATAGCCCTGTATACGAAAGGTGTCACACACATATGGTAATTTTCTCAAGTAGGGTAGGACCCGAGAAATCCTGCCTGAATCTGCCTCGACTATTGAGGTAAGACTAAATACTCTACAAGATCGATAGTGAACAAGTACCGTGAGGGAAAGGTGAAAAGCACCCCGGAAGGGGGATGAAATAGTATCTGAAACCATGTGCTCACAAAGAGCTAGAGCCCTGGCATTTATGCCGGGTGATAGTATTCCTATTGAAGAATGAGCCAACGAGTTATTTATTGTCGCATGTTTAATCCCGATAGGGAGTATGCGTAGCGAAAGCGAGTCTTAACCGGCGATCGGCACTCAATATTTACAGCGCTCTTTATGGGCCTGTAAGTTTTGAATGTCCAAGCGGCAATGAATAGACCCGAAACCGTGTGAGCTAGCCATGACCAGGGTGAACCTTGCGTAAAAGCAAGGGGAGGCCCGAACCCACCAGCCGTGCAAATCTGGGGGATGAGTTGTGGTTAGAGGTGAAATGCTAATCGAACACGGCAATAGCTGGTTCTCCTCGAAACAGTTTTAGGACTGGCCCTCGATGTTCCTTTGGGGGGTAGAGCACTGAATGGATAATGGGGCGTTAAGCTACCGTATCTACTCAAACTCCGAATACCCAAAGTCAAGAATCGGGGAGTTAGACCGTGGGGGCTAAGCTTCACTGGTCTAAAGGGAAACAGCCCAGATCACAATTTAAGGTCCCTAAATCTCTTCTAAGTGGGAAAGGTTGTATGGCGACTGTGACAATCAGGAGGTTGGCTTAGAAGCAGCCATCCTTTAAAGAAAGCGTAATAGCTCACTGATCAAGTTTCTGTGCGCCGAAAATGTAACGGGGCTAAGAAGAGTACCGAAAATGTGATCCCCCACTTTAGTTTGAGTAATATTCCATCTGTCTTTTTGCGACGGAAAGGTTTCGACTTTTCTTATCCGCAACAGATAGTTGGTAGTAAGAGCTCTTATTTTTTAATAAGACCTTTTGCACTCAAACTAAAGTGGGGGAGGTAGAGGAGCGTTCTGATTGCGCTGAAGTCCGACTCGTGAGAGCGGGTGGAGCGATCAGAAGTGAGAATGTTGGCATAAGTAGCAAAAAGACTGGTGAAAATCCAGTCCACCGAAAACCCAAGGTTTCCTGGGCAACGATGATCGACCCAGGGTTAGGCGATCCTAAGGCGAGGCCGAAAGGCGTAGTCGATGGAAGAGCAGGTTAATATTCCTGCCCTACATTAGTATTCCAATGGAGGGACGGGGTTCTGAAATTTTTACGTGTTTATTGGTATGCACGTTTCTGTTTTGGTTGAGGCTTGTAGGTAAATCCGCAAGCGGAATCGACTGGAATGGGTAAAGGGGAAGCCTTCGGGCGGAACCAAAAAAAAGACAGGATCTCCCAGAAAAACTTCTAGGGCTAATACTAGTGTATCCGTACCGCAAACCAACACAGGTGGGTAGGATGAGAATTCTAAGGTGGACGAGAGAACCCTCGTTAAGGAACTCGGCAAAACAGCGGTCGTACGTTCGCAATAAGGCCTGCCCAGCATTACGCTGGGCCGCAGCGAAAGACTTCAGGCGACTGTTTACCAAAAACACAGGTCCCTGCTTAAATCGTAAGATGACGTATAGGGGCTGACGTCTGGCCAGTGTCCGAACGTTAAGGTGAGGTGTGCAAGCACTGAACTTAAGCGCGGATGAACGCCGGCGATAACTATAATCGTCCTAAGGTAGCGAAATTCCTTGTCGGGTAAGTTCCGACCTGCACGAATGACGCAACGGTCTGAAGACTGTCTCAACGAGGGACTCGGCGAAATTGCAATCTTCGTGAAGATGCGAAGTACTCACAGTTGGACGAAAAGACCCCGTGAAGCTTTACTACAGCTTGGTATTGATATATGGCTGTTCATGTTTAGTATAGGTGGGAGACTTTGAAGCTTTGGCGCTAGCCGAAGTGGAGTCGCCAGTGAAATACCACCCTTGACCAATTTTATATCTAACGGTTACCCGTGAAACCGGGAATCGGACAGTATCTGGTGGGTAGTTTAACTGGGGCGGTTGCCTCCTAAAATGTAACGGAGGCGTTTACAAAGGTTGGCTAGCTGCGGATGGAAATCGCAGTGGTAGTGCAAACGCATAAGCCAGCTTTACTGCAAGGGTTACAACCCGCGCAGTTGCGAAAGCAGAAGTTAGTGATCCGACCGTGCCTTATAGGCGGCCGGAAGCTCAACGGATAAAAGTTACTCCGGGGATAACAGGCTTATCTCCCCCAAGAGTCCACATCGACGGGGAGGTTTGGCACCTTAACATATCGGGGTGCTATGGGAGTGATCCCATACCAAAAAATCGGCTAATAACGGTGAACCCGTAGTTATGCAAGTGGAAAGTTAATGCATAACCGGCAATACCGTGGGAAGTCCTCTGACAATATATATTGTTATGACCCCGTAACGACTGACCCGAAAGGGAAGACTTGCTGAACTAGAATTGTAAACACTATACGATTCTATGCCCTCACAAATGAAATGCATCATTTCATTTGAAGAGGAGGAATGTACGAAAGCTGGAGTCATTCGAATTTATTCGAATGCGAAAGCTGAAGTGCTATTCCGACGAACGCAGCAGGTAATACGCCGACTCCAATCACTTGGTTTTTATACACCAAGACACCTCAAGAATACGGTTTGCAGTAGTTGCAAAACCTACAGTTCGAGGATTGGAAGAAGATATAGTCTATACCATACGAAACTATGGAATGAATATACGATGTCGGCTCATCGCATCCTGGGGCTGAAGAAGGTCCCAAGGGTTTGGCTGTTCGCCAATTAAAGCGGTACGCGAGCTGGGTTCAGAACGTCGCGAGACAGTTCGGTCTCCTATCCACTGTGAGCGTTGATACTTGAGAGGTCTCTCCTCTAGTACGAGAGGACCGAGGAGAATGCACCTCTAGTGTGCCGGTTGTTCCACCAGGGGCATTGCCGGGTAGCTATGTGCAGTATAGATAAACGCTGAAGGCATCTAAGCGTGAAGCTGTCCTCAAGATTAGGTATCGTTATGAGATCCCAGAGAGATTATCTGGTTGATAGGCACTAGGTGTAAGCGCAGCAATGCGTTGAGCCGAGGTGTACTAATGATCCATGCATATTCTGACAAGATTTCTCGACGTTATTGTTGATGATGTTTATGTTCTTTCTTATTTTGACGTTTTTTAAATACGCTATTATTTTAATAGCGTAGAGTATTTGATTTGTATGTAGAAGTTTCGGTGTCTTTAGCGGAGAGGAAACACCTGTTCCCATCCCGAACACAGAAGTTAAGCTTTTCAGCGCCGATGGTAGTTGGGCGTATGCCCTGCAAGAGTAGGTCGATGCCGAATCTTGTGCATAGGAATTATAAAAGCGTTAAAATAAGAAAGAACATAGACCAAACAAGCCGCCTTTTAGGCGGTTTTTGTTTTGCGCGTAAAACGAAACCGCGCCCCTTGCATGTTGGTGCAAGTGGGCGCGTTGGTACAAGCTCCTTTCGGTTAGTAGGCTACATGCCTACAGCTTACTGTACTCCTAGTGAGGTTGATGAGCAGCGTGTTGACTGGCTTGAGTTTGTCGATCGAGGCAATGGTGAGTTTCCCGTGGATGAGTTGCTCTGCCTTTTTGCTTGCCTCAATAATCGCTGCTCGAAGATCTACATTTTCTTCTCTTACCCCTAAAGAGTGAGCAACAGTAGCTGCAAGGTCTGCTGGAGTATCATCTTCTGGGTCTACTGCATAGAGGTGCACGTTCATGAGGAGCTGAACCTCGTCTCTTGGGTCTATGCGAACCAGGAGTGTTGGGTTGTCCAATTCAGCCGTAAGAACGTGTCCGATATTTTTAATGGCAGCTATGAGAGGGTCTCTCAGTGGAAGAAAATCTTCGCCGCCTAAAACGTTAACAACTCCATTTGCAAGTTTCGCTGGAGTCGTGTAGCCATCTATTGGATGGGTGTATCCCCCCAACTTGGGAGGCCTCGAGGTTCGCGCGGTCCAGTCGTTACCAGAGTCAGCATTCTCCTCGTCATTGGGTCTAGTTATCCTAAAGAGTATGAATTCTGTTTCTGGTTTTTTTGGTTCTTCCATTATGTACGTCCTCCAGAAGGGTTAAAGAGGTTAATGCGTAAACCTCTCGAAAGAAAGGATCTAGGATGGATTAGTTATACTATATTAGGGGATTTTGTCAATGTTAGGATTTATTAAGACATGATAAAATGAAGGCCTATGGAATACATTACAGATCTTCATTTACATTCAAAATATTCGCGCGCGTGTTCTAAAAATCTCGATCTTGCTGGTAATACTGCCGCTGGAAGAAAAAAAGGAATCCAAGTTATTGGTACAGGTGATTTTACCCATCCAGAGTGGTTTAAAGAGTTAACCGACAACACCGAAGATCTTGGAAATGGGCTATTAAAATACAAAGAATCAACGCATAAAGATGATCCTGTCTTCATGCTAACGCAAGAAATTAGCTGTATTTATTCTAAGAACGGAAAAATGCGGAGGAATCATATTGTTATTACCGCGCCTTCTTTAAAAGTTGTAGGAAAGATTGCCGATGCACTTGGAAAGATTGGGAATATTTCTTCGGATGGCCGGCCTATTTTGGGTATGAGCTCGGAAGAGCTGGCAAAAACCGTGTTAGATATTTCTGAAAAGTGCTTAATTATTCCAGCGCATATTTGGACGCCATGGTTTAGTACTTTTGGCTCTAAATCTGGCTACGATTCGTTAGAAGAATGTTTTGGCGAGGTAACAAAATACATTTATGCCTTCGAATCGGGTTTGTCGTCCGATCCGGAAATGAACAGACGCGTAAAAGAGTTAGATGGTTTAGCATTAGTATCGAATGGCGATGCTCACAGCCCGCCGAATCTTGGAAGAGAGGCAACCGTGTTTAATTTAGAAAATCTTTCGTACAGCAATATATATTCAGCTATAAAAGAAAGCAAAATGAGAGGGAGTGATCCAAAATTGAAAAATAAAATTTCGTATACCATAGAATTTTATCCAGAAGAAGGAAAATATCATTGGGACGGCCACAGAGATTGTAAGGTTCGGTTATCGCCAGAAGAAACAATTAAATGCAAGGAAATTTGTCCTAAATGTAAGAAAAAAGTAACCGTAGGAGTAGAAGCCAGAGTAGAAGGTTTAGCAACACGTTCGAAAGAAGAGGTAGAAAAAATAAAAGACGAATTTACACCATATAAAAGTTTAATTCCTTTAGAGGAAGTTATCTCGGAAGTAGTTGGGGTTGGTAAAAAGTCTAAAACGGTTCAAATAGAGTACGAAAGAATTTTAAAAGAAAATAATTTTTCGGAATTCGATGTATTATTGCATTCTTCGCTGGAAGATTTAAAAGAAGTGCTTACGCCAGAGGAACACGAGGCAATAAAGCGAATGCGAAACGGAGATATACAGATAGAGCCAGGGTATGACGGTGAATACGGGACAGTAAAAATTTTTAAACCAGAAGAAAGAGACGGTAAAGCTGTGCAATCGACACTTTTTTAATTTTTTCGATGACAAAAATGGGGGCACATGATACGATTCATATAATGTACTAGTTATTGTTTTGTATGAAATTTGTATCTAAATTGTTTAGTAAAAAGCTCAAAATAAAAATAACGGCAAAAGATATTTCTGCGCTTGTTATTAGTTTTTCAGAGGAAGTGTTCGAGAAAAGCGAAGAAGTATTAACCAGTGCTGCTGATACTATTTCTTTAGTTTCTGCTAATGCAGAAGCTAAAATAGAACAGGGGTCTGATACTGTAAAAGATTCTATAGACGCGACAGGCGATGCCGTCGCTGAGAAAGTAGGAAAAGGAATAAAAATGGGAGAAAAAGTTTTAGAAAATACAGTAGAAGAAGTAGTTAAAATTGTATCTAACGTGGATGAGGAAATAGAAAAAGGGGGAGATGCAGTAGGGTCTGTAGTTGATGCTGCCAGCAATACAGTGGCATCAAAAGTCTCTGAAACAATAAGAAAAAGCGAGAAAGAGGTGACGGCTGTTGCTGATAGTGTGGCTGATGTGGCTTCTGGGGCAGAAAAAGTAATAGAGAAGCAAGGAGCTGCAGTAGGCGGGGTTGTGGATGCCGCTGGAGGGTCGGTAGCAGCTCAAACAGAGAAGGTTATAAATACAAGCGAGCAAGCAATAGAAAGAGTTACAGATCCAGTAGAAGCTGCGGTGTCTCAGGTTGCTGCGGCCGGAGAGGGAGCTGTAGAAAATGTTTCCATTGCAGCAGCGGAGATAACAGCTAAAACGCTTTCGGCAATAAAAGAAAGCAATATTCCAGTGGCTTCTGTTGCTCGAGAAATAGTAAAACAAGTTATTTTACAGACTGCTAGGGGAGCAGGAGATATAGAAAAGGTAACCCGAGCAGTTGTACGTACTGTTATTCAGCATGCAATAGAATTAGGTGAAGACGTGGGTGAGATTGCAGCGGAAGTGTTAGAAGGGGTGAAGGTATCAGCAAAACGAACAGGCGGAGATGTGAAAAATATTAGTTTAGGGGCGAAGAAAGAAATAGTAACAGTCGCAGAAGAAACAGGAGATGAGACTGTTCAAGAAATAAAGCAGGCACTAGACAGAGACCCTCGAAAGAATTTGTAATGGGATATCAAAGAAAATAAAAAAACCGTTTTTTTAAGAAAGGCGGTTTTTTTATTTGGAATATTATTGATGTCTTTGTAGAATGTTCCATCCCGGGATGTTTTCTTTATTTTTAAATTCTTCTGGTACTTCTTTTTCGAACTCTATTTCCCATCTCATTACTCCACTTTCTGTCCATTTTATTTCTAACCAACAGGGGATGTTTTTATAGTGAGTATTAAAAGAATATCGAGAAACAGAGCCTGTAACAGGTGTTTTGTATGGCTTTTCTTTTATTGGTTCGCCAGCTATTGCTCTTGTTCTTTTTTCGCCGTCGTAGGTGTCTGTAATAAAAGTAGCAGATTCAATAGCAGAAATGTTTTTGTTTAGCTCTGTAGCTTCTGCTGGTGTAAGAACACATCTAAATTCTTGAGTCATAGATATAAAAAACGATTGAATAAACTCCCCCTAACCCCCTTCCTTCGCTAATCACTCAGGACATGCTTATGCAAAGAGGGGGGATGCTCCCTCTCTTGCCTCAAGGGAGGGCTGGGGAGGGTTATATGTTTTTAATGAAAAATATAAAAATAATTCAATATGATCCGCCTGTGGCGGAAACTGTTAGTAATAGTTAAATTTCGAAGAAATAGAAAAAGCATGAAACGATTATGGACCTGAGGAGACTCGAACTCCTGACCCTCTGCTTGCAAAGCAGATGCTCTAGCCAACTGAGCTACAGGCCCATAATCGTTTCATGCTTTTATGAAGCACAGAAGCATTTTGAGCTATTTTTGCGATTTTGTCAACGATTTGAACCCGGAACAATAATTCCGGCGAACCAGTTCATGAAATTATCGAATAAGCCTGTAATAAGCATTAATCCTGCTGCGATAGCAAGAAAGCCGATAAATTTGGTTGCAAGGCGGGTTCCGCCATCAGATCCAAGGTATTTTTCTGCCCACGCCATTCTACCAAAATTATATACAAACCATTCGGTTTTCCATGATAATAAAAATCCAACGCCACCAACCACTAACCCCCAAAGAATATTTGAAATCATACATGCAATATTAAATAACAGGTGTATTGTATCAAATCCAGCGGGATAGCGAAAATAGAAAGGGGCCGACGACGATCGTCAGCCCCTGGGGAGGAGGTTGGGTTACAGCTTGTTTGCTGGATCCTGACTTTTCCATCTCGTAACTCGATCGAACCACTCATTGCTGCGGGTAAAGAGCCGTTCAAGCAGTGGGGCGATGAGTCTGAAAAGTCCGACCAGCACTATTAAGGCAAACAAGAAGCCTGGATACCAGGCGATGACTTCCAGATTCCTTGTTACTGCGTGAGTTTCACCAAGAAACTTGCTGAGCATTGAAAAGAGTATGCATACAGCGGTTCCTACCCAGTAACAGGACGGAAGCCATAGTATCCACCGTTGGGTGGAGTACCACTCAACATTTGGTTTGGTGAATTTGCTAATCCCATAATGGGGATTGATAATAAACCAAACGAGGTCCTGGAGTATCGAAAATTCAACGAAATAGGCGACGTGGAGAAAGAATCGCCCCCACGAGAATGGCAGTCCAAAGAAAAAGGGTAGGGCTGCTATCGGAAGTGCCTGGTTGAAGGACACACCCAAATGGTATCCCGTGAGCGGTTTTCCGGAGCCTGCGAGTAGGCTGTATAGGAATGATATTGGCCCGGAGTTTAGTCGCCATGTTGGGAAGTTACCGGCCCAGCCAGCTTTGCCTTCTGCTTGGCATTCCATGTACGAGAACCAGAAGGCGAAGATGAACATTCCCATGGCCGGACGGAAAGAGTCTTGTAATAGGTTCACGGAGAGCTCCTTATCGTGTTGGATGGTGAGGTCCGAACTGCGTAGTTAATCAACTAAACTACTATTTGGCAAGTAGTTTAAGGGAAACAAAAAAAACTATCTGTAGACGGTGCAGGATTCGAACCTGCGGCCCTCTCGGTGTAAACGAGATGCTCTAACCAGCTGAGCTAACCGTCCATAGATAGTTTTTTGTGCAATGTATTGGTGCC
>Ga0209042_1002689_pt1 | contig 11393 bp, 7 predicted proteins | sample SaaInlV_200m_DNA_6_FD_184649 | JGI IMG/M metagenome (GOLD analysis project Ga0209042, IMG submission 184649) | Marine microbial communities from expanding oxygen minimum zones in the Saanich Inlet - SI037_S2LV_200m_DNA (SPAdes) (version 2) | ecosystem: Environmental > Aquatic > Marine >...
TCAACCTCTTATTACGAGGATGGGTGAACTATCTAAAGGAGGCAGCGCCAGTTCTCTACTCTATCCAGGTATGCTATGAATAATAAGCAGTCAGGTATATTTAAATGGTGACAGGTAGTAATTAAACCCCCATCTTTTCCTTGAGCCATTTTACGGCAAATTCCTGCGCCTCAAGGGCCGTAGGTGCCACCCAGAAACCGATGTGTGAACCGCCCTTAATCGGGAAGAGGTCAGAACCTGGAATTGCCTCATACGCATATTCTGCATGACTTATTGGCAATGTATCCGCATCTCCATGTATGATCAGTGTGGGACATTTAATGTTTGAAAGCGGTAGCTTATCAATTCCCTCCGCTATGGCGAAGTCATTGTCTACACCGGCCTTTCGTCTGTCATAGTCCTGGCTCATTGTTTTAAAAAGAAAATCTACAAAGGCCAGCTTGTCCTCATCACCGACAATCTCTTTTACACGTTTACCTAATTCATGTTTGTCTAAGGAGATTGAAGTCTGCATAAAGTTTTTTACGACCGCAGCAGGAAAGTGATGTATAAAGTAGTCGATCAGCCAGAGGCCAGGCTTACTAAAATAGAGGGCCTCCTGTAGTTTGCTTAACTCCAAATTGTCGTTTATAACAAACTTCATGCTGATCGAGTCGATCTCGATCAGTGCTGCAACTCTGTCCGGATGCCGTTCAGCTAGCTGATACGAAGGTGGTCCGCCAGCGGAACATCCAACGACTGCAACCTTTGAGAGGTTCATTGCATCCATAAATGCTGAAAGCGCATCACCCTGGGCTTCTGCTGTCTTGCCGACTTCCAGTGGTGTGCCGAGGTAGCCTGGTCTTGATACGGCAACTATGCGAAATCCAGCCTTCCGGAATACCTCTCCTATTCCCAGGCCCTGGTCAAATCCACCAGGTTGACCATGGGCGGAAAGGAGTACCGGACCTTCACCACGATCTGCATATTCAATCGGTCCTAACGATGTTTCAATTGTTTTGGATGGATAAGTCAGGCACTTCTGACACTCCTCCGCTGTTAAGATCTTCCGGCCTCCCATCATTTCCCTCCTTAAGTTCATATTCTGATGTATTCCTGACCTAAAACAGTGTAAATAAGCTGGACTACCGCCGTTAATCAGGGTTTATGCTTATTCAGAAAGTCGAGCGCAGCTTTCTGTGCTTCTTTTGCGTTAGGATTTATCCAGAATCCAATGTGGGAGCCTTCCTCAATCCAATATCTTTCCGAACCTTCAATATGCTCATGTGCATAAACGCCGTCGTACAATTTTACGTCGGAATCATGCGTACCATGAATTACCAGGGTCGGGCATTTAACTTTCTCTACTGGCAGGTGGTGTAATTTCCTGGTAATTCCCATGTCGTTTTCCGTTCCAGCCTGGCGAGGTTTAAATGGGTACATCGTATTCATGAACGCTTTTACAAAATCCATTGCTTCTTCATTGTTCAAAACGTAGTCGAGATGAGCTTTTAGCTGTTCCTTAGTGAAATAAGCCTCAGCTTTGAAGATCTCCTTGATAAAAGCATCAGGTTTCATTTCAGTCAGTTTTCTTAAGATTTTCTGGCCGATGTCAGAAAGAAATATCATCTGGGTTATGGCGCCGGCAGTTTCGGGAAAATCGTAATAACCACTCACTGAATCTACTGTTATAAGCGCCCAGATTCTGTCCGGATGACGCCATGCAAAAGTATATGCATAAGGTCCTCCTGCTGATGCCGAAAGCAATGCCACCTTGTCAATTTTTAACTCGTCGAGTAAAGCCGCAAAAAGGTCGGCCTGCTCATCAAGTGATTTCCCACTTTCTAAAGGAGTTCCAAGGTAGCCTGGCCTTGATAAAGATAACAGTTTAAAACCTTCAGATGCAAATTGGATTGTTGCGCGACATTGGTCAACGCCGCCCATACCTCCATGGCTTCCCATTAGAACAGGAGCGTCATCGTCAGTAATATCTATTTCCACTTTGCCTTGTTTTGTTTCGATAATCCTGGGATCAATAAAAACGCCTTTCAATATTTCTTTGTTGTAATCCATGAACTCTACCTCCTATTTTTTAATTTAAAAGGGTCGCTTAACTTTTAATATCTGATTTTGTAACGGTGATAAGACGTTGCTTTTTTAAGGGTCGACTATAGAAAAAAACGGGTTGTAGATCAAGATAAAAAGACCACAACATTCGGATTTCTTGTCGGACCACGCTATCTTTCCGTAATAGTAGGATAAGGCACTGGTTCAGTTGAATAGGTGTTTTAAGCAGTAGAAACAACTGGAAAAGATACCACTGAACAAATGAAAATGGAAAACATAACATAGTCTACCCCAACTATAACAAAAAGGAGTAGATTATGTTTTCCTGTAACTGTCCCAATTGCACATCTGAAAACGTTCGGTTTGATTACGAGTACAAAACAGTCTCAAATGGTTGCAGGAAAATACTTTTATGCCGCGACTGTGGGTTTTCCTTCTCAGAAACAAAAAATACATTCCTGGAAGGTATCAGAACGTCTACGAGTACCATCTGGAGTGTCATAAACGCTCGAACTGAAGGACTGTCTCTAAATGCAACTTGCAGGGTTTTTGGTATTGCCAAGAATAGCCTGCTTTTCTGGGAACGAAAGTTTTCTAATTTGTACCGTACTTTATTCATCTATTCAATGGCGCATGCGTATATTCAAATGATCATTGAAGGGGATGAATTTTATACGAAAGTTCATGAAAATGTTCCCCCTGAAGAATCTTCGGGATGGACGATTGTCCTCATGGATAGAGTTAGTCGATTCATTTGGGAAATAAGCTGCGGTAAAAAGGATAGGTCCCTTTTCAAAAAAGCCATCAAGACCATGGCAGAACTTGTCGAGCAAACCGAAGACATAACCCTTCTGACAGATGGGGAACGACGATATGGAAACATTCTCTTTGAAATATGCCATGATCTTTTGCGAACCGGTAAACCAGGTCGTCCCCGAAAAACGTTGAAAAAAGGAGTCACAGTCAGGGTGAAAAACAAAGGCTCTCAAACACACAAAAAAGGTCCGAAAAGGCCAAAGTATCAGACAACATGCCCACAACACCCTGAAACCTCGAATGATATTTCAGACGAGGAAACACACGCCAACCACGTTGAAGCCAATAATAGTGCAATGCGCCGGAAATGCTCCCCATACAGAAGAAAAACAAACACCTACGCAAAATCTGAAACAGGCCTTCAACGCGTTTTGAACCTCTATTGGGTAATCCACAATTTCGTAAGAGTTCACTTTACCACCAAAGAGGTGCCTGCGGTCAGCTTAGGGGTGATAGAAAGCGGTCTCACCGCCGAAAAACTTTTCAGCGCACAATTGATATAAATTGTTTAATTTAAAATGTTTTTAACACCTATTCAACTGAACCAGTGCCAGGAATATCAAACGGAAGTTTAATAGGTAGTCTTGGCTCATGCGCCGAAATTCACTCGGAGGATCGACCACAACATCTTGGGGTCGTTGAAGATTGCCCGGAAGCCGTTTTCAAAGGTGCACCGGAGGTGAGATTGAGTTCATGTCTGGAATTTGTAGTTATTCCACGTAGTTTCATGAAAGTGCCACTAGTTTCTTCTCATTTTTCTCTACCCGGGCTGTGGGCGCCCATTTCATTGGAGATTTTCAAGGCACAATCCAGCTTTTCTCTTGCACCTGGAAGCTTTTCTGAAATACCTGAAACAGATGCTGATACTGCTCTTGAACCCTCATGAGCAGCCCCGATTTTCCATCATGACAAAGCCTGAAAAGGAGGGCGATCCTTTCTTAAATGCAGATCAAATCGTCTTGTACGCTCTAAGGCGGCGTGTTGGTAAAGACGATGGCTTGGTCAAAGAATACCTCGCAATCGGGTGGTCCTTCGAAAGAAAAGAAATTCCCGTCTGCGGTATCTCCGGGATAGGGGCCGATGGTGGTTTGTATGTTAACGTACATTCTGTAACCCATGAAGACCGTAACCCCGTTGTTGATTCCCTTATAAGAACCGTCATTGTAGGGGATAACGAAGGTGTTCTCATCAATGGATTTTCGTGCAAATTTATAGACATACAGCATTTCCTGCTGCGCTTTGGGGACATCGGGCAGATATTCCTTTGCGGTTCCGAAATAGCTTATTCTATCAGGTACTTCGGTTGTCTTTGGCGTGCTCGTTACACCTCCGATGCCATTCATGGCGGGCGTACCGTAGCAGCTCACATTGGAATAAACGGTTTTCCCGGTTTGATCGTGGTTTACCCCCAAAACGATGATGAGATCATCATCATTCAAGACGAACTGTTCGGTTTGCAGATAAAGGGTGTCATTTGTTTCTCCGTAGACGTTTTCTCCTTCTTCAATGGCCTGGTCATTCCCCGGATACATCCAGGTGCTGGTCTTGAGCTCTTTGACGTATTGGAAATTCCCCCCGTGCTTGGCGATTACATTTGCTTTCAGCGTCTCCAGAAGCGCTCCTATCCCCACAATATCCTGCTCATGGACCCCGGTCTCGCGATCTCTGGGAACAGGCTGCTCAATGGGAATTTCCGCCTTCTCTTCTCTGGGCGTTACCCGCAGGATTTCCAGAGTCGGGTTGTTGACGTAGTCCTCCTTATCCGAGTCCCGGTCAAAATTGGTGGCCCTATGGAGGAGACTCAGCACGTCGGAGACCTTCTCTAAACCGAACTTTACTTCTTCAGGTACAACAAGCGAGAAAATGAGCTCTTGAGAAATTCCGGCCTGTTGTATCGCCAATGCCACCTGGTCGTGGGTTTCTTTGTTGCCGGTGATTATAAGTACAAAAAAGTTTTTAAAAGGATTGTCATTCAAGGGTATGTTGTAGCTGTTGATCGAATCCCCAAGCCGGGCATAGACTTTCTTAAAACCGGGGTCCACTCCCTCGTAATACCGGGCCATTAAATAAAGCTGGTAGCTGAAGTATTTGCATTCCGGCGGCGTGTAGACCACCCATACGAACGCCTCGTCCTGGTCCATTTGAGGGCCGTAGGGCGCCCTGTTAAACAGCTTGACCCTTGGGGAAATGGGGTTCTGTACCACAAGATATGGATTCGTGGCATTGTTGCCGTTACAATCCGGCGTGTATCCTGCGGTAAACAACTCAACGGCATTCACCAGAGAAATCTCTCCCTGACGGACGTGAAATTCTTCTTCCAGTTGCAGGGCGATGGCTCGGGCCTCCGGGATAATATCGCCTATTTCCAGGGGCTGAGGCATGGTAACGGCAATGACTGTGCCACCTTGTTCCACCGCTATTTCGCCGGAAACAGCCTTGGCCAAGAAATTCAACGGGGTCCAATAGATGTCTCCCGAGATTTCCAGAGGAGTATCCATGATGACCTTTTCTAGAGAGCAAAAGCCTGTCTCAAACCCGGCGGACGCAAAAGAAATAATCTTACCATATTGAAGGACCATGCCGGGGGAGGGGGGATTGAGCATGGGGAAAAATAAAAGACCGGGTATCTTAGAAGCAAAGGCCTGGGCATACACGACAAGGCCGCTGGGCGTCTCTTTCGTTTGTACGGCGCCATCTTGCAGGACACCATTGACACTAACCCTTATCCCCGTATTATCGTTGTTATCGTCGCTGCATCCGGCAAAGAACACGAACGCCATTACAAAGGCCATTATGGACACAAAGACTGATGAGACTGGAACCTGGCTCTGTTTCATTGAAATTCTCTTTTTACATCTTCTTCGTTAAAGCAACCTGAAAGGAGTTAGCGAGGGGCGAATCAAAATATAGAACGTCTAATATATAGAAGCGAAAATTCGCGTGTCTAGAAAAAAGCCCCCAATATTCTAACGTATAACTTCCGCAAGGATGGGAAGAGGAAGTCCTCTAAATTCGATTTGATGATACTTGCATAAGCTCTAACTGCAACAAAATAGGAACTCGGTTTGTATGAAGTCACGTCGAGAATTCTCACAGCCACAACATATGGGGCTGCGTCACGTTTCAGCTCGGCCTGCTGCAGGAGAATATTTCGTGCATAACTCTTGCGACCTAACCCTTCCGCCCAGACGCAACAGTACCAGATCAATCTTTCACTTTAGCCAAACATATTAATCATATAACCGGTTGAAAAAATCATATTTGGAAAGGCATGCGTTTGAGAAACTCGGACGGACCCTAAAGATGATCAAGGTGGATCTAATAAACATAAGGCCCTTTATGCTTTTGACCTAAGAGCATTAATTAAAAAGCATAAAATTCCAAAATAAAAAAACAATAAATACATTGGCACATTAACAACATAGTTAACGGCCTGTTGAATAGTTACCCACGGAATATTATTGATCCAATTAAGATAGTTTTTCTCAGCAACATCAACGAGAGTCAGATTCTTCCACGCTACCATACCTGCCACACCTTCCGAGCCCATAAGTGAAGATATGGTTTGAAATCCCAGTAACAATGCACTTAAAATCCACGCAACCAAACCGGTAATTGTAAATTTCGACATAGCATTTATCTCTCTGGCGAAATATGATTATCAGAGCTTACAGAGTCAAAAATGGGGCGATCATTCGCCAGAGCAATCCCACCAACCAAGAAAGTTGTAAGCAAAATGCTCAGAGCAATTAAGAGTTTTGTCGCCTTCATTTCTTCCCCTTTCGAAAATGTTTTAAAGCTGCAATACCTCCTTGTACACCCCCCCCAAGGACAAAAGGTCACATTATTTTATTCAACCACATCTCGGTCGAAAGCAATGAAGATTTACACCCAACCCGCCAAAAGAGATAGGCTCCAGAATTCATATTCAATCATTCATGTTTCGGCGACCCTCTAAACGCGCGCTTACGTGCATGATCCAAGCATGGCACATCCCCCGGCATTATGCAAGGCTGGGAGATGTAAGCATGACTTTCTTAGAAGGTTTTGAAATTCCAGGCTAATATAGGTAGTATAGCATTTTGACTCGTCAGTAAGAACTGCAAGATAAGAGAATTTTCCGTATCATTTTTCATCCAGTACCTTCCGAACGGTTTCCGCCAAATTCCGCATCACGAGAGGCTTCATGACAAATGCCCTGATCCCAATATCCTTTGCCTTCTCTTCTAAGACCAGTGTGCTGTGCCCAGTGCATAGGATAACCGAGATATGGGGCCGGATTTTCATAAGTTCCCGGGCAAATTTGTCACCTGTCATATGGGGCATGGTCATGTCGGTAATCACCAGATCGAATCTGTCAGGCTCTGCCCGGAACAGCTCTAAGGCCTGCACGCTGCTTTTTTCTGTAACCACCTTATACCCCAAATGCTCTAAAATCTGCCCCCCTATCTCTATCAAGACCTCCTCATCATCAATGAATAGAATGCTCTCGCTTCCGGTAGGGAGGGGTTCTTCAGACCCCTTTTCCTCCCTTTCCAGTTCCAAAATGACGGGTAGATACACATGAAAGGTGGTCCCTTTCCCCGGTTCGCTATAAACAGTGATGGTGCCCCCATGGGCCTTAACAATGCCTTGAGCTACCGCCAACCCCAACCCTGTTCCCTCACCCGTGTCTTTAGTGGTGAAATAGGGATCAAAGATTCGCTCCATTATTTCAGAGCTCATACCGTAACCTGTGTCACTGACCATCAGCCTAAGATAAGAACCGGCATCCAGATCTAAATGCTTTGCAGCCTCAAGGTCATCTAATTCCACATTGGCAAGGGTAACTTCAAGCACACCACCATTCTCCTGCATGGCATGGCCTGCGTTGGTGGTAAGATTCATAATCACCTGATGCATCTGGGTGGGATCTGCATTAACAACACCTGTGTCTTTGGCCACATCTTTCCGGATTTCAATGGTTGTGGGGAGTGTGGCCCTGAGTAAGTCAAGGGCCTCTTTGACAATATGTCTGACCTGTACGGGCCTTTGTTTCTGTTTATGCCGGCGGCTTAGCGTCAGGATCTGCTTAATCAGATCTGCTGCCCGATCGCTTGATTTTATCATCTTATCCAGGTAAGCAATGACGTTGCTGCCTTCAGGCGCCTTCATCTTTGCCAGCTCCGCATACCCTATAATGCCTCCAAGGATGTTGTTGAAGTCATGGGCGATACCACCTGCCAAGGTTCCGACGGCTTCCATCTTCTGGGCCTGCTGGAGTTGGGTTTCCAATTTTTTCAAATCGGTAGTATCTCTATAAATAGTCATCTTTGAAATAGATCCGTCCCCGTGAATAATGGGAGAGTTGGAAACATGATAAGAACGGTTATCCTTCGGGCTGACAATTTCTGATTCAAAATACTCACCTTGTTGTGCTTTATCGTGCATGCACCGTGGGCATTTTTCGTCCAAGTCGTGTAAGGCCTTAAAACAATTTTCCCCTGTAGCATCACGTCCAGCTCTCCTAATCATAGCAGGGTTCATATATTCAACTCGAAAATCTGGCGAGCAAATATATATTGGGTCTTTCATCGATTCCATCATTGAGCGATATTTTTCCTCACTTTCCGTCAGTTTTTCCTCTGCCTGTTTGCGGTCGTTGATGTCAACTATTGAGCCTTCTAAGAAGCCCTGTTTAGAGAAGGTCGTTGCTGAAAAACTTATCCAGATACGGGTCCCATCTCTGCGAATAATTTGCGTCTCGTAATCATTGATAAACCCTTTTTCTTTTAGAACCCTCAATAGTTCTTTACGTGCGTTAGGATCAGCCCATGCACTAGCAGCATTAAATTCGGCCATGCAGTCCCCAATATTTGAGTATCCTGCCATGTTCGCATACCGTTCATTTATTTCAACTAACTTACCATCAGAAATCCTTGTCTGAAATAGTGCGACCTGAGCATTGCTGAATATCGCCTTATATTTTTCCTCACTCTCCCTCAGCGCCTCTTCTGCCTGTGCTTTCGCAGTGATATCATGTGCTATTTCAAGTACCCCAATCAGCCCCCCTTTTTCATCAAAAACGGGTTCTCCCTTTTCTTCCCAGACTCTTCCATCGGGAGAATGTATTATGGTCTGCTCGATTTTTTTTGTTTGGAACGCTTTTGCGGTAGGACAATCGTCACAAGGGGCATTTGGATCAGCCCATAGTTCGTAACATTTTTTCCCAATTATTTCATCCATGTTTCTATTGACTGAATCAGCGGAGATTTTGTTTGCCCACAAGATCTCCAAATCCTCGTTAACAAAAGCAAGATTGGTTGAGATTCCATCAAGTATGGCTGTTTTTTGAGCCTCGCTCTCCCGAAACGCTTCTTCAGCTCGTTTGCGTTCACCAATCTCTTTATTAAGTTCAACTATCGATGCGGTTGTCCCCTTCAAATCCCCTGTCATCATATCAAAGGCCCTTGAAAGCTGGCCGATTTCGTCCTTTGCTGTTGTGCCCACCTTATGATCTAAGTTGCCACTTCCGATAATCCGGATGTCCTTCTCCAATTCTGCTATGGGTCTCGCAATACTCCTGTTTATCCATAATGAGATAGCTGTAACAAGAAAAGCCAAGATCAAAATAAAGATAATGGTTAACAAAGCCGAATTTTTTTGTGTAGCCATTAATTCTGCTTGAATCACCCGTTGCAATTGAAAGACAGGGGAAACCGTCGCTTGAGGCTTCACCAGTAACTCGCCTATTAGTCTATCTCTAAGATCCGGCGAGATTGCACTTTTTGGTCTAACAAGTCCTTGCTCCTTTCCGAAACCCGTTGTCACGATACTAAAAGCAGCTTTAAATCGTTTAATAGTTTTCAATATTTTGCCTAAAACTATTTTTTCAGCTGGGTTTTCAAATTCATTTGCGTTTTTCATTACGAGTTTTGTTAAATAATCATATGTTGAGTTCCATTGCATCAGTGAGCGGTCGGTGGGATGCAGCAAATACTCATGCGTTGCGCTTTTCAGTTCAGCCATACCTTTGACTATTTCAGTAACTGTTCTTTCCTCTTTAACCTCAGTATTCATTTTCTTAAGTGCAAATAAGACAAATAGGCCAATCGTCACAGTCAGGATAAGGGATAAAATGATGCTAAGCTGTAATCTAGTCTTAATCTTCATTGTATCTTTCCTATTATAGTAATTGATTCAGGTTTAACTGACTTTAAGGCATCTGAGCAAATGTAGTTCAGGTAGTTGGGGATCCTTTCTCATCTACGAATTTGTTGGTTATTGCCCATCTTGCAATCTCGTCCCATCCTGCCAGTAGGGATTGGTCCAAGAAGATACCGAACACGAAGTCATCCCAGGCTGCGTTCACCACATTTCTGTCTAAATTGAAACTTCCAGCGATTATCTCCTGCGCTTTTTCTCTATCTTGTTTTGTGAACGCGCCAGCCGTATCAAGGGCTCTCAGAAACCTCTCCAATATATCCGGATGTTCTTTGGAAAAGTTTTTCATGGTCGCAAAACTAAAGGTTGTCCTATTGATTTCAAAGGCTGGTAATTCAATAGCGTTATCTCCTAGTAATTGTTTGCCTTTTTGAGAGTATGGCTGCCAAACAGAGATTGCATCTACATCATTATTTTTTAAGGCAAGTGGCAAATCTACTGTCTTAATATTTATCATTTCCACATCAGAAGATAACAGTCGGTTATGAATCAAAAATACTTCTAGAAAAAAGTGGCTTGAGGTGCCTCTATTTACACCCACCCTCCTGCTTTTTAAATTCGCCCCCGTCTTTATCCCCATGTCCTTGCGTGCGATTATCTTAACAAACGGATATGAATAGGTAAAGTGGCAAAGATGCAAAAATCGTTTCTTTTGAAGCTATTGAATACAACTGGCATATCTGCCACGGTAGACATGTCAACTTCTCCGGCGAAAAGGGTCTTGGTTGCCATTTTTACCACTAAAGGGTGTTAAAATGATTTTTTTGTAATCCACTCGGGCCTCGGCGAAGGCCCTTTTTTCATGAAATGGACCGCTCTTTTGGCTCTTACCTTCGAGGACAACCTTTTTTTGCCCGGCTTTTCTTTTTTAACCCTTTGATTCCCTTATGAGGGCGGTTCATTTTTACACCACATTCCAGGCAAAACTTAGACCCCCTGAGGATTCGCACACTGGCAATTTGGGCATTTCATTGTTGATGCCCCTAAGTCTAAAGAAAGGTCGAGTTGACAGATAAAAAGATGGGTAATTCATTTTTGTTAGGGTTCAGTATAAGAGAGTTGTTGCTTAGTGTCAATTCAGGACTGACTACCACATATTGTATGCCTTTTCAAGGACCCCAAATGTGAAGATTACGTGCATTATGTTGCGAGTTGCTCTAACCAATTGAAAGTAAAGGTAAATCCGGAGCGGGTTTGGGATCGGGAGATTTCTGGATTTGAACAACGCCCTTCAATGGCCTATCGGGCGAGGTAAAATAGATAATGATACATGAATTTATAATGAGCTACAGTAGTTTTCCGGTTTACCAACGCCTCAAAGCCGATGA
>Ga0209042_1002702_pt1 | contig 11333 bp, 12 predicted proteins | sample SaaInlV_200m_DNA_6_FD_184649 | JGI IMG/M metagenome (GOLD analysis project Ga0209042, IMG submission 184649) | Marine microbial communities from expanding oxygen minimum zones in the Saanich Inlet - SI037_S2LV_200m_DNA (SPAdes) (version 2) | ecosystem: Environmental > Aquatic > Marine >...
TACAAGACCGCATTTCAAAGCTGCACCAGATTCCACCCTTGGCGGATTTGGTCAAAGCACGCGCCAAAGAACTCAATTTGGGTTGGTCTTTTTCATCTACCCCAAATTATTGAGATGATACCCAAAATTCTTAAAAAAGAGTTGACAACTCCCCCAAAAGATTTAGACTATCTCCATGAATAAAAAACTTATCTTTGCCTTTTTGATTCTCAACTTCGCATTTTCCGCCTGTAGCAATACCACCCCCGATAATCCCAAACTCATTCTTGCCACCACCACCAGCACGCAAGATTCGGGTCTGCTCGATCTGCTCGTGCCGATCTTTGAAGAAGCGCACGGCTACACCGTCCAGACCATCGCCGTCGGCACGGGCGCAGCGCTCAAGATGGCAGAAGAAGGCAATGCCGATGTGCTCCTCGTCCACGCGCCAGCCGCAGAAATCGCTTTAATGGATGCAGGATTTGGACGTGATCGTTTCCTCATCATGCATAATGATTTTGTCATCGTGGGACCTGCCGACGATCCGGCAGTGATACGCTCCACGACCTTGGCTGGCGAGGCGTTAAATAACATCGCCTCATCCCAAACAGGATTCGTCTCCCGTGGTGACGACTCAGGCACGCATAAAAAAGAAAAATCAATCTGGGCGAGTGTCGGCATCACCCCGGCATGGGAAGGCTATATCGAATCCGGTCAGGGGATGGGCGCAACGCTCATCATCGCCTCCGAAAAACAAGCCTACACCCTCACAGATCGCGCCACCTACCTCGCTAACCAGGAGAATCTTGATCTTGAAATCCTCGTCGAAGGCGACGAAGTTTTGCTCAACGTCTACCACGTCATGACGGTTGATCCTGATAATTGGGAAAATACCAATTATGAAGGTGCGCTCGCCTTTGCCAACTTCATGGTCAGCGACGAGGTGCAAGCCCTCATCAAAGATTTTGGCGTCGATAAATTCGGTCAGCCGCTCTTCTTCCCCGATGCGGATAAGACAGATGCCGACTTGGGTATATAATCGTAAAATATGTAGGGGCGGGGTTACCCCGCCCCTACAATAAATAAATTATGTTTTTCGACGCCGAAGTCCTCCAGATCACCCTCCTTTCCCTGCAAATCTCCGCCCTTGCGACGGGGATCAGTCTTTTAATTGGGCTGCCGCTCGGCACACTCTTGGCGTTAGGTAAATTCTGGGGGCGTTCTTTTCTTCTGAGCATCGTTAATACCGGCATGGGGCTGCCCCCTGTCGTGGTCGGTCTTTTCGTGGCGATGACGCTCTGGCGTTCAGGCCCGCTCGGTGAGTTGCAACTCATCTATACCCCCGCTGCGATCATCATCGCGCAAACCGTCATCTCCGCGCCGGTCGTCACGGGGTTGACCGCGGCCGCGTTACAAACGCTCGATCCGCGTTTTCGGCTGCAACTGTATGGTTTAGGGGCTTCGCGTTTACAGATGATCTGGGCACTCTGGCGGGAATCACGTCTGCCGCTTTTGGCTGCGCTGATGGCAGGTTTTGGCTCGGTGATCTCAGAAGTGGGCGCATCCATGATGGTGGGCGGGAATATCCGTCATCAAACGCGGGTGCTGACAACGGCCATTGTGCTGGAAACAGGCAAAGGGAATTTCGATATCGCCATTGCGCTCGGTGTTTTGCTGCTTACGATCACCTTCTTGGTTAATTGGGCACTGACCTGGATCCAGCAGCGAGCGGCAAGAAGATGAAAGAAAAAACGCTGATCTCGATTAAAAACTTACTCGTCAAACGCGGCGAAAAAGACGTTTTATATGTGGATGAACTATCCATTCAGCGCGGCGAGGTATTGGCTGTGGTCGGGCCGAACGGTGCAGGGAAGAGTACCCTGTTGCTCGCGCTGGCGCGGCTGATCCAACCTGAAGCCGGGCAGATTTCCTTTAATGGGCAGCCAGCCCAAAGTGAGTCCGATACGGCCTATCGACGCAGGATCGCGCTCGTGATGCAGGATCCGCTTTTATTCGATATATCCGTTTTTGAGAACGTCGCATCCGGTTTACGTTTTCGGGGCGTTGTAAAAGAGGAGATCCAGCAGAAAGTGCCCTTGTGGCTGGAGCGTTTGGGCGTAACAGATTTAGCAAAACGGCGCGGCGGGGAGCTTTCGGGCGGCGAGGCGCAACGCGTTAGTTTGGCGCGGGCATTGGTTTTGGAGCCGGAATTACTCCTGCTCGACGAACCTTTTTCTGCGCTCGATCCGCCCACGCGCGCGCGCCTGCTGGAAGATTTAGGCGCGCTGCTCCATGAAACAGAGACGACGACTCTTTTCGTGACCCACGATCTGCCCGAAGCAACGCAGCTCGCCACACGCATCGCGGTGATTATCGAGAATCGTCTGCGGCAGATTGGTACGCCAGATGAGATTTTTGCGAAGCCGATTGATGAAGTTGTCGCTCACTTTTTGGGGGAGAAAGTAAAGAGGGGATGAGAAGGAAGTAGGTTTTGTGTATGGTTTTATTTCTCGCTACCCTCAGACACTATCCGATTTCCACCCTTTGCTTTTGCTTTGTAAAGAAGGTCGTCAACTTCCCTAAATAAATCTTCTGGTTTGGTTGCTTTTGGTGATATTGTTGCTACCCCAACACTAACTGTCAGGTGAATATAAAGATCGTCTATTTGAATATTTTTTTTAGTATCAACTTTTGTATACGCTCTACTACGTTTAACGCTCTTAGAAGAGATGTGAAAGGAAGAAGCAAAGCAAACTCATCGCCACCAATTCTTCCAAATATGTCAGCGTCTCTTTTTGATGAAGATACAATTTCACAAAACTTCATCAACACAGTATCTCCCGCATGATGCCCAAATTGATCGTTAATACCCTTGAATTTATCTAAATCAAAGACCGCTAGGCAAAACTCTTTTTTGTAGCGAATAAATTGTTGGAACTCATCCTCTACTCTCTGCAAGAAGGCTCGCCTATTACAAACTCCTGTAAGCGAATCTGTATTTGCCTGCTTTTCAAGTTTTTTTGTTAGCTTCTCTCTTTGAGTTCTTGCTTCATATTGACTGCGCCTATATGAGTAAGAGCGACTGGAGCTCATAAAAGCAACCGTATTTACCAGAAAAAAAATGGAAATAATCGTGATCTTGTGAGGGAGGATCGTAAATGGATCGAAGAAAAAGAGATGGATAATAGCGAATGCGCTAATGAGGAATGTTGAGATTAATCGGTAGTGTAATTTTGTAGGGATGATTAGATAAAAGAAAAATATGACTGATATTTCTACAATATTTGTTATGTACGTAGCATATGGATCAGCGTGATGCAGCAGCCGGACAATAAACCCCATTATGGCTACGAAAAGCATCCAAGCCAAGCTGAAATTATCAAATGTTTTTGGTGTTTTATTTCGTTTTAGAAAGACAAGAAACCAACCAGTAAAGATCAAAAAGCTAATACGGAGCGCTAACAAGCCGTAAGTTTCTGGATTAGGAAAATATAGCCAGGTTTCAATACCAGAAAAGACGATATTGGTAAGTGTGGTTAAGGTAGCAAAGATGAAAACTTGCTCAGAGTCGGACTCTAAATAACCTCGACGGTAATCTTCTTCCAATTCATCTAACTGGGGCTCAAACCGATCTAAGAACATAAACCTTCCGCCTCCTAACTTATGACCCCCCAAGTACCCCTGATCAACAAATAACACGTAAGGGAAAATTATCCGACCACATAAAATCATTTTATCATTTCCCTCTTATCCAAAACAACACCTATCCATTTTGTAATCTCCTCCTTAAACGAACAAACCCGCGAAAAAATCGCGGGATGTTCTAACCAACCAACTCAAAAGGAGAAAATTTCTAAACCGCGCTTAGTATACGAAATGTCAGACAACTTCACCAGTGACAGGCATCATCCTGTCGTATGACAAAGCGCGCATCTATTTCCTTATAAGTCGATAAATCGCCTCTGTGTTGTAATCTGCGTAATACAGTGTGCTATCTTCGCCCTCGCCAAAGCTGGAGAGCAACGCGCCTGTATAGAAAAGCGGCTCAGATCGCCAGGTACCATCCACGCTCAATAAGCCCCAAATGGCCCCGCTGCAAAAATCGCCATAAAAGTAGACTCCCTGCCATTCGGGAAGCTCATTACCGCGATAAACATTGCCGCCGGTTACAGAGCAGCCATCGTCGTGGTTATATTCGGCAACGGGCGCGATCACGCCCAAAGACTCGGGTGGCTCAAGAACGAAAATATGCGTGCCTTCCATAAAGTTCCAGCCGAAATTCGCGCCACCTGCCGAGCCTGCGGGCAAAAAGTCGATCTCTTCCCATTCATTTTGTCCCACATCCGCGATGTATAGATCGCCCGTGAGCGAGTCGAAACTGAAACGCCAAGGGTTGCGCAAGCCATACGCCCAGATTTCGGGCAAGCCTTCCCCTTTCAAAAAGGGATTGTCTGCGGGCACAACATAGCTCTCACCACCATCCACGTCGATACGTAAGAGCGTGCCGAGATAGGAATTCAGATTTTGGCCGTGCCCTTTGGGATCATCCGAGGAGCCACCATCGCCCAAGCCGATATAGAGGAAGCCATCTGGACCAAAGGCGATCCCGCCGCCGTTATGATTGCCATAAGGTTGTTCGATGTGGAGCAAAACCGCTTCGCTCTTGCGGTCGGCTTGGTTGGCGTTACCCGATACCTGGTAGCGGGCGATGACCGTATTTCCGTTAACATCGGTGTAGTTAATGAAGAAGATACCATTTTGAAGGTAGTGGGGATGGAAGGCCAAACCCAGCAAGCCCTGTTCTGAGCCGCCTGTTCTCACTTTTTTGCTGATATCGAGGAAAGGCTCATCGAGGAGAAGATTATTTTCGACAACACGAATACGACCGCCGCGTTCAACGACAAAGAGACGCCCAGAGCCATCCCCCGCGTTTTGGATATCGAGGGGTTGGTCGAAGCCGCTTACTGCGAGTGTCCACATATATTGCATGGGGTCGGGGAAATCTGTCACAGCGGCAGGTGCTTCGGGGGCGTTTTCTTCTGCTATGGGCGCGGGGGTAGCGGCATCTGTTGGGGCCGGGGCAGCTGTTGCAATAACGGGAGCAGGTTGCGGGGTAGGGGCGGGTGCGGTTGAGCAGGCTGTTAATCCAAGCAGCAAAATTAATCCTAAAATCAACTTTTTCATCATAGCCTCCTTTATTCCACTTCTGTGATTTCCCCTTCGACGATGTCGCCTTCAGGGGTGGGGGTGATCTTTCCTGTAAGCTGCACGAGATGTTCTTCTACCACTTCGGCTGGGCAAAGTTCGAGGAAGAGGGTGAAGCCAAACCACATTACGGCAACATCATCTGCCGCGCCGATGACGGTCATGAGACCACCCGGGATGAGGTCGATGGGAAAGATGAGATACGCCAGCGAACCAAGCGGAAGTAATTTGACAAGACCGTTCACACGGGAATCGTTCATCAGGCGCATGATAAGTCTGGCGCGCAGAATAAGGTCTTTGAGGATATTGCCATCTACTGTTGTGATCTTTTTGCTATTATATTGATCGGTCATTTTTTCTCCTGTTCTCATTCGAGATAAAAGCATTATAACTGCCTTGTTCTTTGGTTTACGAAAAAAAGGTGATGTAGTTTTGCAACTTTTTTCTTTTTTCTTCATCTAAAAAACGTTGTAGACAAGACAAATATTATGTCATTCCCCTTTCGGGTACGTGTGCGAGTGAAGTTTGCCTCCTCGGCTATCTTGGAGATTGCTTCAGTCGCTACGCTCCTTCGCAATGACAAATTCACATCAGGAGTATTTCATTATGGAAATGATTATCGACTTCCCCGGCGGCGCACGCGTAGATGCGCACTTTGGACCTTATACCGTAAATACCGACCAACCCCCGATGGGTGGCGGCGAAGGTTCTGCCCCAACGCCCTTTGCAGTTTTCCTTTCTTCATTAGGAACCTGTGCAGGCATTTATGTGCTTGGCTTCTGCCGCCAACGCGGACTTTCAGCTGAGGGCATTCGCATCGTTCAGCGGATGCGCAGCAACCCAATGACCGGCTTGGTTGGCAAGGTTGAGTTAGAAATTCAAGTGCCCCCCGATTTCCCCGAAAAATATCGCCCTGCGTTAATTCGCTCGGCAGATCAATGTGCAGTGAAGAAACATTTTGAAGATCCGCCCTCTTTTGAGATCACGACAAAAGAAGTGGCTGTAGCGTAATTTTTTATAGGGGCGACCAACCGGTCGCCCCTATATTTTTTACAGAGGGGTAAAATAGTCAGATGCCCTATATCATTGACGGACACAACCTGATCCCCCGCGTGGGCTTGCGCCTAAACGCTGTAGACGACGAAATGGCCTTGGTCGAAATACTGCGTGAATTTTGCCGCGTAAAGAAGAAACGCGTAGAAGTCTACTTCGATGGCGCACCGCCCGGTGAAAACCGCACACGGAAATTTGGCTATGTGACCGCGCATTTTGTCCGCCAAGGGCGCACCGCCGATGATGCTATCCGCGCAAGACTGCTAAAAATGGGCAAAAGCGCCAAAAACTGGACCGTTGTCTCCTCTGACCGAGAAGTGCTAAATAGCGCGCGCTCCGCGAATGCCAAGCGTATTTCTGCCGATGAATTTGCCCAGGAACTTGAAGAGGCTAAGTTCGCTGCATTTGAGAATCCAACAGAAGATACAACACTTTCCTCCAAAGAAGTGGATCAGTGGCTCGAAATTTTCTCTTCAAACGGAAAGAAGACAAAGTAACTCTAATTTTATTTTAAGGATAAGCCGACTAATTTAGTGTATATTGTCCCTAATGGCACTTACGTTCCCTTTTACTGGTATCAAGTAAGTGTTAACCACCCCATAGCATGTCCCCCCCATGCTAATAAAAAGGTGGTGTCCCTCCCCCGAAGATCGCCAAGTGTAAAAGCTTGGCGATCTCTCTTTTTAAGCCCATAAAGTGAATCATGGCTGTATAATAAAGATTATTCCTGAGGAGAAAATCATGAGCAAACGATCTAGTGGCTTTATCCAACTTGAGTGGGAATGTCCCCAATGTGATGCGCGCAACCCGGGTCCCGAAGGTAGTTGCCTGAGCTGTGGTGCGCCCCAGCCCGACGATGTTGAGTTCGTCGCTCCTGCTGAGCGCAAATTTATCAAAGACGAAAAAATGCTTAAACACGCCAAAGCGGGTGCCGATATCTACTGCGCATTCTGCGAAACGCGTAATGCTGCCACCGCAGAAACCTGCTCGCAGTGCGGCGCAGAACTGGCAGAAGGCGAAAAGCGCAAAGCAGGCGCAGAAGTGCGTCAGCGTGCTGCGGCAAAAATGGTTAATTGTCCCAATTGCGAGGCAGAGAATCCCTCGTCCAATAGCACCTGCCAGGAATGTGGTGCACCGCTGGAGCGACAGAAAGTTGCGTCTGCACAATTCGCACCCAAGGGGAAAGCTGCGGCACCATCCCAAAAGGATGCACCGAAGAAACGCCACTGGATCATTGGCGTGATACTGCTCCTGATCGCTTGCTGTATTGGAGGCTTGTTCTTTTTCTTCAGCCCGAGTGAAGATATAACCGGAACCGTCAGCGACGTGCGTTGGGAAACGAGTATCAGTGTGCAGGAAGAGCAAGAAGTTCGACATAATAACGAACGGGGTAGTGCTCCCTCTGGCGCTTATGATGTCTCCTGTCATACTGAAAGTGAAGAAACCTGCACTGAGCGCACGGTCGATCAGGGCAATGGCTTTGCGGAAGTCGTGCAGGACTGCACAACCAGTAGTGAAGAATATTGCTCCTATAGCATGCTTGAATGGCAAACTCTTGAAACTCTCACGCTGGACGGAAGCGATTACAACCCGCGCTATGCTGAGCCCTCGCTGGCAACGGGGCAACGTCTTGGTGGAGAGAGTGCCGATTACAGTGTCAACTTTAGTACCGAAAAAGGCCTGCTTGAATATTCTCCAAGCGACCTAACGGAATATCAACAATTCCAACTTGGCAGCGATTGGACCTTGAGCCTTAATCGTCTTGGCAACATCGTTTCGGTTGGGCGCTAAACGAATACGCAGGTGGCGGTCACTTCCAAAGTGACCGTCACCTTATAATCCAATGCATATCCCCTTCTTATTAAAAGGAATCCTGATCGGATTCTCCATCGCTGCTCCGGTGGGGCCAATAGGCGTACTCTGTATTCGCCGGACTCTTGCTGAAGGGCGCCGAGCAGGTTTGGTGTCGGGTTTGGGTGCGGCTACGGCTGATCTGTTTTATGGCTGCGTGGCTGCTTTCGGGCTAACTTTCATCTCCCAATTTCTGATTAATCAAGAAAATGGGTTGCGTCTCGTTGGCGGGATATTTTTGCTCTATTTAGGCATTAAGACATTTTTATCCACAGGCTCAGGCGAGGCGATCAAAAACCAAAAAGGCGGGCTCTTGAGCGCATATTTCTCCACCTTTATCCTGACGATAACCAACCCAATGACTATTCTGTCTTTTGTGGCAATCTTCGCCGGATTAGGCATCGTAAATACAGGCGGTGATTATGCTTCTGCCTTAATGCTCGTTACAGGCGTTTTTATCGGTTCGGCAGCCTGGTGGTTTCTGCTCAGTGCAGGCGCGAGCTTCTTTCAGAAAAAGATCGACGCCCAGGGCCTGGCATGGATCAATAAAATTTCGGGCATTATCATCACCCTTTTTGGGATCATGGCTTTGAGCGGACTTTTTCTGAAAGTAAGTTGAACATCTGCTATAATTTGAAAAATTCTAACAAGCGACAGGGGTTATGGCTTTGAAAAAACGCAAGAAGCAATACAGCGGGGTAATTTTATTCCTCTTAGGCGGGCTGATCGTTCTCGCTCAAGTAGGCAATGTTTCTGCCGCGTCAAACGCCCCCTCAGGACCCGATCGTTATACCTACACCTACGTTGATCACAGTATTTTTCAATGGTGGATGATGGCATGGGAAGATAGCGAACTCTTCTGCAAGATCGACGTGGAGCACGAAGGGTTACCAACTTTCTGGGAGATCTACGTCGATTGTGGCGAAGACCTCGCAGATGCCTGGCTAACGCAAGAAGCCTGCCCCATCGAAATCTTCACAAACGACGTGCGCGAATGTCCGGGCTATTATATGCACCTTGCCTCCACCGTGCCCGCCCAACGGGAAGTGGCGCTTGCCCTGCCGCCGCCCGTCGTTTGGCTGACTTTGCAAGACTGCCTTGTGGATGGGATAACAAACCGCTGCGAACGCCCCCCTACACTTGTTCTGCATGGCGACGAGCCGCTTACTGAAGAAAAGATCATTTCCGTTACCGGCGTTGTGGACGGGGAAAGTTTCACCTGTTTTGGTTCCCTTTGTGAACTACCCCTTGAAGAAACAGACGAAGAGGGCATCCAGCTCAGTTTTTGGGCTGCTTCCAGCTATGGCGATACCAGCTATGCCTTCGATGCCCATATTCGCGTGACTCTCTCTGAAGACGAAGAGGGAAAACCATTTTGGTATGTGGATGTGCTTAGTTCCCAATGGCGTGGCGAAGCCAATGCAAGTTGTGCTGAAAGCTGGGATGCCTTCCCGCCCGTTGGCGGCGCACCCGAATGGCTCTCCTCACCTGAAGATGTCAGAGAATTAGAATCTGATTTGGCGTATGCCTACCTTGCTGGAAATTTGATCGAAATAGGCGTGGTGAATGCCGATCATTGCCCCGATTTTGGGCTCGATTTCCGTGGTCAAGCCACTGCATGTGGGTTGGAAGCCGCTCAGCCTGCCATGCTCGAATGGCAAAATCGCTTTGATACGCTCATCCTGAAAGCTGCCGAAGAGACCAGTGTTCCGGCTGCTTTGCTCAAACGTCTTTTCGCGCGCGAAAGCCAATTTTGGCCCGGAACTTTTAACGAAGGCAGAGATGTGGGTCTCGGACAGTTGACCACAGAGGGTGCAGATTTTGCCTTTTTGTGGAATCCGATTTTCTTCGAGCAATTTTGTCCACTCGTATTCGATGGGGAAACCTGCGGGGGCGGCTACCTGCATCTTGATGCCGACCAACAGGAACGTCTGCGCGGCGCGCTGGTTTACAGCGTCAATGCGACTTGTGAGACTTGTCCGCTCGGCGTGGATCTGACGCAGGCAGATTTCAGCGTCAATGTTTTTGCGAATACGCTGCTGGCGAGTTGCGAGCAGGCGGGGCGCGTGGTGTATAACAATACCGACCAGGCCCCGGGGGAAACGACCAGCTACGAGGATCTGTGGAAATTCACGTTGCTCAATTACAACGCTGGGGCGGGCTGCCTTTCGCTGGCGATCGGCGAAACCCTGGACCAGGATCAAGAACTGAACTGGGAGAATCTCTCTCAAAACCTGACTTATGTTTGCATGGGGACAAAGGATTATGTTGAAGATATTAGTGAGTGAGGATATGCAATCCGCTTAGACGTAGGTTATGCGGCATACGGTAATATCTTATGGGTATATTTGCTGCAAATGCGGATGCTGTCAAATCATATATTGAAGAGGGGTATAACTTGATTACCGTTGGGATGATACGATGCTTATCGCCAAAACAGCTAAAGATATTACCAACGCGCTGAAAAAAATAATGAACAAATAAGCAAGTAATTAATCAAAAAAGGATTGCAAGGCTTGCAATCCCTTTTTGCTATCACAATTTCGTCCAACGGCGTGCTGCTTCGAGTTCTTTTAATTCTTCGCGTATCCGCCGGATCCAGTCCAGTTCGGTTTCGTATTGGGCGATACCATTCTTATGGATCATCTCCCATAGGTATTTTTCGCGCATACTTCGATCAGGCATGTTCGGTTTCCTATCTGCCTGTACGCGCAGGAAGAAGAGTTTTTCACCGACTGTATTTAAATAGGCTTCAAGTAATTCGTCTATTTCCTCCGCCTCCAAAGAATCCGCCCATCTTAACTGATGCAGAAATGTTTTTTTAGACTGTGGCACTTCTGGCTCAGTTTTGACCCACTCTCCCAAAGCGCGAATACCCTCTTCGGTGATCGTGTATATATGGCGATTTGGTGCTCCGTCCTGTTCTTCAATGCTTTTCGAGACCCATGCATCGGTGTGTAATTGAACCAGGGCACGATAGATCTGATTATTATTCCCTGTCCAGGGGAGCGTTTCTGAATCAGCAATTATTTTTTTGACGTCATACCCCGTCATTGGTTGCCAGCTTAAGTATCCCAGGATCACATATTTGATTGACATAATAAACTCCTTACTCATACAGGGCGATTGCATCTAAATACCAACGGCTAATATCTTGCAGAGGTAGTCATTATTCCAAGCGGCTTGCAGTTGCTTGGCATGAAGACCACCTTTTGCAGTTTTCTCTTGTTTGAGTAAATTGAGAG
>Ga0209042_1002705_pt1 | contig 11329 bp, 6 predicted proteins | sample SaaInlV_200m_DNA_6_FD_184649 | JGI IMG/M metagenome (GOLD analysis project Ga0209042, IMG submission 184649) | Marine microbial communities from expanding oxygen minimum zones in the Saanich Inlet - SI037_S2LV_200m_DNA (SPAdes) (version 2) | ecosystem: Environmental > Aquatic > Marine >...
GATCCACACGGAGAGCCGCCGTTATCAGTGACTACAGAGATGGCATCAAATTCACATTCACCTTCGGAGACGGCTTTAAAGAGGGCAACACGTTCGGCGCACATCGTAACGGGATAGGCTGCATTCTCAACATTGACGCCTGTATATATTTTCCCGCTTTTGCCGCGCAAGGCTGCCCCAACGCGATAGTTTGAATAAGGCACATAGGCACGTCGGCGCGCTTCGTTGCCCAGATCGATCAGGGCTTGACGGGTTTCATTCGTCAGTTCGGTCATCGGTGCTCTCCTCTTTCGGGTTTTCAAGCACAGGCTGGGAGCGGACACGACGGATTCGTCTTCCGATTACTTGCTCAATGGTCAGTAGCAAGCCCTTCACACGGACGCTTTCGCCGCCTTGGGGAACGCGCCCCAGTTGTTCGTAGAGAAATCCTGCCAGGGTATCTGCATCGCCTTCAGGGAGGCTCACACCAGTCACGTCGGTAAAATCATCCACGTCGATCAATCCCTGAAAGATGTATTCGTCTTCACTTATTTTTTTAAAGGGGGCTTCTTCGCGTTCGTCATATTCATCCTGAATCTCACCAATAATCTCTTCGATGATATCTTCGAGGGTGACAACGCCCGAGACGCCGCCGTATTCATCAACAACAATTGCCATGTGAAAACGTTTTTCCTGCATTTCGGCAAGGAGATCGTCAGCTTTTTTTGTTTCAGGGATGAAATAAGGCTCGCGTAATAATTCACGCAGCTGAACTTCGTCATCTGATTTGCTGAGTGTGCCAAGCAGGTCTTTGGCGTAGAGCAAGCCGAGGATATTATCAATACTCTCTTTGTATACGGGTAAACGTGAATAACCTGAATCGAGAAAGGCTTGAACAGCCGAGGAGAGCGTGGCGGCATCTTCGTCCAGCGCGAGAACGTCGATGCGCGGCACCATGATCTCGCGCGCTATCGTTTCGCCAAATTGGAAGATCTCATAGATCATACGGCGTTCTTCGCGTTCAAGGCCGCCGCTTTCTTCATCGGTTTCAACCCAGGTCCGAAGATCATCTTCGGTCATTTGCGCCATCGTGCCTTTCGATACGCGCTGCGGGTCAAGTAAAAGCAGGGGCAGCAGAACGAAAGGGGTAAAAACGAAAACCAGTAAATTGCCAAAAGAGGAAAGGCGCAAGGCCCACTCTTCTGGATCTGCCAGCGCATTCGACTCGACGGTGAACTCGATCAGCAGCATCACAACAGTGAGTGCAAACAAGCCTACTACCTGAAGCAGCCAGGCACGCGGCGAAGTGAGAGTCCATGATTGTATTAACAAAAAGCCAATAATGGCAATCCCAAAACGCATGGATGTTTGACTCAAGCGCAAGACCGCCACCAGACGCGAGCTTTCATGCAGAGCAATTGCGCGCTTTGCGCTGGCAGGTTTTTCTTCCTGTAAAACAAGCAGTTTCGCCACTCTGGCATTAGACAAGCTAACGCGCGTGGCAGCGATCATTAGATCTAAAATAAGTAGCAGGGCTATGGTTAGCAAGCCCCATCCCGTTGTTATCACGTTTTTTTCCTTTTCTTGTCCCTCACCCCGTCCTTGCTTCGCATGGACTCCCCCTCTCCCGTTTACAGGAGAGGGGTTGGGGGTGATGGCTATTCCTTTAACTTCCTTATCGCCCGCGCCGGCATTCCGACCACAAGCGTATCTTCTTTTATATTCTTCGTAACTACCGAGCCAGCACCTGTGCGCGCACGGTCACCAATCACGAGCGGGGCAACCAACATCGTATCACTACCAATAAACACCGCTTCACCGATCTCGGTGTGATGCTTATTTTTGCCATCATAATTACAGGTGATCGTTCCCGCACCAATATTCGTTTCAGCACCGATCGTCGTATTGCCGATATACGAGAAATGCCCCACCTTCACGCCTTCGCCGAGATGCGAATCCTTCACCTCGCCAAAGTTGCCCATGTGAACGCCTTTCGAAAGATAAGCGCCCTTTCGCAGTCGTGCAAAAGGCCCCATATCTACATCGTCTTCGAGCACAGCTTTCTCAAGCACCGACGATAAAATTTCACAGCGCTCACCGATCTTACAATCTGTGATAATAGTATTCGGGCCAATCTCACAGCCTGCGCCGATGATCGTCTCGCCACGCAAAAATGTATTCGGCTGAATGACCGTATCCTGCCCGATCTCCACGTCCATGCCAATATAGGTGGATGCGGGGTCGATCAGCGTGATACCCCTCGACATATGCCCCCGATTCACGCGTGACCTCATGCCTGCTTCCGCTTCAGAAAGGTGGATTCGGCTATTGATACCAATGGCTTCGACCATGTCATCAAGCGTCAACGCTTTCACACGTAGCCCCGCTTCTACAGCCAAACCAACCGTATCCGTTAGATAATACTCACCCTTCGGCGAAAGCGGGATGCGCGCAAGCGCCTCCCAGAGCCATTCGGCATCAAAGCAATACGCGCCAACATTCAACTCTCTAATAGCTTTCTCTGCGTCAGTTGCCTGCGCTTCTTCCACGATGGCTTTCACGTCGCCATCTTCATCGCGCACAATGCGACCAAATCCACGCGGATCATCCGCGACGATGGTCAGTATCGTCATAGGGCCATCATTCTCCTTTTGCAAACGGATCATTTCCGCAAAGGTTTCACCCCGAAGCAGGGGCATATCGGCACTGCTAACAAGTACAAGGTCGGTACCCCCTTTCAGGGTAGATTCCGCTTGTTGAACGGCGTGTCCCGTTCCCAATCGCTCTGCCTGAACCACATAATGCGCCGCATCCCCAATGGCTTCACGAACCTGGTCGGCACCATGTCCAATAATCATCACAGGCGTTTCTTCAGTGACTACGCGGGCGGCTTGCAAGGCGTGCCAAACCATCGGCTTGCCACAAACAGGGTGCAAAACTTTTGGCAAGTCTGATTTCATGCGGGTGCCTTGTCCCGCTGCAAGGATGATGGATGTGATTTTCATAAAGATTTCCTTCTTACGGAGACTACAAAAGTCTTAAAAACTTTTGTAGTCTGATGGTATTCGACAGAAACAAAAAAACAAGCCTCGCGTCCACTAGGGCAGCGGTGAGCTTGTCTGATTTAGAGAAAAAGTCCCGCATGGGCGGGGTCAATTGTATTCATAAATTTTTAGCAGGGGCACCTGGATTCGAACCAAGATCAACGGCTTCAAAGGCCGGTGTGCTAACCGTTGCACCATGCCCCTATACTGCCCAATAGAGCGGCCGAAATTGTAACATAGGGTGAGACTTTACGCAAAGCCTCAAGTGTTATTTTCAGGCGTTAAGCCAAGTTGACGTGCCTGTTCGTAAGAGAGTTTATCGGCGTCAACTTGTGGGGCTGTTTGACTATCCACTGCTTCTTCCCAGAAAGATTCGATCTCGGAAGTTCCTATCTTCTTTTTCTGTTTGAAGAGGGCTTCCAACTCTTCTGAAGAAATTTGGTCTTCGATCAGTTCTTCGGGAACATCCTCTTCACTAATGGTCTTATCCATTTCCTCTGCACCGTGTCTGGTTACACCCATTTGGTTGAGAACATGTTCCACTTCGCTTTTCAAGATCATCATTGCATCGGTTATGTCGAGCACCTTTTTACGTTCCGCGATCCGCTCACCAGCAACGATGAGCGCATGGGTATTGTTGACCGGCACGAGCAAAATATCCTGATCGCCACCGGGGAAGATGTGATAACTGAGGGGTGTTTCCTGATGAATATAACCAGATACTTTTTGCCCCGCACGATAGATGCCCATCAAACCCGCCAAGAGCGAGGCTTCAAGGTTGCTATCTTGAAAAGCACCTGCCTTCGCCAGAACATGCCCCATATCGGAGAGCAGGATGATAACTTGCGCCTCCATATTTTGGCGGAATTTCGCCAACAACCCAGACATGGTCTTGTGTGCTTCAGCTTTTTCGTCCAATTCATCGGGGATGACGGTGCGTTCCAATGCCAGACAGCGCTCAACAGCATCAAGAAAATCGGTTAGCGAGATCGGTTTCTCGAAAAAAGCGAAGGCACCGGCCTCGAGAAGTTCTTTGCGCTCTTTTCGGTTTTTTGTTCCTGAGATCAGGATAACTTGCGCGTCTTCATTACGTTTTTTGATCTTGGCGAGCAATTCCAAGCCAGACATCCCGGGCAGAAGATAGTCGATCACAAAGAGGTCTATTTCTTTGCCGGAAGCCTCAAGAAATGCCTCTTCACCAGAAGGGGCTTCAAGAACCTCAAATTCGTGGTCAAGTGATTCAAGTGCCGATTCTAAAAGGCGAATCACGTCCCTGTGGTCGTCGATCAATAACACGCGATGAGTCATAAGAATAATCCCTAATACTAAGTAAAAAGATTATAGCAAAAAAAGAGGGTTAACAGACTTTCAGTTTTTTTTATATTCTCAAATACAAAAAAGTACCCCTCTCTTATCTGGAGAGGGGCACAATATAGCTATTTCAGTATGATGAAAACTTCGCCTGTGCTGGTTCCCTGTACATCGGGGAAGAAACTTTGCCAGGCATGAGCAGGAAGAACACGGTATTCGCCCGCCTGCAAGGGGATCAGCGTATAGCTGAGAACATAGGTTCCGGCGGGCAGGTAATCTGCCGACCACTCGATATTCTCGTCACCAATTTGCGGGGCACGAAAATACCACCAGCCCCAGCCATTCGAGAAGGGGTTATCGGGATCGTACACTTCGACGCTGGTGGCATCTTGTGCTTGCTGGGATGTTTTGAGATTCTGGTTGAGAATCTCCGTCCCAGCGGGGATATTATCTTCGACCATCACAAAGTAACTGTCTTCAGACAAGGTCAGGGTTACTTGCGCTTTAAGCATCGCTCCATTTGTCAGTTGCGCAGTGGTAAGCGGCGTACAATCTTCTTTACAAGCCGCGTCGTAATAAGCACGTGTAACTTCTATGCCCTGATTGATGGCCGGCGCAGTTTCGGCGGCACGATCCACGAGCAGGGCAGCTCGATAATAAAGTTTGCCAACACCCTCGCCTCGTGTAATATCGAGCGCATTAGGCAGGGAGAGTTGCAAGCCATCCAACGTGGCCGAGGAGAGAACAGGTGTAAGAGCGTTGGCTTGTCCTTCGGTGAGAAAGTTTCCGTTCAAACGCGCGGCATAAGCAAAGCTGGCGTTCAATTCGCTGCCATTTTTCGCTACTTCTGTCAGTGAGAGCAATGACCAGGCATTCTCATATGTCGAACTCCAGTAGCCGTGAATATTGCGGTGCGCAACCAGATAGCGGACAGCATCTTGCAGGAGCGGGGACTCGGCATCAAATTGAGCGAGGGCGTATATCACGGTTGCAGTCGTGTAATTGGGTGTGCCCGGATTTCGCCAGGCAGAGGCATCACTCTCCCAGTGGGCGCCACTCGCGCTTCGTTGGGCAGATGCTTCCAGGTTGGCAAGCAAGCTCTGGGCACGGGTGTCGCCAGGCGTGCGGGAGTCGAGCGTCAGCGCGAGCAAGGCTTGCGCCCAGGGGCTGAGTCCATCCCGCCACAAGTCCAGTTGGTCAACGGCAATCGCATCTGCGCCGCCGGTCATCTGCATCACAAATTGGATGAACGCCAAACGATCTTTTTGCCATATTTTCGGATTTGCGTCGCTCAAATAAGGCAACGAAGCAATATGTAAATACTCACGCGCGTCAATAAAAACGGTCTCATCAATATAAACACCTGCCTGATTTGCACGCCATAAGCCAAAAAGGATGTAGGCACTCAGGTAGGGATCATCAGGCAAACCACCGCCGCCAAGCACAGGCGATGCCTGCGCACCAATGCCATAACTTCCGCTGGCAGTAGTGCCATACCAACCCCAACCATGATCTTCAGTCTGACGTGCCAGCAAGCGACGCACACCATCGTTCAAAGAGGCTTCGAGACGCGCCTTCAATTCAGGCTCATCCAAACCGGCTGCTTGCAAAGCTTGGTAGGCTTCAATATTCGGCAAAAGATAGGACAGGATGGCTTCATTACTGGCGTGGATAGGCGGCTCCGGGATGGCTTCCAGCCCATCGAGAATAGCAGCCGCCAGCGAAGGCGACAACTCGACATCCAGCTTGCCACCACTGGGCACAAAACTGCGCGGCAAAGAAATGGCTTCCGTTAACGTGCCCGCCTCGGTCAGTGTACCGGCTGTGACAAAGGATTGCGGCGAGGTATAGCGCAAGATCGGCAGCGTACCCCAGGTGGGACGGGTAAGGTCTTGATAGTCACCAAATTGCGAGTCGAAGAGAAGTTCAGCGCTTTCAGCATCTTGGGCTGTGCCCCACCATGAGACTTCAACACGTCCATTCGCGGGGAGATTGACTTGCTGCTCGATCATATTCGGGTCATCGAGTAAAAAGCCGATCGCTTGCAAGGTGACGCGCCCACTCAGGTCTTGAGCGGTGTTATTGTGGACAATAGCAGAGATTTCGATATGATCGCCAACAACCATGAAACGTGGTGTAACGGGGCGGATGAGAACATCCTTTGTGCTGACGACCTGCATCTCTGCGCTGCCAACGCGCGTATCGGTGGTTAAGCCGCGTAAGTCGATCTGCCAGGTGGTGAGATTATCGGGCAAAATAACGCTAACTTGTGCCTGCCCGTTCGCATCGGTGACGATCTCGGCATTCCAATAAGCCGTATCGGGGAAATTATCACGCACCACTGAAATCCCTGCACCGCCACCACCGCCACCCATGCCGCCTGCGCCACCTTCTAAAAATACACCATAGATGCTATCGCCTGCCAGGGAGAGCGTTGTACGCACACCGATGCGTGCGTTGCCGTAAAAAGCATCTTTAATTGGCTCAGTATTCGGGTCTGCCAGCGCGAGCGCGGCTAGGTCGATCACGGCTAATGAGAATTCACCCTGCACGGGCGCACCCTGCGCATCGGAGATCTGAATGCCAAAGGTGACTTCGCCACCCGGCTCAGAGCGAGTCGGTTGAGAGGTCAGGTTGATATTCAATAATTGCGCAGCGGGGTCTATAGCCAATTCGGCATAACCGATGCGGTAATCGTTTCCGCCCAACAAAACTGTCGAGAAATAGACCGTCGGTGCATCTGCTTCGGTGAGGGGCAACGCATAGGTCGTGCCGCCTGGCTGAATGGCAATGATCTCGGCTTGATGGACCGTGCCACGTTCAACAGTCACGAGAGCGTAGGTCTGCGCTTCGAGGGGATTCGGAATAAATATCTGGGCGGTATCGCCGGGCTGATAGGAGTCTCGATCTGCCGTCAGGCGGATATGGTTCTTGGGCAATTTCGGCCAAATGGCGCGCTTTGCCCCCGTGACCCAAAGCAGAATTTGCGTGGAGGCGTTGCCGCCACTAACATCGAGGATATATGTCCCCGGCGCGGGCGGGGTAAAGGAGAGACGTGCCACGCCATCGCCACCGGTCACAAAATCCGCATCGCTAACAGGCGTGTAGACTGGGGTAAATGTGGGGGCTTCGTAGTCGTTAGCGGCTTCCTGTCTTTCCCAGGTCACCTGTTTGAAATCGGCGTGCAAGTTCAGGTTCGCGGTTGGATCGCCGTTCCAATCCACGGTGAGAACATCGAAGCCCATTTCGGTCTCTTCGCGTCCGTTCCACTGATCGGCACGTAATCCGATATAGAAATCTTCCGGGTGGACTTTGATGGTCTCTCGCGTGCTGATCTGCTGTCCGCTTTCGTCTTGGGCTGTGATCTCAAGAGTCAATTCTCGTATCCCATCGGGCAGATCGAGATCAGGTTCATGGATCAGCAAAGTACCATCGGCTTTGGCTTTCTCTTCACCTGAGGCAATCAGGCCGCCATAATAACTATAATCATTATAAGAGCCGCGCATCCAATTGAGATTGACATCGCCAACGCGATAACCGGGCAGACGGAAATACCCGCTGTCGTCGTAAAGCGTCCAGTGGACGGGGAGATCGCTGGCGGGCGCATCGAAATAATATTGCGCAGAAATTTCTGCATCAAAGGGATCTCCACGCTTGATGGAATCCCCGCTCATGGTTATCCCAAGATTGATCTCTGGCTTGCGATACTCTGCCACCTGAAAAGCAGTGGAGAATTCAATCTCACTATTATAAAAAGTGTAATCCCCTGAAACGGCATCATCGGGGAGAGTATAGGAGCCGTGCGCCGTGCCATAAGTAGAAAGTGTTGGGTTGAGAGTCTGAATATTCTCCCCCCAGGCATTCGAGATCGTAAGCGGCAGCGAGGTAAGCGAGCTGGCTTGATAGCGCCCATCGTAGGCATCTCGCACAACTGCGCGGAAGTAAACTGTTTGCCCCGGGCGATAGATGGGGCGGTCGGTATATAGATAAACTTCGGTATGCGGTGGACGCCGATCCATTGAAAGACCAAAACGCCAAGGGGTAATATCATCGCCCCATAGCGAAGCGCCAAGGCCAAAAAGATCGTCGCCGGGCTGACCGATCATCGAATAAAAACTCTGGTAATTATCGCTCTGGGCGGGGATATCACCACGCCATACCCCGTTCACGTCGGTTTGCCCGCTGGCGAGAAGAGTGCCTGTTTCATCATAAATAGATACCGTTTCAGCGACCAAAGGCAGCCCTGTCCGCAGATCGGTTGCCCAAACAAGCGCATCTGTCGCACTAAATTTGAAGACCAAATTAACATTGCTCGAAACGAGATACGCCGGTGATTTCTCTCTCTCAGCGCCTGAATTTGAGACTCGTAAATAATAGATGCCAGGCGTTAACGCTTCACCCGCATTGGCCAAAGGCAAGCTGAGCGTCTCACTTTGATTATTGACCGTATTCAAAGGTTGTCGCCAGGTATCGGATGATGCAGGCTGATAATTTTCGCGCATGTCATAGCCGTTCGGGCCAAAGAGCGTGAAGAAATCATCCACTGGCACTGCGCCTAGGGTCATATCTGCATTGGAGATATTAACAGCCTGGACGTAAAAAGAAGCCTCCTGCGCAGCGGTATAGTACAAACTGGAACCGGTATACGAGAAATAAAGCTTTGGCGAGGGGTTAGCCATCGTAAAAGCATACTCAAAAGAGTTCCCCAGCAAGCCTCCCCATTCATCTTTCAAGTCGCCAGAAACCGTCAGGGTATAACGAGTTTGCGGATCAAAATCTCCGTTGAAGTGGAGAGTGTTTGCATACGCATTGGCATTGAAACGTGTTACGGCGGGGCTAATTGAAAGATATTTTTCTACATCAATAAAATCTTCGATTTCAGTAGAGAAATGCAAATATGCGTCACCCCATTCATTCAACTCTCCCCCTCGTTCAGGATCGGTGGAGACTACCGAGAAATTCGGCGCAGAAACCATCTCCACATCCCAATCTATACCGAGAGGTGTTCCCCCCTGTGCCTGGGTTGCGCCACTCAACTTGAGCCAATAACTGCTATTGCGCGCCAATGTTTCGTCGGGAGTAAAAGTCACCGAGCGCGAATCTTCCGCCCATTCAAAACTCCCCGCTAATATCACGGCAGCATTCTGAAAAGCAAAATTACTCTCAAAACTGCTTTGATCCATCGGTTGGTTAAAAGTTAGTCTCAACCCCAGCTCAAGAGGCAAGGGCGTCTCAGTCGAGGGGCTGATCTCCAGCAAACGCGGCTTCGCCGTCGTAAACGACCAGGCTGTCGTCGCGCCATTTCCTTGCGCAAGTGCCGTCCCCGCCACACTAACTAAATTCGGATCTAACAACGCATGATAGGTCTCACCACCCGCAAAAGCAGGTTCAGGATAAAAAATATACGTACTTGTATTCAACCACTCCCCATGCCCCTGCGCGGCAGGCTGCAAACTAAATGCTGCCGGAAGCGAAGCAGGGTCAGCGCCCAAAGCCACGACAGGTTGATCGAACGTGACCGCAACCGCCGCATCCACGCTCAAATCTACACCGCCATCTTTTGGCAAAAACTGAACGGGACGCAGAGAATCTGCTACTTGATAGGCGTATTGAAGAGACTCATCGAGGGCAACGCCACTTGTTGAACGCGCGCCCGCATTCACACCCAGCCTTAGGCTTGCTCCCGCTTCCGCAGGTTGATTCGGCTTGAACGTTAGCGTGGCATCATCCACCCAAACGAAATCACCCCCTACAGCAGGGTCCGCGCTCCAGGCAGCCTCCACGGATGCCCGATCCATTGGTTGATTAAAGTAAAAAGTGATCGCTTCCTGCACCCCAACCTGACTCCCCGCTAAGGGAACAGTCTCTACAACGGCAGGGGTGAAACTCTGCTGAAGTGCGGTCGGTGTGGCGGCAGGCTGTTGAACGGCAGGCGCAGTATTCGGCATCGAGCAAGCCGAAAACACGAGCGAGACGACGATCAAAATAAAAAAAACTTTGTAGACGGGGTGGGAATGTGGACGCATAGGGACCTCACAAAGATAAAAGATACTATCCTGATTATACTCGCTCCACCTGGAGCAGATAACGTACTTAGGGGAAAAGGGGCCTAATTTTCATCCACCAAAAGTAGTGTTTGACATGCACATATAAATCATATACACTTTTTTTATGGCACCGAACTTCACATCTAATGGTTTAAACACTTTCGACTTACTGGGAGATCTAACGCCCTCCCAGCGCAGTTTAACGCGCATTTTTCTGCGAAACTCTGATCTAACAGAAGATGCTCTCTATAAAATAGTCAGTGAATTGCCTGAAGAAAAACGTATGAATAGAGAAGAATTAAAAGAGGCAGTAGAAGTTTTGGTGGAAAAAGGGTGGATTTTTGAAGTAAAAGGGAGCGGGCAAAAAACATATACGATCAAGCAACAAAAACATCGCTAGGGAAAACTTAACTTTAAAGAAAAAAGGTCTGCTCAAAAAGCAGACCTTTTCTGTTCTACCGAGAAAGATTTACTCCTGCCCCTCTTCTCCTCCATCTTCGAAGCGTTTACGCATCGTTTTCACCTTGGTTTGCAGTTCCTGGAAGAAATCACTCTCTACAATTTGATTCACTTCATCCTGGCGTTTTGTATTATCAACAATGATCTCCAACTGCTTCACACGTTTACGCAGGGTCTGTTCACGTTCAGCCACTTTACCGACCATGACTTCAAAGACATTGGACAATTTATCAATTTCGTCAATAAAACGACCTTGCTCTATTAGCGCAGAAATATCCTGATCGTAATTACCTTCACCGATTTGTTCGGCAACATCTGTCAGATTGAGCAAAGGCTTGGTGATGACACCTGATGTGATAAAGTGTTTGACGTCAGAGTTTGTTAGACAGAAATGGTGAAAATCAAATGGAGACTTTTTAGCCAAACTGGAGTTAAAGTTATCAAGGAGAACCCATGGCTAAGAAGAAAGCAAGTGCAGAATCAACCGTC
>Ga0209042_1002718_pt1 | contig 11276 bp, 9 predicted proteins | sample SaaInlV_200m_DNA_6_FD_184649 | JGI IMG/M metagenome (GOLD analysis project Ga0209042, IMG submission 184649) | Marine microbial communities from expanding oxygen minimum zones in the Saanich Inlet - SI037_S2LV_200m_DNA (SPAdes) (version 2) | ecosystem: Environmental > Aquatic > Marine >...
GCAACAGGGCGTCAGGACAGCGGGTTGGTCCCTCACCGCTCGTGCCACTTCCGCTTGTGCGCGGCAACAGCGTACTTCATCAGATTGTCCGGGATCTTTAGACGTGCGACCAGACCTCGGATCTCATTTTCGGTCAAGTACTTGATTTCGGCCCGCCTGGGGAACTCCCGGAGTCTCTCTTTGGCGACCTCACGCAGCCGCCGCAGTTCCTTCTGCTTCTCCTCATTCGCTCTGTTCTCCGCCTGCCAGCGTTGATTGTCCGCCTGCTTCTGAACCCGCTCCTCAGGTGTGTCCAGGCGTGACAGGGGAATCGCCCGGTACCGTTTGCCGTACCGACCAGACTCGTTATTGAGGCGGTTTGAGACCGTTCGCCAGGAGCCACTCAGAGACTGCAGCTGCTTCACCAAGGCTTTGCGGGTGGGCGTCAGGACGGCTCCGTCTCTGATAGCGGCCTCGGAAGCCGGGTCGGCGGGGGCCTCGCCCTTGTCAGGACCGAACCCATCATCATCCAGGGCACGCGTTAGCGGAGCGACAACCTTCTCCTGGAAGGTAGCCACAGGGCCCTCGCCCCCCCTCGCAACGGGGGCCGCCGTATCGTCACGAGCATCGTCATCCGGTTTAGCCGCCCATGCGGCCTGATCGTTGCGGGACGGTGGTTGCGATGCGGCAGCAGGAGCGCTTCCTTCCTGCTGACGGGCAGCATCCCAGCCTCGCTCGAGGAGAGGCGTCACACGCACTGCAACGAGGGCTGCAAGGGCGACCATCAGAACCAGAGAGACAAGTGCAGCGAGCGGGAAACACCCCCACCCCGTTTTCCCATCATCAGCCATGAAATACGTTCCTCAGAAAGGCAACTCATACCCCATACAGGCAGCCTGCAGCGGTCGTCCGCCTCCGGCGCTCAGCGCGTCACTGTTCCCAGCAACGCCCCTCCCTCCTTCGGGCTCGCCATCAGTTGCCTGAACTCTTCCTCATCTGTGACAGACCGATGTAGACGTCGGCATGGATCGTTTCTCGTCCGAGGATCTGCTCCGCGAGCTCGCGCATCAGGACAATCGCGAATGATGAGTGCTTCTCCAGGAGCCCGGGAAGATCATTGATCACAAAGAAGCTCCCCGGCTCGACGACCGTTACAGTGGCCGTCCGGCTCGAGTCGAGAAGCGCGGCCAATTCCCCAAGAACGGCCCCGGGTTCATCGATAACGGCCACCTCCCGCTCTCCATAGGAGACACGGGCAACGCCGTCGCGCAAGACGTATACCTCGCGACCCGATGTCCCTTCCCGGATGAGAGTGTCCCCTGCTCCAAACACCTGTTCCGGAACTCCCATGGAATCCAGCTCAATCAGAACACGTTCCCGGGATGCACTCATCTTTCTTCCTCCTGCAACAGACCGAACAGGATGCCCGCGAGACCACCCACTGTAGGCTCAGTTGAAAAGTAATGCCCGGGCTCCACCATGCCAACCTCCAATCCTGTCCAGTATGAACCGTTGCCTTTTTCACTGGAGTCGCCTATAGTAGTCGTACTCGGTTCTGAGCTGGGATGCTATGTGACCGAGTTCCCGGGATTACCTTCGCCCAAATTAGCCATCAAGCTTCTCTCAGCGCTTCAGAGGATTATGGCCAACCAACCTTCATCGCCTTCACTACCGTCCACGCCTGACGAAGAGCAGGAGCCGGAGGTAGCAATCGACCCCAAGGACGAGCTCAAGCGCCAGCAGCGTGAGCTGGCCCGGATTCGGCGGGAGATGAAGGCTCCCATGTCCAAACGCTCCGTTCTCATGGTGGCGATCTCACTGTCTCTGGTCGCCCTCGTGGCGGTGGGGGCCTACTATTTCGCCTGCTTCTACCGCGTCAGCCTGTGGGCCAACACGTTCATGGACAACTACAACAACAGTGAGTTGACCATGATTAAGCGCTTCGCCCCGACCAGACTAGCCAAAGTAGAAAACCTCAAGAAGAGCGCCAAGTCCGGCAGTATGCCGATGGAAACGCGGGAGATCTGCAAACGCTACAAGGAAGCCAACGATGCCCTGCAAGACGCCATGGACTTCGCCCTCGAAGGCCGGAGAAAGTATGAAAGCGCCCTGCAAGAATTTGAGACGTTGCGCGACGAGGCGGCAGCCAAGAAGCTGGAGACCTATGCCCCAAATATCTGGGAGCGGATACAGAATCTGCGCAAAGAAGCGAAGGACGAGACAGATAGCGCGTTCAACCCGACGCATGCGATAGAGAAGCTGCACGAAGCCGTTGAAATCCTCGAGAACACGCAGGAATCGTACGATGCGATCAAGGCCTACAACGAGGCCCAATCAGCCTACATGGCACTTGGCGAAGCCTTGATTGAGGCAGAATGGGCCGAAAACTGCCCCGATGACCTCGCCTCATTGAAGAGCGTGACAGGCAAGGCCGAGTCAGCGGCGCAGGCCGGCTCTTGGAGCTCTGCCGCGAAGGGATACACAGCTGCAAGTGCGATCATCAAGCCGCGTGAAGAGGAACTCAGCAAGATTCGGGACAAAGCCAAGGCTGTGGTGACCCGTTTCCGCGATGCCTGCGACGCATCCAGAGCTGACCTGTCCAAGAATGCTCGGGGAGCATGGAGCAAGATCACGACGCAGTTGGGCGCAGTGAGCAAGCACGAAGCTGCATACGAGTACGCTGAACAGGAAAAAGAAGCGTTGGCAGGCATCGCCCTTATCGAAGAGATTCGGGGAACGGTGGCCGAGGAGAAGTCATCCCGAACGAAGAGGCTGAAAAAACTGGTCCAGACGTACCAGGCCGTATACAAGCACGACAAATTTCTGCGAGCGAACTGGAAGGACGAATGGCAAGTCCTGCAGGACGCCTACCGCGGAGTCCCTGCCCTGATCAAGTCCGAAGACTTCCTCGCTCTGCTGAAGGAAGTGAACCGCCTCCAAACAGCGCTTGACGACGTGATTGTTCGCCGCGAAGAACTGCTGAAAGAGACGGCAGGGACCCGCGCCAAACTGGATGTGCTTGAGAAGAACGCCGTCATCCCGCTACTTGGTAGCAACTTCCCAAAGGAGTTTCGGGAGTTCAGAGATCTGAAGACGTCCGCGGAGCGCGCGCTCAGGCGCAGTACACTGGTGGAGGCGACCGAGTTCTATGGGCAAGCGACTGCACTGCTGGGGAAGCTCATTGGGGAGCTTGAGGAGATCCGCGGAACCAGCGCCCAGCTACTCAAGGGCTGTCGGGAAAGACGAAGTCGTTTCGAGGCCGGGATCCGGGCCTTCCGAGCAGATTCACAGGATGAAATGGACAGCCTGATCGAGCAAGGGGCTGCTTACCTCGGCGAGAAGAACTATCGCCTGGGCCTTCCCAAGCTCAGGAAGGCATCCGAGCTTCTGCCGACGTCCCGTTTCACCTTCGAGATGAAGGGGACGGCCGTTGACAATGAGAAAGCGCTCATGTGGGCCCGTGACGGCAACAGCCCGGGCTGTTACAGTGGCAAGGCCTGCACGTGGCAGGAAGCGGATACATGGGTCAGAACGTTGCGTTTCGCGAGTTACGAAGGCTGGCGACTCCCGACCTTCGATGAACTGCAGACGCTGCTGCGCATGCCCCCGGAGCAGCGCGAGAGTGTATTCCCCAACACGAAGACGGCCGTATACTGGTCCGGAACATACGACCGGATTACGGATGTTGACCGAATGCTTGCGATTGACTTTCAGGCCGGCCGGAACGTCAAGAAGAACAAGCAGGAGAAGCACTTCGTCCGGCCTATCCGACTGCCGCGGTAGCGTTTCTCTCCACTTGCCCTCCCCGGGCCGACTCTTCTCGGCGGCCAACGAAAGCTCCGCGCGGAGAGCCGGTAGGTCTTGCCCGCAGACAGTAGACTAAGCCGTTATCTTTCCCCCAGCTTCCCGTAGATGTAACGCACCAGTTCCTCGGTCTCGTCCCACCCGATGCAGGCATCCGTCACGGAAAGCCCAGGCACAATTTGGGAAGGGTCGTCAGGCATGCTCTGCTTGCCTGGCTTAAGGTTGCTCTCGAGCATCATCCCGACAATGCACTCTGCTCCGCCGCGGACCTGCTCCATCACGTCGTCTACCACCACGCGCTGCTTCTCTGGACGTTTGCCGGAGTTGGCGTGACTGCAGTCCACCAGAAGATTGGGGATCAGCCCTGATTTCCGCATCAGCTCCTGGGCGTAGGCGACATGCTCGGATCCGTAGTTGGGACCGCTCGTCCCTCCTCTTAGGACGAGATGACCAAATGCGTTCCCCCGGGTCTGGAAAATCGCGGCTTTGCCGTCGCCCGTAATGCCGATGAACGTATGGGCCGAAACCGCGGTCGAAATTGCTTCCACCGCAACCTTCAGATTACCGTCGGTGGCGTTCTTGAACCCTACGGGCATGGAGAGCCCGCTGGCCAACTGCCGGTGAGTCTGTGATTCCGTGGTCCGGGCTCCTATCGCTCCCCATGAGATAAGATCAGTGATGTACTGCGGAATGACCGGTTCCAGCATCTCACTGGCCGCGGGCATCCCCAACGTCGCAACCTGAAGGAGAACCTGCCGAGCCAGTCGCAGGCCCTTATCGATGTCACAGCTGTCGTCCAAGTCCGGGTCGTAGATGAGTCCCTTCCATCCCAACGTCGTCCTCGGTTTCTCAAAGTACACTCGCATGACCAGCAACAGGCGCTCCTCCACCTCGTCACTGAGCGCCTTCAGACGTTCTGCATAAACGAGGGCGGACTCGACGTCATGGACGGAACAGGGCCCGACCACAAGTATCTGCCGGGGATCGCGGTGCATCAGGATATTCTCGATCTGAGCCCGGGCCCCAACAACGGTATCAGCGGCCCGAGTGGTCAAAGGCAACTCAGCCTTCACCCCCTCCGGGGACGAGAGAGGGCGGATCGCCTCGATATTGAGATTGTCGGTCTGTACCATTGATGCACCTTCGTATTGCCGCACAGAGAGAAACAGTACACATAAGCCGTCAAAGCGCCGCCAAACCACCCAGGCGTTCGGAGAGCTTCGTCAACGCCTCGCGGTCCTCCCCACAGGCCTCGAGAAAGGCCAATATTTCGGTCCCATCGCGCTGCCAGACACGGCGGCGGCGGATCTTGAAAGTCGGGGTCAGGGTCCCGTCATCCACCTGGAAGGCCGGAAGGACGAGTACCTCTTTGGGTTTCTGAAAGGCCGCAAGAGGACCAGTCTGAGCAACCACTTCGTCCCGGGCTTCCTGCAGCAGTTCCTCCGAGGACGTTCCGTCCGCCGCGTCGGGATCCACATTGACGCAAACATAGACGTTTTTGCAGGACTCCCCGATCACCATTGCCTCGGTGATCTTCAGGCTGTTCTTGATTGCGTCTTCAACGGGTTCAGGGTGGAGCTTCTCTCCGCCCTTCAGACAGATCATGTTCCCGAGACGACCGTCCAGGAACAGAAAACCGTCCTTGTCAACATAGCCCACATCGCCGGTGTGGAGCCAGCCATCCGCGAGAGTTTTGGCGCTGGCGTCCCGGTGCCGCCAATACCCCTTCATCACACAATCACCCTTCACCAGAAGCTCACCGTGGACATCCTTACCACGGCGACCATCCTCGGCCAGGAACGTCCAGTCGCCTCCACTTCCGGCATCCAGCCAGTCCAGCAATGGGCCTGAGCTTCCCAGTCGATGGTTCTCCAGCGGGTTGCAGCTTATAACCGGGGTGGACTCGGTCAGGCCATAGCCCTGCATGATCGGTATCCCGAGGTACTTGAAGAAGAGCTGCGGGCGCAGGTCTAGGGGAGCCCCTCCGGAGACGATGAAGCGCAGGCGGCCGCCAAACGACTTCCGGACCTTGCGGAAGACGACCGGACTGTAGAAAGCCGCATGGGCCATGCGCCGATGCAACGCCCCCGACATCCCCGGATCTTCCTTCAAGACTTCCTCGGCATTGCGCAACGCCGATTCGAAAAGCCGACGCCGAGCGGGAGCTGCCTCGCTGGCTTTCTTGATAATCCCGTTCATCAGTGCATCGGCAATCCGGGGGACAACCAGAATGACCGACGGCGCGTAGTTCCCGATGTTCTTGACAAAGTCACGCTTGTCTCTGGGGATGATCACCCCTGCGCCCGACTTCATTGAGATCAGGACCTCTACAACCAAGGCGAAGCAATGCCAATACGGCAGAAGGGACATGATGGTGTCGTCATTGCGGATTTGAATCTTGGCGATGGACGACGACGCATTGGTGAAGAAGTTCCGGTGAGTCAGCATGACCCCTTTAGGCATGCCGGTGGAACCACTGGTGTAGATGAGCGCCGCCGTGTCGTCTTCCGGAACGACCAACCCTTCAGGAACCGGCCCTTCCGCACAGTCGCTGATATCGGAGAACGGCAGGACGGGCTCGTCTCCCGCCAACCCTTCAACCCGATCCTTGACGCTCGGGTCGACCAGAATCACTTTGGGCTCACTGTCCCGCAGAATGAACCCTGTCTCCAAGTCCCCAAGGCACTCACAGACCGGAACAGCGACAGCCCCAAGCGACCAACAGGCATAGAAAGCCGTGATCTGCTCAGAGCACTTTGGGGTGATAATCGCCACCCTGTCAGACGCTCCAATCCCCTTTACCTGCAGGCCCCGGGCCCAGTCACGGACGCGCTCCTCGAATTGCCGGAAACTCACATGCGTGAGCGCATCACCTTCCCCTGCTTTGTAGGTCAGGAATGCCTTGTCCCCGTAACGGGAACAGGCGTCATGCATCATGGAATAGAGGTTGCGCATATGACCAACTCCACAGCAACGTGCCCCTCTGTCACCCCAACTGTTCAGGCAGGTCCAGCCGTTGCGCCGGACAGCGCAATATAGACACAAACCAATTCACCGCAAAGCGCCTTGGGAAAGCCCGCAAACGCGAGTAGGTTCCAGGGGAACCACAGCTCCAGGCACGTCGTCACATTACTTGGGAAGGACAGGCCCAATGTCGGAACCACTCTCCATCGGTTTGGTCGCCATCGGCGGCTACGGCAATTTCTACGTCCGAGCGTTGCTGGACGGAGCCCCGCCCGAGGAGTACCGGATTGCCGGAATCGTCGACCCGATGGCCGAACGAAGTCCCAGACTCGATGACCTTAAGCAACGGGGAATCCCCATCTACGACACGCTGGGGGAGTTCTACGCCAAGCATCGGGCAGACCTCGTGACAATCGCCTCGCCGATCCACCTGCACTGTCCACAGACGTGCGAGGCCCTCGCGAACGGAAGCAATGTCTTGTGCGAAAAGCCGTTGGGAGCCACCATTCAGGAAGCGCAAGCGATGATCGACGCCCGTGATGCGGCGGGCAAGTTCGTCGCCATCGGCTATCAGTGGTCCTTCTGCGCCGCCATTCAGGAGCTGAAGAAAGACATCCTGAGTGGATGCTTCGGGCGTCCTCGCCGTCTCAGGACAATCGTGCTGTGGCCTCGTAAAGACAGCTACTACGGGCGCAATGCATGGGCCGGGGCACTGCGCAACGAGCGAGGCGACTGGGTGCTTGACAGTCCGGTCAACAACGCCACAGCTCACTACCTGCACAACATGCTGTACGTCATCGGCGATGCTGTCGACCGAAGCGCGCGAATCACGTCGGTTCAGGCGGAACTCTACCGAGCCAACCCAATTACCAACTACGACACGGGGGCGGCAAAGATCATTACCGATTCCGGCGTCGAGCTGCTCTACATTGCGTCGCATCCGGTGTCCAGGCAGCACGGGCCGGAGTTCATCTTTGAGTTCGAAAACGGGACAGTTCGCTTCGGGGGGGGGCTCAAAACCGTCCAGGCGGAGTTCGACAACGGCACTACCAAAGACTATGGCGACCCGCAAGCGGCGGGAGAAACCAAACTGTGGAACTGCATGTCCGCAGCTCTTGGGAAGGGACAGATCGTCTGTGGCCCGGAAGCGGCCTCAGCCCAAACGCTCTGCATGAACGCCATGCAGGAATCCATGCCGCAAATCAGCGCCTTCCCCGATGACGTGGTGAAGACGGATGGCGCCCCCGGAGACCAGCTGACCTACGTGGAGGGCCTGGACGATGCCCTGCGAGCCTGCTTCGAAGCAAACCAACTGCCCTCGGAAGCAGGACTCCCCTGGGCCCGGGGTGGAACGAAGATCGACGTAACCGCGTACGATGAATTCCCGAGCCCCGGATACCCGGCGTAGACCGCGCCCCGACAGCAAGAGACGGGAGTGGCACGTTGCTCTCGACCCGAACAGGAGATCCGCGATGAGAGACCGCCCGAACATACTGCTGATCACCACCGACCAGCAACGCGTCGACACCATTGGGGCCTACGGCAGCACCCACGTGCGGACACCGAACCTGGACCGGCTGGCTCAAAGCAGCGTTGTGTTCGAACGTGCGTATGTGCAGAACACAGTCTGCATCCCGAGTCGAGCCTGCATCCAGACGGGCCGTTACACGCACCAGCACGGGGTGCGCTACATGGAATCGGTCATCGACACCACCCCCGGGCTGCCTGACCATGAAAAGACCTTCATGGATCATCTGAGAGAAGCCGGGTATTCCACCGGCGCGACCGGCAAAATCCACATGATGCCGGAACGCGGTTTCGATTATATGGAGATCGTCGGAGGGAAAGGAGCACGCTGGACTCAAAGCACGGGGCAGGACATCGGGCCGGCTCCGCTCGGGGCTCAATACGCAGCCTGGCTCAATGAGAAGCACCCGGGGGGGTACGAAGCCCTTTACGAACAGCGCCGGCGCCCGGAGTACAGGAAGTACAAGTGCTCCATCGTGAGCGACATCCCGCTCGAGGAGTACGTAGAAACCTACATATTGGAGAAATCGATCGAGTTCATCGAGCAACCACGCGACAACCCGTTCTTCCTGTGGTGCGGCTTCTGCGGCCCCCATGGCCCTCACGATCCACCTGCTTCGCACGCAGACCTCTACCCCTTCGAGGACATCAAACTGCCTGACACCTGGGAAATCGACCTCAGCGACCGACCAGCGTTCCTGCGACGAAACAGCCCACGGCCCCCCATGACAACAGATGAACAGGCCGTCATGCGCCGCTACATGTCCTATTACTTCTGCCTGGTCACGCTTATCGATGAGTACGTCGGGAAGCTCATCGAGACGCTCGAGGAACATGACATACTCGATGACACGCTCATCATCTACACATCAGACCACGGTGAGATGCTGGGCGACTTCGCCAGATTCGGCAAAGGAAATTTCTACGAACCGGTTGTCCATGTACCGCTGATTGGCCGCCCCCCGGGAGGATGTGAACCGCGACACACGCAGGACCTGGCGGAAGTGATGGACATCGCCCCAACCATCCTGGACTACGCAGAAATCGATAGACCAGACGAAATGCAGGCGAAGACACTGCGTCCCATGCTTGAGGGAAAGGACGGAGGACATGAAGCCGTGCTGTCCGAATACACCTCCAATGATCGGCGCCTCAGCGGCAAGTGCCTGATCACGCAACGCTACAAGTATATCCTGTGGGATACAGACGATGGCGGGGAATTCTATGATCTCCAGGACGACCCGCGCGAACTCCGCAACCTCTACCATGACCCCGAGTTCCGTGGACCCCGGGATGAGCATGCAGAGATCCTGCTCAGGAAGCTCATGCAGTCAGAGTGGGGGTATTGCGGCGGACGGACGGAGCCCTATTGACCCGCAAACCGTATGGACGGGTGCCGAGGCCGATGCCCAGTTGCGGGCCAGGCCTCCGCGACAACCATCTGGAGGGAAAGGCCATGGACGGAATTCCCACGTTCCCCAGCTTCGACATAGAAGGCCAACGCTTCTCGAAACTCATCCTGGGGCATAACCCGTTGATCGGCGGCTCCTACATGAGCCGAGCCCGAAGCCGGGTCTATCAGGAAACGCTGAATGCCCCGGAAGCCGTTCGGGACATTGTGATCCAGGCGATTAGAAGCGGCGTCCGCAGCATGATGCTCGGGGTCACCGGGGAGAAGGATGTTCATGTGATGGCAGGGCTGGAGGCCGCCCAGGAGGAGACCGGAGTCAAAATCCCCACGATCATCATCGTCAACCGGGGATTCGAGGAACACGTCGAACTACTCCATCGGGTCAACTGCGCGGTCTGCCTCATCCACGGCCAACTCACCGACGCCCTGTTTGACAAAGAGGGGCGCACCATGAAGCCGGAGTTCGAGCACCTCACCCGAAGCATCAGACAACTCGGCTTCATTCCCGGCATGTCAACCCACAACGCCGGAGAAGTGATCCCGGCCGCAGAACAGTTTGATGTCGCAGTCATCAACACACCGATCAACAAGGTGGCCTGGCGCATGTGTCCGTGCGAAGAGCTGGTCCTCAGGGCAATCCGGCAGACGACGAAGCGAGTCATCGCCATGAAGTCTCTGGCCATGGGGCGGATCGCGCCGGACGACGCGATGCAGTACATCTGTCGCGTGCCGGACGTCGATGGTGTGGTGGTTGGCATCGGTCATCCCTATGAGGCAGAAGAGACCTTTGGGGAAGCCTCGCGTATCCTGGGAGCCATGAACCGGTGACCGCCATACCGCGGAAAAAGCACAACGCCTTCGCCAAGATTTGCCAACTCGCGGGACGTGCTGTCGAGATGTACGACATGATCCGGGCGGAAGACCGCATCGTCATCGGGCTGAGTTGGGGCCAGGACAGCACCGTTCTCACCCATGTTCTGCATCGCCTCCGTGAGAAAGCCCCGTTCCACTTCGACCTTCACGCCGTCTGGGTGGATGGGGGGTTCAATGCAGGAGAAGCCCCCCGTTTGCAGGCTTATGCTGAGGAACACAGTTGGTCCCTGGAAATCGTCAGGCTGCCGATCACGGAAATCCTGCGGGACAAAGGGAATGAAGAGACCCCCTGCAGTCTCTGCGCCCGGTTGCGTCGCGGCAAGCTCCACGGGGTCATGGACCGGATTGGCTACAAGACGCTGGCTCTCGGCCAGCATCGCGACGACTTGGTGACCACCTTCCTCATGTCAGCGTTCCGAGGCAGCGGGTTGATGACCATGGGCCCGCACGTCCCGGCCGATCGAGGCCGGAAACGCCTGATTCGCCCTCTCTGCCTGGCGTCGAAGCCGCTCATCGCCGAAGCTGTTGAAGAAATGGGCCTCCCCATCATCGCGAAATGCCCGTATATCGATCAACTGGACGAGACAGGTGACCGGGCTTACGTCGAGCGCCTTCTCGATGAACTGGAAGGACATTACCCCGGGGTCCGCCACGCCCTGCGCCGTTCCCTCTCCGATCTCCGGCCTCCTCATCTCATGGATCCGCGCTTCAACGACCT
>Ga0209042_1002721_pt1 | contig 11269 bp, 10 predicted proteins | sample SaaInlV_200m_DNA_6_FD_184649 | JGI IMG/M metagenome (GOLD analysis project Ga0209042, IMG submission 184649) | Marine microbial communities from expanding oxygen minimum zones in the Saanich Inlet - SI037_S2LV_200m_DNA (SPAdes) (version 2) | ecosystem: Environmental > Aquatic > Marine >...
GATGAATTAGCAGTTGATTTATTCCAAGATTTAGAAAAAAATGATGCACCAGAATTAATGCATTGTTTTGTAAGAAATCTTGAAAATATTCCAGTTATTGAAGGTCCTACAATTAATTCCTTAATTGAGGCAATGAGGGGATGTGGTAGAGGATGTGATTTCTGTGATGTTAACAAAAGATCAAAGAAGGATCTCCCCATAGAAAGATTACAGCATGAAGCAAAGACCAATCTAGATTATGGATTTGATTCAATTTGGTTGCATTCAGATGAGATGTTACTTTATGGATGTGACAATAGAGATTTCATTCCCAACAGAGATTCAATTACAGATTTATGGAAATCACTAAAGGGACTTGGTGCAAACTTTATTGGAACAACACATATGACATTCTCCGCAGTTGCTGCAGATCCAACATTAATGCAACAAATTTCACATATCAATGGACAAGACAAGTCAGGAAGATGGCTTGCAACCAATTTAGGAATAGAGACAGTTTCACCAGACATGGTTAAGAAACACTTGGGAGTAAAAACAAGACCATTTTCAACTGACGAATGGGGCAGTGTAGTAAGAGAAGGTGCAAAAATTCTAAATGACAATCATTGGTTCCCAGCTGCCACAATCATAATAGGATGGCCAGATGAAACTCCAGATGATGTTCAATTTACAATTGATATGATGAGTGACTTTAGAGAGATGAACTTTAGAGGATTAGTAGCACCGTTGCTTTATCAAGATTTCAGTGAAAAGAATTCAATGCATTTTGGAAATTTGAATGAAGCACAATTTACACTATTTTGGAAATGTTGGGAAAATAACCTTCGTGTCATTAATGACATCATTCCAATTATTCTTAGAAATAAGACATATGGTCCACCAATGAAGGTTTTCATGTATGGTATTCTCAAAGCAGGAACTTGGGCAATTATGAGATATCTCAGAGGTCTCTGTAAAGATCTATTCAATGGAAGAACCCCAGATCAAATTATAGATAAATATGCAAGAAGTAGATCTGTATCTGCTCCAAAAATTCAGACAAAAAAACTATAATTTTTGAATAGCAATATCAGCTATAGTATTTCGTTTTGGAGTTATAGAAATAAAATAGACTTTGTCTGCTCTCTCAACACTTTCAACTTTTTTGTAGGACTTTGAGGCTACATCAAATTCATAAATTCCAGGTTCAAGAGAACCACTAGCATAAAGCATCAAATATGTTTCTCCAGTAGAAGGGCTCAATGGAATAAATGACATTATGTTTTCCTTGTAAGAATTAATTGGAATAGTATTTTTCATAGGTGGTGCTGCAGCTGCCAAATACATAAAGAAATCTTCAACAGTTTCAAATTCTTCGTATTCAAATTGCATTAACAAATGTTACAAGATTCAGTATAATAACCTACTAGAATTAAACTAAAAAGAATTATTTTCTAGATTTGAAGTGATTGTAAGATTTAATTCCAATGAACGCTGGTGCTGCAATATACATTCCAAGATTAAGCATGATTACAAAGATACCTAATCCCAAAACTTCTGCTTCTGAATTAGTATCAGCCAAAGTCATTATAGATAATGTTGATATCATAGGTGTGATAAATGCTCTAACTGATTCTTGGAACATTGGGTTTTCTCTTTCCATATCAGCAATTGTTGGTGAGAATGAATAGTATAATTGGTTGAATCCCGTCATAAATGATGCACCTGTACTAGTACTCATTACAGTGTTATCTCTAATTTCTCTTAAGAATTGAACTTGTGGTGCTAACTCAGAACCATATGCTGCAGTTGCAATTAAACAACCACCACCTTTTTCGGTATTAGTATTAGTTTTAACAACTTGACAGATTCCATTTACCAATTCAGTTCCAGTACCACATGTTGGTTCAGGTTCTGGTGTTGGTTCGGGTTCTGGTGTTGGTTCGGGTTCTGGTGTTGGTTCGGGTTCTGGTGTTGGTTCAGGTTCTGGTGTTGGTTCAGGTTCTGGTTCAGGTTCTGGTGTTGTTCCAGAACCACCAGTATAAACAAAAGTATTAGTAATTTTTTGAGCACCATATTGTGCTCTAATTTCATAATCACCATTAACAGTCATAGTGCCACCAGCTTTTACAGTAGTAGAATAACTACCATCAGTACTTGGAATTACTTGTGCAATAGTTACAATGTTTCCATCAGGGCTAACAACTACAATAGTTATAGATTGAGCATATTCAGCTAGAGTCTTAATCATACCAGAAATTACAATAGTATCACCATTTGCATAAGATGGCAATTCAGATGAGACAGACAATGGGAGTCCATCAGTTTGGGCATATGTAGCACCAGTTAAACCATAAGATATGATTGAAATAGATAATAATGTAAATGCCAAGAATCCCATTAATTTCATTTTCATTTTGATTCAGGAATTATCAGTATTTATGTTTTCAATCAAAGAAGAATTGACCCCATTATATTCGAATTATGCCTTTTTTGACCAAATATTGGATCGATTTAACAAACTCATTTTGAGGGATTTTATCGTCAGCCCACCATTGTGCATTGTTTTTTATCCAATCAGGAATTTTTTGATCAAAATTATTTATTTCAGAAGGAGTTACAGAAATAATTCCAATTTCAATAAGATGTTTAATTCCATCAAGAAATTTATCATCAGAAATACTATCAGAAGACCACCATTTTGCATTGTTTTTTATCCAATCAGGAATTTCTTCTGAAACTACAGAAAACGATAAAGTTTCAAGGTTTTCACCACCATATGAAAGTTGAATAAAATAAGTACCAAGTAAAGAATTAGAATTTACAGTGAAAATTGATTTGTAACCACCACTATTACTTAGAGTTGCAGCAAAATTTTGATTTGTTCCATCAGGATTTGTAAGGATTACAGATAATGGCGTTCCACGTTTTTGATGTTCAATACTTCCAGATAAAATAATTTCTTTAACAGAACCAATATCAGGCAACATGATTGTATCTTGGTTTAATTTTGCAGGACTGGAAAATGAAGTACTTGTTTGTGAACGTAATAAGCTAGAAATATGTTCATTACCAAAAGCATCACGTGAATCATAATAGCGTGCATCAAGACTTCCACCAGCAGTTGAAATTAATTTTGAACCTGTTTTATCACAAATTTGAGATGGCATTTTAAAAACACCTTCAAAGATACCAGTGCTTGGTCCTGTTTCAACAAGAGTGAATCCAGTTGATGCCAAACCACCATGTTCAACGCCATTAACAGTACAACGTTTGTAACGAATATCTTTGAGTTTAACCTCCAGTAAAATTTCACCATCTTTTCCTACAGTATCAACGCTGGCAGAATTTGAGTCATTAATTGTTGAATAAATTTCAACAGTGTCACTTTTCAAATTAAGATCAGAATCTTTGAGTGTGATAGTGACAGGATGACCAAATCTAAAAGTAGTTGACTCAGTAGAAACAATTCCAGAATTTGTAGAAGCATCAGATTTGATAGAAGTTGTTGTAGTCACACCTGTTGCATCTAAATCAGAGTATGAAATCGCAATACCTTCTTCATCAATTAGTCTATCAGTTACAATAAGTTTTATTTCATCATCAATTGTCTGAATAGTTTGAATAAAATTTGGATCTAGTATATTCAATTGATTGGTTACAGCATATTCAATAGTACCATCAAAAATTGAAGAATTGTCTAATGTTTCTTCTAATTCAAAACGATAAATTGAATTGTTTATGCTATTGTCATTTTGTAATCCAAAAGAAAAAAAGTCTAAAATAATAGGTTGGTTGTTTACTTCGTTTGAAACAGAAATTACACCTGTATCATCATTAGAAACATCAAAATCAATTAACAAAAACACGTTTCCAGTATTAGACGCTATTGCCGTCACATCAGCGTCATCAATTTGTATAAATCCTTTTGCTGATGAGATATCACCAGCATCAATTATTGTTATAGAAGAGGTCCCAAGAGTTCCAAAAGAAAGAGAAAAAGATGTATCACTAAAATCAGAAACTCCTAAATCATTTTGAAAGGATCTCAAATCGTAATTTATCCAGTTTGTGCCACTTATACTAGATTTAGAAGAATCAAGTAAAAGTGAAGATAATGAGGATGCAGAAAACCCCAAATTTACTGAAAACACATCATATGAGCCAACACCAGTCGTATCAAGTATCAGTCTATCAGAATTTGAATTAGGCACTGATGAAGTTACAGAAACTGCAGCTCCAAGAGGAGGAGTAGATACATGAAAGTTTGAACTTCGAGCATTTTCCAAGGTAAGGGGATTTCCAATAGTAATAGTAGGAATAAGAGATGTCGCTCTAAATACATCCAAATCATCACGAGCGTTAGTGTTTAGATTTTGATCAGGATCATTCAAAATTACAGAGTATTCCATACCAGGGTTCAGGGTTTCACCATTTGCAATAGTTAGTGCTGGCTCATCACCAACTGAAACAGAAGAAGTTGAAAATCCCGTTAAAACTGAAATTGATTTTTCATTGTAAGTAATTTGCCCAGTTTGTCCACGTGGGGCATTACTAAGAATTCCAATTATAGAATTATCACTAGAATCAAAACTTTCAAAAATTCCTGAATTTGGTTCTTGTTCAACTAATGTAATAATATTTGAAAATGTATTTGAAACTCCATCAGTGTCAACGGAAGAGTCAAGTTGATCATCGTTTGTTTGTAATTCAATTACGTTTCCAAGAGTTAAAGAAAGTTCACCATTATTTTTAAACCCCATGTTAGTAAGATTACCAATTAAATTTACCAATCCCTTATTTCCATTTGCATCATCATTCCCAGAACTATCAAATGCTTGATAAAATGTTGAGGGATTTGAATCAATATCAAACGTCCAAGAATCCTCATCTGTCGGATCCTGATTTAATTGAAAATCATGTACAGTAAGAAAAACTTCAGAATTTGTAGGATAGAGATCTCTATCAATACTCAAAGAAACATTTTGCATGTCATCATATTCAAGTGAAACTTGTTGTGATGAACCACCAGGATTGTATTGAATGGTAACATCATTAAATGAATAAAGTTGTATTAACGGCCAAGCATCTGAATCCAAACCAATTTGTCCAACAGGGATATTTGAATTTGTGTTAATGGATTTTGCTTTTCTAACTACATTATTCAAATTTGCAGATCCCGTTGGGGAACCAGTACATTCAGTTATTGATGTATCACCATTATTGAAACCTGCTAATCCATCAGATTGAGGCACTGCAACACCGTCAGTCTCAGAAATAGAAATTCCAAACACTGAGGACGATGTATCTCTGCTACAAAAAACACCAAAATCTAGACCTTTACCAGCTAAACCTACAGTAGAATCTGCGATTTTTGCTTTTTCAACATTTGCAAAGTATGCATACCAATTACCATCAGTTGCCTGAACCATTCTCAATGTTTTTCCATTAAGTGTGACATCAGGTTCGCCTTTTCCATCATCAGTATCAGACAAATTTGAATCTCGAATTACCACCTCAACTACCATTGAGCCTGAAAAATAATTTTCAAATTGAGAGTTTTCAGCAGATACAAACAAGTTAGGATTACTTGATGCCTCAGCATCAATAACAGGAACAAATAGCATTATTGAAAAAATTATGATTAAAGAGAAATACCTCATGGCCAATATGCCTAAAATCCAATTTTCTCACAAATAACGTTGTCGCATCATTTCTTCTTAGAAAACGGTAATACATGATTCAAACTATCAAAAAGAAGGAAAATGTTTGTTCAAAGAACTAGAGTTTTACAAATTTCACTTTTAGCTATATTTTCAGCATTTATAGTAGAATTCATTTTTGGTTTAATTTCAAATAGTCTAGCACTCATCACAGATAGTATTCATGCATTATTAGACAGTGTAGTAACCCTTGTTTTACTTTTAGCAGCAAGATGGGCAATTAAACCTCCAGATGCTGAACACACGTACGGACATGGAAAAATAGAGTCCCTAGGAGGTTTGATTGGAGGAATAGCAATTTTCTTAATTGCATGTTTTTTCATTTACGAATCTATCAACAGATTACAAAGTCCACCTCCTAGTGTTGTACCAGGGTTATTTGCAATAATTGGAGGATTGTATACGATTGGAATAGATTTTTTCAGAATTATCATTCTAAGAAGATCAATCAAGAAAATTGGAGGCGCTACTTTGAAGGCAGATTTCTATCATGCTTTCATGGATCTTGGTTCGACAATTGTTGCAATTGTAGGAATTGTTATGGTTTCATATGGTCTGTATTTTGGGGATTTTGTTGCAGCGCTAATACTAGGAATTTTGCTGGCAGTACTGAGTGTGAAACTAGTATACAAAACAGCATTAGATTTGACTGATGTAATATCTCCAGAACTTGTAAAAAATGTTAGAGAAATTTCAATATCAACAAAGGGAGTAGTAGATACAGGGTCAATTCTTATGAGAAGATCAGGAGATACAATTTTTGCAGATGTCACAATCGCCCTTAGAGGAGATACTAGTTTTGAGAAAGCCCATGAAATTAGTGATAGTGTTGAAAAGAACATAAAAAATAAAATCCCAAATGCATCAACTACAATTCATTTTGAACCAAATTGGAAAGATGTTCCACTAGATGCAAAAATATTAGATATTGCACAAAATGTAGAGGGGGTTAAAGGGGTTCACAATGTTACCACACATAAAACAAAGGGTAAGACATATTCTAATTTACACGTAATGGTAAAACGAGAAATTAATCTATCTTCAGCTCATAAAATTTCAGAAATTATAGAACAGAAAATTCAAGAACAAATTCCAAATATTGAACATGCTACAATTCATCTAGAACCATTTGTAACTGTTCCAGAAAATATCAATATTGAAGATGTTGAAGCTGAAGAAAAAATTAAAACCATATTAGAAAAATATCCAGACATTAAGAAAATAGGCAGGATTGTATCTTTGAAATTTGAAAATATTTTGAAAATAGATATTGATTGTTCATTTAACAAAGATTTGTCAATTGAAAAAGTTCATGATTTGACATCAGAAATTGAGCACATTATTAGAATTGAAATTAAAAATTCTGTAATTACTATTCATCCAGAACCAAATTAGACCAAGATACTAGTCAGATACATTACTGACATTCCCACAGCAAATCCTGAAACGACAGCCATTGTAGATAGTTTTTGATCATTTTCATCATAAATCCATTTTAGAATAACTACAATCACCTGAAAAATAGCACCAGCCCCAATTCCAAAAAAGATTACAGACGTAAATGGTGAATAAACAAATCCACCAATCCAGGCTCCAAAAATGGCAGGACTTCCAGCAATTATCCCCATAGCAACCAACTTACCAAGCATTAATTTTCCTCTAGACATGGGGGCAGCAATAGCTAAACCCTCAGTTGTGTTATGTAACGCAAATCCAACTATCAAAAAAGTACTAAATGCTATCGACCCCATCCCTACAGCTGCACCAATTGCAAGTCCTTCACCAAAATTATGTAATCCGATTCCAATAGAAATCATCAATGCAATTGCTACAGGTTTTGTAAATTTTGAAGAATTAGCTTTACTGACAAGTTTGTTTCCAGCATAATACAATCCAAGAAAAGACAATACAGTCACCGTAGCTACTAGTAATGTACCATTGAAACTAGATGCTAAATTTTCATCAGATACCTCAACAGCTTCTTCTATAGAATCAATTGCTAAGAAAAGTAATAGACCGGCAGTTAGTGCTAAAAAGAAATGATATTTTTGTTTGCTGATTTTTTTGATAAAAGGGAGCCAAAGTAAACCAATCATCACAGGGATTATTCCAACATACGTTCCAATTATTGCAAAAAATATTGCAAGATCTAGAGATAATTCTAATGCAGGAGCAGCTGCTTCAACTTCTTTTTCAAATCGGGTTCCATCTTCAACAGTAATTCCTATAGTGTATGGTTCTGCTACATTCCATTCAAATGGAATTCTAACCAAAGTAGTTTCAAATCGTTCTAGAAATCTATCAGGTTCAACAGCAGCAGGTTGAATTCGATCATTTACATCAGCCATTACCACTTCAACTGGAATATGTCCTGTGTTTCTAACAGTGGCTTGAATTTCAGAGTCTATGAAATCTATTTTTTCAATAGTTACTTCAGGAAGAAGAACTCCAAAATCTAGTAAGTCAGCACCAGGACCAAAAATATACACCATCATCAGAATGACAAAAACAAATGGAATAACCCCACTTGCAATTATCTTTCCTTTTGACATGTTATTACTTAGTTCCATAATCTATCTCCAGAACAGTTTTTTTCGTGGGATCATTTACGAGGAAAATTCCTGTCCAACCTTTTTCTGAAAATTCAACTTTGTGAGCATGAAAGAGATATTTTCCTGGAAAATCATATTCAAATTCCATTATTCCACGCTCAGTTTGAGATAAAGTTATCATATCAGTGTAAAATGAGGGTACAAGATCAGTTCCAGTAGGATAATACTTGTACAAATTACCATGAAGATGAAAATTATTGATAGGATCAAATTCAACCATATTGACAACATAAATTCGAATTAATTCATCAGTGTTAATTTGAATTGGATGATGTTGATAATAAAATGGGATGGTATTTGCAGCATAGAAATTATTTTCAGTATCAAAATCAGTATCCAATCCATTTAACACCATAACCATTTCATCAGCGGGTGAACGTTCTTCTTTTGGATCAACTATGAAAACACCATAAAGACCATGAACAATATGTTCCTCAAGTGGCATCACATGGCAATGATATGGATGTACCCCTACAGGTCCAGCTTCAAATTCATATACAAATTGTCCACCATTGCCTCCAACTGGTTCAAAGACTCCATCCATTTCAGCAGGATGAATACCATGGAAATGCATAGTGTGTTCTTTAGAACCATTATTGATGAATGTGATTCGAAGTAAATCCCCTTCTGTTGATCTAATTGTAGGGCCTGGAACTGTTCCATTAAAAGTCCAAACATTATAGAATACCCCAGGTGAGACTTCCATAATTTTATCATCTTCAGCAACAATTGTGAATTCTCTTAGAACAGTGCCATCAGATAATTGTGAGACTTTACCGTAATTGAAATCTCTCAAAAATTCCATAGGATCAAACTCTACAGTAGAAACAGTATACAACGGATCGATTATTTCACCAGATGTTTGAATCACGGCACCTGAATGAGTTACGAATGTTTTAGGTCCGGATTCAGCATCTGAAAAACTAGGAAAAAATACAATTACAGAAAACACAATACCTAATGAAAGTAATAAGATCATCATGGTTGAACGGCCAATTCTCAAGATAAGTAAAAAACTAAAATTCTTTATTTAAATTTACCCTAAGCTAACTTTTTTAGTCTAAACTAACTTTTTTGTATAAAGCTAATAAATTTTAAAAAAATTAGGTTTAAACTAAAGAAAATCAGCCTTAATCTGTGCAGAAAGCAGGATTAATGGTCGTCATTGCAGGAGTATTAATCGTCAGTGGATTAATCATATCAGTACTTGGAAATCAATTAACATTGGAAGGAATAATACAAGAAAATGGAAAAGTAAGTTCAACTCAAACAGTTAGCGTTTCAGTGGATTTTGATGCAAATATTACACCAGTAGGGATTTTTGCAGTACAAGTAATGGAATCTAAAGAAAGTACCACATATGCAAAAATATTAGATCCATCAGATATTGAAATTATGTCTCAAAAGGTAAATGAAGATACCATAGAAAGGGAATTTGATGTAGTGGAAACTGGAACGTACACACTTTTAATTCAAGGTTCCAGTGACGAAGAAGTTTTTGTTACAGGGGCAATTGGGCCACTTCCAGATACAGATAAAAAATTCATCATCTCCACAATTTCAACATCTGTTCTCATTATTGGAATGTCAGGATTAGTTATGATTGGAATTTATTTAATCATAAATAGAAAAAGATCAATTTAGATAACTATCCATTTTTTCTAGTCCATCAATAGCTGCATCAAAATTATCACTGTTTTCAATAATACTTCCAAGTTTATCAGAATTTGCAGAAAGTAAACATTTTCCAGTATCAGTATTTTTTGAGATGAATTCATGTTCAATCAAATATGAGAGTCTCTCAATAACTTCAGATTCAGATATAGATGATCGTTGTGCCAGAAATGAACATTGTTTTTCACCATCTTCCAATTCTGCCAATATAGATGAGGTAATAGGATCAAACATGCAATCTATAATTTTTTCTCGATCAAAGGATTCAGTCATTTTTTTTAAAGATGTTAATTTAGAATTTAAAACTTTTTGAGTGAAATATACCATAATATAATTAGGAAAAAATAGGTTCAAAGAGCATGCAAAAGCTTTGTAACCAAGATCCAACAGGGAAAGGGGAGCATTGTTTTTGTGTAGATATTGATGCCCAACGAGGAATTAAAAAATGCTGTAAATGTAACCAATGGAATGTTCAAGGTAGTGACTGGACAGATGATTCTGACTTCAGATAATTTGGGTTAGAATGTTTCATGGTTATGGATTAAAAAAGATCGTTACAGTAAAAATTTGTGAAATCAAATATTTTGATGCCTAGCATGGTTTTTATCGGGGTTTCTTTGAATTTTGGAATACTTGAGTGTACAAGAATATAGACACATTGTTAGAATTGTGGGTAACGATATCCCAGGTGAGAGAAAAATCATCATAGGATTAACTCAGATCAAAGGTATTGGATATAATTTTGCCACAGCAATCACAGACACTCTAAAAATTAACACAAACTCAAACATAGGTAATCTTACTGATGCCAATGTTCAAGCAATTGAAAAATTAATCACAGATCCAATTGGAGGAAATTTCCCAATTTGGTTCCTCAATAGAAGAAAAGATATCGAAACTGGTGGAGATTTACATTTGTTAACATCAGATATCCCATTTACATTAAGAAATGATATTGAAAGAGAGAGAATCACTGCAAGTTGGAGGGGTTATCGTCATCTAAGTGGTCTAAAAGTTAGAGGACAAAGAACCAGAACATCAGGTAGAAAAGGTGGTGCAGTTGGTGTAGCAAAAGGTGGATTAGCAGCTCCTGTAAAGAAGGGTGATCCTGGAGCTCCAGCAGCAGCTCCGGCAGCAGATGCAGCAGCAGCTCCGGCAGCAGATGCAGCAGCAGCTCCGGCAGCAGAAAAGAAAGATGCACCAGCGGAGAATAAAAAATAGGTGTTTTGAATGGGTGACCCAAAATATCCACGTAAAGTTTGGAGAAAACCAAAGAGACCT
>Ga0209042_1002722_pt1 | contig 11269 bp, 14 predicted proteins | sample SaaInlV_200m_DNA_6_FD_184649 | JGI IMG/M metagenome (GOLD analysis project Ga0209042, IMG submission 184649) | Marine microbial communities from expanding oxygen minimum zones in the Saanich Inlet - SI037_S2LV_200m_DNA (SPAdes) (version 2) | ecosystem: Environmental > Aquatic > Marine >...
GGACTTCAATGTGGATGTCAATACGATCCAGCATAGGACCTGAAATCCGCTTTTGGTAGCGTGTTACGGTTTGATGGGAGCAGGTGCAGGCTTTGAGACCGTCGTTTGCGTAGCCGCATGGCTAGGGTTACACACAATAGACCACTTTTTTCTTGCTCAATGAAGAATAGAAAGGTAGTTTTGAAAGCATATTTAGGATTGAAAACCACATAGAACACCGTAGCATGAATGCGATTGAATTTCTCATACTGATATAGGACATAATATTAGCATGTTATGCGCAAAAAGCCGTACATTTCTCTGTCAAATGTATGTAAAATGACATTTACTAAAAAGCATTCTAAATTCTCTATTTCCTCGGCAACAACCCCGATTCCATGACAATCTCCGCTACAAGCTCTTCCTGCCTATATGCCATGATATGGATGCCGGAAACGCCTTCGATCTCTTTAACTTGCTCAATGATCTCCATGCAGATTTGTTTTCCTTCGGCTTGTTGCTGCTTTTTCGGAGTCTTTTTTAGCCTATCCACGATTTCATCAGGGATAACGATACCGGGGACTTTGGTACGCATAAAGTTGGCTGCACCTGCTGAGCGCAGAGGCCCTACACCAACAAGAATATAGGCCTGTTCATGCAATCTAAAATCGCGTACTTGGCGCATATATTCTTTGAAGCGGGGAACGTCGAAACAATATTGAGTCTGGATAAATTGTGCTCCAGCTGCGATCTTCTTTGCAAGGCGTTGGGCGCGCCAATCGTAGGGTGGAGCAAAAGGATTGGCGGCAGCACCCAAGAATAAATCCGGAGGCGTTGTGATCTTGCGTCCACTCAGGAAGATGCTTTCGTCCCGCATGAGTCTGGCGGTACGCAGCAACTGGATCGAGTCAAAATCGAAAACGGGTTTTGCTTCTGGTTGGTCGCCAGCGCTAACATCATCCCCTGTAATTGCCAATAAATTATGCACGCCCATCGCAGATGCGCCGAGAATATCGCCTTGAATAGCAATCCGATTTCTGTCTCGGGCAGAGATTTGGTAAACTGGTTCGTAACCAGCTCGAGTAAGCAACGCACAGATCGATAAGCTGGACATGTGGCAATTGGCGCCAGAAGCATCTACAGCATTGATTCCGTCACAGAAGCCAGCTAGGATCATGGCGGCTCTATATACATCTTCGGGGTCGGCACTATCGGGCGGATTTAGCTCTGATGTGATAGCAAAGCGCCCTGAACGCAGCACTTGTTCTAACTGGCTTATTTTTCTTTCAGTCATTATTTCTCCACAAGTTTTCCAGTTCTTCTTGTTGCGTCGGGGTCTGCCACTCAACTGCATGTTTCTGGTCAACACCATGTAACATATTGACCCAAGCCGACGAATCCTGAAGATTACGTTTGACTGGCGGTTGAATCCAGAGCATTTCTGCGCCGTATTTGGGCATGAGTTGTGCATTTTCATATGCTGCACCCAAACGCATTTCATTTCTGGCTTGACCTCGCAATGCCCATTTGTGCGAACACCGCCGCAGGGTCCGTTGCGTAGGTTTTTCGGGCAATTCATGGAGCAAACCATACCAGTACTATGCAATATGCACTGCCCGCACATTTTGCAATCATAAGCAATTTCCTTTGCGATGCGCTCCAAAGGGATGAGTACCTTTTCCATGCGAGAATTCAGCTTTAGCAAAGGTTTTAGGGGCTGTATTGCCCAATGTGTGAAATCGTATAGTGCTTCCTGAAAAATAAGGTAAAGTTTTTTCATAAAATTAACTCTGGGGGATAAACTGTAAAGACTCAATAAAAACTTCGTGAAATTCGGTATCCTGATCGAGGTCAATTTGCTCAGCGACTTTCGCTAAGCGTTCTCCTCGCGCAAAGCCATGATCTGAAAGGAATTCTGCTGCACCAAAACCTGCTCCATTTGGGATATTCTCGACACGCTCTGGCGAAATGCTTGGTAGCATCCCCAAGGTAAGAGTGGCGGGAATATCCAATTGTCCGCCAAAGGAGCCTGTTAGGATGACGCGTTTTAAATCTGTTGGGGTTAGCGATAACTTCCTAAGCAATATCTCAATTGCTGAACGAATTGCTCCCTTTGCTTTTTGTAATTCACGGATATCTTTCTGAGTTAGCCAAATTGTGCGGTCCTCTGTTAGGTAGATACGATTAGAACCATCTACACGTTCGATAGCAAAATATCCATTACTTTTTGAAAAACGCCCGTTAGGTTCAATGACCCCAATCCGTAGTAATTCGTTGACAACTTTCATCAACCCTGAGCCAGTTAATCCCAGTGATTTCTCGTTACTAATTGTCTCGAATTCAAAATCTTTATTCGTGAATTTCGCATCAACGATCGCACCATCTACAGCTCTCATTCCGCAGGAGATGTCTACCCCTTCAAAAGCAGGGCCAGCAGCAGTGGATGCTGTCACAATATTCTTGCCATCTGTTAGTAAAACTTCTCCATTTGTTCCGAGATCTATCGCCAATGTTGGGGCTGTGGTTTTATCAAAACCAAAATATGCTAAACAAGCCAGCGCATCAGAACCAACAAATCCGCCAATGAGCGGAGGAATCATAATTTGGACATCATCGCTAAAAAGGCCATCAAGTAAACCAGTTTTGTTGGGGATGGCATCTTTTAAGTAGGGCTGAAAAGGCATTCGAGCTATTTTTTCTACTGGCAAACCTACAAGCAAATGGTGCATTGCCACATTGCCGACGATGGAGACTCGTTTAATGCGTGCAAGGATGGATTTGGATAATTTAAGCGAATTTACTGCCTGATAGATCGAAGACTGCGCCAAGCGTTGCAACCGCTCTCGATGCTCATCATCTTGCAAGGCTGCCGCTAATCTGGAAATAATATCCGCACCATAAACGTGTTGTTGGTTTAACGCCGCCCCACCAGCGACAACTTCGCTGTTATCAAGCATAGTGAGGTAGGCAGCGACGGTTGTAGAGCCAAAATCAATTGCCAAGCCCAAGGGGATATTTTTTTCTCTCTTATGACGTGAGCCAGCTTTGAAAACTTTATTAGAATGGACTTCAATAGACGATAGAACTACCTGTGTATCCCCACTGACTTTTGCCCGACACGCCAAACGTGTCCCGATCGCTAATTCGCTTTCAGAGAGATAGGTCTGCTCAATCTCATCCGGTGTGTTGGCTCCTTTTTCAACGAGCACTTTACAGCGTCCGCATGTGCCACGACCTGCACAAGGTTGCTCAACGGGCAAATCAGCTGAGGCGATCACATCGCCTAGCAAATCCCCATTTTTTGCGTCAATGACCGTTTTTTTTCTCCAATCAGAATTCTAAGAATGCTCATCGAAACATATCCTGTGTTAGCGTTTCTCCAGGCTGTACAATAATAAAAGCATCATCCGCTTGCGCAGGAGAGGCGACCGTTTTTTCTAGGGCTGAGACAAAATCTGTCGCACCGAGGTATTCATCATATTGCATATCCCAGCGTCTGCAGAATTCAGCTACTTCTAAGGCTATGGGGCGATAGGCATCAAGATCATCTTGGCTATGGGCGACAAAGCGCAGGCGGTGATAATGCTGGTATTGTGAATCCATAACGTAATTTGCTGTTTCTTCGCCATATTTTTCAACACAACGTTTGTATTCCGATAATGGATGTGTTTCAGCTTCTAGCCAGCCTTTGGTTAGATAATATGTACCCGGGTCTTTTGAAAACTCTTCGAGATATTTTTCTCGCCCGCCCATAAACATGGCGATACAATCATCCATTTTAGGAATAATGAGGGTATGTTTGCCCGCCTTGATATTATTCAGTCCGTTTCCGCAAAGCCCATAGCCGAGCACAATGATGCTCGGCTCAAGAATAGTGTTGATCTCTTCCTGTACTTTTGTGTTGAGCTTTTTAGGCGCGGCGTGTAACCCGGCATCCAAAAATTGGGTTTGCAAATCAGATGCTGGGGTATAGACCACGCCTTTAAACACTTCGCAAGCCAAAAATACGTGCGGTTGGCGGTCTTCCATTATTTATTCTTCCCTCTTTTGCGGAAGTCCTTGATCCAGCCCATCCCATATTCGTCACGCCCAAGAGCCAGATCAGCGGCAAGTGCTGCGGTGCGAATTTCGACGACAAGCGGGTTGGTAATGGGGCAGGTCATTCCAGCGTGGATTGCCATCGCCATATACGCAGCGTTGACATATTTTCGGTCAGGCAGGCCAAAAGATATATTGCTCGCACCCATCGTGATATTGACGCCAAATTCTGCCACGATCAACTCGATGGTTTTGAGGGTGGTTAAGCCAGCCGTGTGATCTGCGCTCATTGTCATGGCAAGGGGGTCGATGATAATATCTTCAACCGGGATTCCTTTGGCTGCGGCGCGTTCTATGATTTTTTCAGCTGCTTTTAGACGAAGCTCCGGAGTTGCTGGGATACCATCATCATCCATACATAAGCCAATAACTGCTCCACCATATTCTTTAGCGAGAGGGAGTACGGTTTCCAAAGATTTCTCTTCGCCGTTCACAGAATTGATCAGGGCTTTGCCTTCGTATAGCTTCAATGCCGCTTCCAGTGCTTGTGGATTGGCTGTATCTATACAGAGAGGAGCATCTACCACAGACATCACTTCTTGCATTACCTGAGAGAGAAGAGCTACTTCATCTGCTCCGGGAACACCTGCGTTAACGTCCAGTACTGTTGCGCCAGCTTCAACTTGCTTGATGGCATCTTGGCGTACCATCTCAAAGTTGCCTTCTTGTAGGGCTGCCAAAACTACTTTACGTCCAGTGGGGTTGATTCGCTCGCCGATCAGGACTGTGGGATTATCCCGACAGATTTCTACAGTCTTTGTCTTTGATGAGAGTATTGTTTTCTTGTTTTCTAACATAATTGTTCCTCCGTTTATGATTTAACTAAAACAAAGAGATGTCTTTGCAAAAGAGGGGCTCTTTGCAAAAAGATTCTCACAGCTATATTTGTTTTTCACATTCAAGCGCACGTCGAGTAGATGCATACGGTATCTCTGTTGCCGGGAAGATATTATATTCTCCAATCCTTTCTGAAATGCCACAGCAAAGACATATTCATGGTAATCTGCCTGCCCTATCAGAGCTATTAGCACACTACTAGTTGCCAAGGCAATCGTGTTGGTGGGGCCAGTAACTACGTGATTAGAACTGCCAAAGAAGCTGGCTACAATGGCAGGAATAATAGCTGTTTATAGACCATATATGGGGTTTACACCTGCGATCGAAGCATAAGCCATAGATTGCGGGATAGCGATCTTGGCTACGGTCAAACTTGCAATTAGATCACTGTTCCAGGATTGTGTGAAATATATTTTTAATTGGGCAACAGGTGTTTGGATAAACGTAGCGAGTGTACTCATACCTTCCAAGGCCAGTAGACACACTGGGATATATTCGAAAAAGCACAAATATCTGCCTTTCCCTTCATTACCATCGTAATAACGGTACACTGCTCAAAGATTTCCTTGGCCTTTTCTAGGGTTTTACCACTCACACTAACATCATCTACCAACAATATCTTCTTGCCAGAAAAAGATACGTCCAATCTTTTTAAAAATTTAGGGGAGGCGAAACGAGGTTTATTTGTCTCATCTCGATAATTTAGATGTATGGTCTCGAGGGGAACTCGAAGATGAAATGCTAACAAACTGGCGGGAATAACCCCGCCAGTTGCGATTCCTACAACAAGATCTATTTCAGGATATTTTATCTCCCGTATCCGTTGGGAGATAGCTTGAAAAGATAGCTCGACCTTTTCCACCATCACCTGCTTCGACGAATCAAGAATATCTCTATCACAGTCAAAATCAACAAACCAGGAAGTGCGATCTTCAATCCCATAGCAAGAGGAGTAAACATATCCAGAGATAGTACACCAGTTAAAGCACCAACAACTATAGTTCTGATAAGTTTTGCTAAGACAAATGCCAAAGCTGACATACCAACAAATCCTGATTTATTCCTAACCACATAGGAAACCATCAAACTAAAAAATAACAGTTCAAGAATAATATTTGGTAGCATTACTTGAGTTGGCATTCCTGTTAGATAGTGATTAAGTAATGGCCCAACGAGTGAAGCAATCACTAGTCCAATTGGCGACAAATAAAAAGCAGCCACTAAAGGAGCTATAAACATTGGTAATAAATAAGCTCCTAAAGGGATAGATCCAGAAAATGGCACCAAATGAACGAGAATTGGCAAGAAAATCATCGCAATGATTGTGGCTACCCCTGTCAGGGATTGGCTAATAATATATTTTTTATTTTGAGTAATTGTTGTCATAATAATTTCCTTTCTTATTTTTAGTTATTATCAGTATTGATTTTCTACTATCAAAGTTAAATTGAGGCAATTTTGAGCATTCTTTTCTCCTTCTCCTTAGAGCTATTTTCCATAAAACTATCCTGCTAAATACCAGCTCCCTGATAAAAACATCACACCATAGGTGAATTCTTTGATTCGTAGTGATTCCAGTCGATTAAACAATCGCGTGCCAAGTAAAATCCCGAAAATGCTAGCAAAAAAAACGGTTACTCCCAACTGAACATCTACCCTTTGAACTTCTGTAAATGCCAGAAGATAAGTGATTTTCAGTAAATAATTTGTAAAGAAAAAAAATTGGAGGGTAGAGATATATTCATTTTTTTCTTGGGCGGCCACAGACATATAAACCACGATCGGAGGCCCTGGTATATTCAAAAAACCGCCCATTACACCGGACAGGGTACCAACCAAACCTCCAAACCACCAATCATTTGGTATTTTGATTTTGCCCTCTATAAAAAATAAATATATGGACAGCAAAATCATCAATACACCCAACCACCGGCGAGCCTGGTCATTTTCAGTATTGACCAATAGGGTTAAACCCGTCAAATTTCCAATAAAAGAAAGTGCTAATGGGAGAAGGATGATTTTGAAGTTAATGTGTTTGAAATATTTATAGGTCATGTATCCGAGGATGATTCCGCTCCCAAATAGAGAAAGCCACACACTATCCAGAACAGAGAATATCATTGGGTATAAAGCCATAATGATTATAGAGAAACCGAATCCCGTCGTTGCCTGAATGACAGCGGCAAATAGGGTGAATGCAAATAAAAATAATACTTCGATCATCGCATAAATAGTAAGCAGGAATGACCGCAGCCCATCATCGAAGATATGTTGTAGGTTTTGAAATTCAAAACCTACAACACGTTTCTTGAAAATCAGCTATCTGAATTACGGTCTGTTTCCCATTACCCCTCTACAACTTGCATAGCAATATTAGCCCATTCAGTAAGGTGTGTTGGTTCGTAACGTACACTGCTGATATCCTTATGGATGTACTCCATCGGGCAGCCATTTTTTACACATAATTCTCTTGTATTATGTGAGTTTTCCTGAACCGTAGCTGCATCAAAACCATCCTTTGCTACCGAAAACGGATTTGGTTTACGTGAGCAAAGAAAATCGCCACCTATTTCTGCAGAACCGCGCTCTTCTTCGACCCAAGGACTCATGGAAACCTTATATACATTTGAAATCATGCAGACTTCTTTCATTCTGTCGCGTAGGGAATCACAATAACCATAATATACAAGGCCAAAACGATCACGGATTTTGCTATGTTTATTAGGCTATATTGGATTTTGCGGCTTTTACGGCTTTACTAGCATCCCCAGCAAAACCATCAGCACCAATACGTTCACAATATTCTAAAGTAACTGGAGCGCCTCCAATAAGAACTTTGACTTTATCCCGGATACCCGCATCCACAAGCGCTTGGATAGTTGCTTCCATCTGAGGCATTGTAGTTGTTAATAATGCTGACATTCCTATAATATCAACACCTCCCTCTTTTACTTTATTTACAAAATCTTCAGGGCTTACATCTGTTCCAAGGTCAATTATTTCAAACCCCGCACCTTCAAGCATCATTCCAACTAAATTCTTTCCAATATCATGTAAGTCCCCTTTTACCGTTCCAAGGACTACTGTCCCCTCAGATTCCACATCCGCGTCAATTAGTAAGGGTTTAATTAATTCTAAGCCAGCTTGCATTGCTCTAGCTGCAATTAACATTTCAGGGACAAAGTATTCTCCCTCTTCAAATAATTGACCAACTTCTTCCATCGGAGGAATCAAAGCTTCTTTTAGAATTGCCTCCGGTGAACCATCGCTATTGATTGCATTTTGAACTTGTTCCCTTACAGCTTCTAAATCTCCAGTCTTTACACCTTCATAAATTAATTCAAATATTTCTTTCATCTTTCACCTCAGTTATTCATAATTTCGCTTGCGCGTTTGGACGCCTCTACCATGGCATCAATGTTTTCTAGGGGAGTTCCAGGTACAACTGTCGCTCCCTCCGCCAACATATATCCACCCTTTTGACCTAATGTTGTAATGTAGTCAACACACTCGTCAATAATTTTATCTTTTGGCCCATCCTTAATCAAAGCTGGATGAGGGCCGCCTCTCATCAATGTTTTCCCAGAAAATGTGTCAGCTAATTTTTTTCTGTCCGTGGGAAAACCAAAATGTTCAAGAACATCAATATCCAACTCATCTCTGATTATTTCCAACAAATGATCAATGTTCCCACACATATGGAATACCCTCGGGCGATGCTGAACTTCCCAAATCTTTAAGTAATAAGGAACGACAAATTCTTTGAACATTTTTGGGCTGATCATTTCACCAGTATCACATCCAGCCCACACCCAATGTCCAGACTCCCTGCCGGTTAATTGATCAAAATAATCAATTACCTGAAGGTGGCTTTTTGTGGTTATTTCTAGCAATTTATGAATTCGATTTGGGTCCAACATCATCCACATAAACAAATTAGGGCCACAGATTCCAAAAGCGGAAGGGATTGGTCCGCCCGGATGGTTTAGATCTACTTTTAATTCGATCTCCTCACCATTTAGACGAATATCATAATCTCCGACCCTTTCTTTCATTTTTTTAAAATATTCGATTCTTAATGCATTTACCCCAGTATCGGGGGAAGGAACAACAAGATCATCGATTTCTTCAACATCATTGATTAAATGGATAGATTTTGGCATATCATCCCCATTCCATTTAATCTCCATTGGAAATTCAACTCCTCGTAGGGCCCCGAAATTTGGCTCAATTACGATGCTGTTTAAATTTAATGGAAAATCATCTCGAACATTTTCCATCCGCCATTTCTGATTTAAAATCAGGCAATCCATTTGCTCCTGAGGTCCTTTTAGCATTTGGCTAAATCGATTCCCGCTTCCAACCAACATCGCATCCATATAGTATCCAGCGTATACTGGTACCCGATCAGTTTTCTCAAATCTTTTGGTTTTTTCAAAACGTTCGGTTCGCTTAGGATTACTCTCAATTACATCTTCCGGGACAACAATATCAATTCGTTTTTTCATAAGAATTACCTGTCTTAAATTTGCGAACCAAATTTATATCCAGTCTCATAAAGAGCAAGGATATTTTCAATTGGTGTATTTGGCTGTATATTATGGCAAGGAGCAATAATATATCCCCCACCTTCCCCAAGAATTTTAATATTCTCTTCAACTTCTATTTGAACATCTTCAACAGATCCGAATGGAAGGGTATGTTGATTATCCACGCCACCATGAAAAATGATTTGTTTTCCAAAATCTTGTTTCAATCCTTCTCGATCCATATCTTTTAATCGCCATTGTACAGGGTTTAAGATGTCAATACCGGTCTTGATCAAATCAGGGAGTATTTTCCTAATACTTCCATCATCATGATGAAATACATATGCTCCATTCTCATGCGCAAGATCCATCATCTCTTTCATTCCCGGAAGTAAAAATTCTTGAATATGTGTAGGAGAATATAGGAGGCCTTTTTGAGATCCCAGATCTTCGTTTACATAAGTAAGAAGAAGTTTATTTTCTTTCTCTGGAATCTGCTCATACATTCTTTTGGTATTTTCCTTTGTTAATCCAAATAATTTTTCCAATATATAATGAACGATTTCCGGGTTAAGTACTAAATCCAAAAATGCTTTTTCATCTCCCCGTAAGTATTTATAGAACAAAAATGGTTCGGAACCGCCAGCTCGAATTGGATAATCTTCGTATCCCTTTACTTGGTCTGAAATTGTCGAATAATCCCACCAATCTGGATCTGGCCATTGATATTCATTTTCAATTTCTTCAACACTATTAAATTCTGCTAAGGGATTATGGCTGCATTCTATGTAAGAACCATCTGCATATTCAATTGTTTTATATCGGCAACCATAAGGATCACTACCTAAGGGAATTTCAGGACCTACATATTTGTTTTCTAATCTGACAACAAAATCTATGTGTAATTGCTTAAAGACCTCCCTTTCTAAAACCTTACTTTCAGGAACAGCTAAGTTATTATTAGATTTTTGGAATCTTGATAATCCCAAATCTCTAACTATCTCAATCTGCTCTTTATCACTCAAACCAAAATGCCTAATCAGTTTTGCTGAAACTTCTGGGGTGCCCCAATAATCCATTGGAAGTCGATCTACTTCCTCACGTTCAAGAATAGCTAACCAGCGTTCTTTTGGAGTCATTGTATCTTCTTGAGACATACTTTAATCCTTATTTAATCAAAATTAGATTAGCTTATTAATCGGTCAACCAAGAAATCTTCAAATGCATCTTGATCTTTCCATTCCATTGCACAGTTAATCACCTTGGCAGTGTCATCAATCTTGGTAAATCCATCTGCAGTAACCCTCAGCCCAAGTTTTTCCATTTTTAACCATTCATCAGAAAATGCCAGGTATACCGCAACTGTATCAAACAATATCGAGCTTTCTTCTTCGGTATCCAAATCCTTGTAAAAATCTGCCAATTCGTCTGATTTCTTCCATATTCGGTAGTTTTCAATTAATGCTTGTATCAAAGGAGATTCACAATCACGTACCTTATAATATTTCTCGCCTGTAAGTCTAATAACCGAACAGGTATCGGTTGGAGTAACTGTCATATCCCAGGGAGCGGTGAAGACTTTTTGTGCTGAATAGGCATATCTACCAATATTAAAAGTAGATATTGGATCAGGTGCACCCATATATCCTTTACGAATACTTCCAAACATTCCTACAAACCGAGATTTTTCTGCAATTCTTGGCTCGCGATTTAATGCAGCGGCTATATTAGGAAGAGGACCAAGACATAATAAAGTCATTTCTTCAGGATATTCCATGATCATATCCACCATCGCCCCTACACCATCGGTATGCACTTTTCCAGGG
>Ga0209042_1002730_pt1 | contig 11246 bp, 9 predicted proteins | sample SaaInlV_200m_DNA_6_FD_184649 | JGI IMG/M metagenome (GOLD analysis project Ga0209042, IMG submission 184649) | Marine microbial communities from expanding oxygen minimum zones in the Saanich Inlet - SI037_S2LV_200m_DNA (SPAdes) (version 2) | ecosystem: Environmental > Aquatic > Marine >...
CCGGAGATTCACTTGTTTGAGATCCGTGATCCAGTCCAAATTTTTCTATTAGAAAATCGATCAGGCCGACGACGTCATCCAGGGAAAATCGACGAGCCTCTAATTCAACCGGGATATCGCTCATAACGGCAATAACATTGTTATCGTTGCGGCAGAGGGGTTCATCGTGAATTTCGGACCTGAAAATTTCCACTTTCGGCCGGTTCTGTTTCTTGTACCCTTCGGTCAGGATGACATTCACATTATTAAAAAATTTTCTCAGTTCATCGGGACTGTGATCGTGGTCAACATCCATCACCATACCGATCTGATAAGGAGATGAAATAAGCGTTGTGCAACTCCCGGCCTGCTTGTGGCGCCAGCTGTCCTTCCCCGGTTTGTCCATTTCAAACCCGTGTACATCATGCTTGATGCTGCCGACCCGGTAACCGCGGCGGGTCAGCTCGCCGATCAGTTTTTCCATTAAGGTTGTTTTTCCCGCCCCCGAGTAGCCCACAATGGAAATAATGGGGGTAAGGTTCATTTCATTCAATCCGGTTCTCCTCTCTATGACCGACAACTATTTTTCGAAAATATCGCTGAAACAACGGTTGTCTTCTTCTAAACAGCGCGCTTTCAAAATACGGTATTTTTCCAGCAATACCTTGCCCTCGGACGTCAGCCGGCTGCCGTCTCTTCGGTCCGCGTGTATGATCTTTCTACCCAGGTATTGCTCGGTGACCTTGATTTTACTCCAGACCCCTTTGTAGCTCATTTTCATCAGCTTTGAGGTTTTGTTGATGGAGCCGGTTTTTTCGATGGTTTCCAGGATTTCCTTTCGCCCTTCGCCCATGATAATACGGTCCTGGTCGTCAACAATCCAATGACTGCTTCTAAGTCTTAGCGATACCTTCTTATCCACTTTTCACCTCCGCGAAACGTTCACCGCTCCTCGACGGATCGTACCCGCCCAAGGCCGCAACGCGTTTTCTGAAATTGTCGGATCGCATGGTGTTCAGTGTCGTTTGAATATTCGGCTGATCCAGTATCCGGGTCGGCACAATCAGATCATATTGTTCCTGTTCGATGGGTACGAAATCAAGATCCAGCGCCTTGGCCGCCGCATGGATCCCCATGCCGCAGTCGGCGGCCCCGCTCAGGATGTCCACCGCCACCGCCATGTGGGTAAATTCCTCGTGGTCATACCCTGTAACCGCATCCGAAGGAATCCCCGCCTGGTTGAGTTTATAGTCAAAAAGGACCCGGGTTCCGGAGCCCGCTTGGCGATTGACAAACACCACGTCATCCCGGGCCAGGTCTTGAACGCCCTTGATACCCTTAGGATTTCCCTTGCTGAGGATGAGACCCTGGTCTCTCAGTACCAAGTGGAAAACCGTCACATCCATGTTGGGGATGTATCGTTTAATATAAGAAAGGTTGTATTCCCCGGTTTCCGTATCCAGCAGGTGAGAACCGGCCATGTGGCAGGTTCCTTTGCGGATGGCAATAAGGCCCCCGAGGCTGCCCACATTCCCCGAGGAAATGCGAACATGCCCCCTGTTTCGTCTCACTTCGTCACCTAAAATGTCAATGGCCATGTCGTGACTGCCGATGATCACCACCGTATTTGTGAGATCTTCCTCATCCACCAGTAGCTCCGCAATGGTTGTTTGGCCCTGGCTGATGCCTTCCGAAAGGGCGGGTATGCGGATAATCCCTTCCGCCCGGGTAAGCGTAGTGATGGAACCTGCCGCCCGCGCAAGCGGGGTTGCCACATGGCGCTCACCCACCATGCCGATATTAACCCGTAGGAATTCTTCAATTCCCAACTTGGACGGGATATCCCTTGTGGGCTGGACCTCGATGGTGGGTTTTTTGGGTGGCGAAACACCTTGAAGGGCGTAAAGCATCGGTTTTGCGAACTGTTCAAAGGAGAGCGCCGCGGAAACCGCATAACCGGGATTTCCGATCACCGGCTTTCCCTCCACAATGCCCAGAATCGTTGGTTTTCCGGGCATCATAGCAACACCGTGGACCAGGACTTCGCCCATTTCCCCGATGGCGTGAACCGTATAATCCTTGCTGCCGGCCGATGATCCCGCATTGACGATGATCATGTCCGCCTCGGAGTCAACGTATTTACGCAATATCTTTTTGATCTCTTTTTCCGAATCCGAAACAATGTCGTGAACCAGCGGTATGCCGCCGGATTCCCTGACCAGCCCCGCAAGAACCCGTGCATTGTATTCCACGATCCGGCCTTCCTCCAGCGTTTCGCCTTCTGAAATATCTTCATGGCGGATGAGTTCCGACCCGGTGGGAATAATGGCCACGCGGGGCTTTTTGCGCACGTTGACGGAAAAGACCCCGCCGCTGATAAGGGCACCCATATCGTAGGCCCTGATAGAATGGTTCTGTGGAAAGAGCAACTGGGTGGCCACAATGTCTTCCCCCACCTTGCGAACATGCTGCCACGGATAAGCGGAAGATCGAATCTCAACATGCCCCTCATCAATCATATGCACATCTTCGATCATGATCACGGCGTTGTAGGGCTTTTTTAGAGGCTGTCCGGTGTTCACCCAAGCCGCGTCTTTTTCCAGTGCCAGGGTCATGGGAAGGCGTTCGGTGGCGCCATAGGTCTGTTCCGCTTTGACGGCAATGCCGTCCATGGCCGAGGAATGGTAAGATGGGGCCGAACGCCTGGCAAAAACGGGTTCCGCCGTGATGCGGCCGTCACTCTCCTCAGCTTTGACACAGCTGATGCCGGTCTTTTTATCAGGACCGAACCGGGAAAAGAAGATGTTCCTGGCCTCTTCAAGAGACTTCATGGAAAGGTATACCTGTCTTTTCATTGGGGACCTCTTTTATGCGTGCGAAAAAAGCATTACGTCTACGGTGTCGTTTTCGTAAAGGCCTTCCGTATTCATGTCAATTCTGACCAGCCCGTCCGCTTCCACCAATGTGGAAATCAACCCGGATTTTCCGAATATGGGGATGGCCGTTAAATTTTCGTCGTCTTTTTCCAGTCTGACGCGAACATAGTCCTCCCGCCCGCCGGATGAAGGGATGTTACGTTTTAAAATGGCTCGCTTGACGGTATGAACATCGTGACCAGCATCCATGGCGCCGGAAAGGGTTCTCAACATCCTTGTCATGAAAACCTCAGCCACCACAAAGGCCGAAGCGGGGTGCCCGGGCAGGCCGATGACGGGTTTACCCCCGGCGCGTCCGATAATGGTCGGTTTGCCCGGGCTAATGGATATACCGTGGGCCTGGAGCTCAAAATCGGGAAGGGTTTCAAAGACCTTGAGCGTAAAGTCCCGGGTTCCAACGGAACTGCCGCCGGATATCCACACGGTATCTGCTGCCATAAGGGCTTTTTCCACCATTTCCCTGAGAGGTTCGAAATAGTCTGAACAGATGCCCATATAGATCGGAACCGCACCCATATTTCGGCACAGGGCGCCCAGGGTGTACCGGTTGATGTCTCGAACCTCCCCGGGGCCGGGGGTTTGGGAAACCGGCACCATCTCATCGCCCGTGGACAGGATCGCCACTTTGGGCTTTCGAAAAACCGGGACTTCCAAAAACCCGAGACCCGCCAGGACCCCCAGGTCCTGGGGCCTGAGGTGCTTTCCCGCGGGAAGAATCACCGAGCCCTTTTTGAAATCGTCCCCGGGTTGAATGGTGTTCTCCAGGGGGGATATGGCGCGGCTGATTTCAAGGGTCTTTTCATCCAGAAGGGAGCAGTATTCAATCATCACCACCCCGTCGGCGTCCGCCGGCAGCATCCCGCCGGTGGGAATCTTTACCGCCTGTCCACTTTCGACGGCAATGTTATCCGCTTCGCCCATGGAGACTTCACCGGTTATTTCCAGCAGGGCGGGCAGGCTTTCCGTGGCGCCGAAGGTGTTCCTGGCCTGAACCGCATAGCCGTCCATGGTGGACTTGAAAAAGTCAGGCAGATCCTCGGGAGAGGTCAGATTCACATTCAGCACACGGCCAAAAGCATCTTCCAGGGAAACGGCCTCTTCGCCCACAGGGGAAAAACCGTTGATGGTGTTAAAAACTTCATCGGGGGTCTTGAGTTTGAAAAACGCTTCCATCAATGTTCGCTCTTTGTGTGAAATCCTGATAAGCCTTGTTGCAGGCGGCTTCAATTTACAATTTTCGGTAATATGTCATAACCGACATAACACTGCAACAGGAAAAGTTTGCTGAAACATACTCACTGCGGCTGAAGGCTTCACCACCGCATGGGATGTGCTGAAAACTTCTTTACCTCAATGAAAAATAAAGGGCTTTCCGGCGCATGGGCAGTCTGGATGCTTATCAAAACCATCCATTTGGGGTTCCCACGCGGGAGCGTGGGAACCAGAGGGTGGGGGGGTGAGCGAATCGGTTAGAAAATCTCCCGGCGGTTTTCCCGATGGTCGACAAGGTAGAGGTATCTGGCTTTTTCTCCCAGCTCTTTTTCAAGCTGGGGAAGCTGATTCCGTGCAACCCCGTACATGCGGATAAATACTTTTCGATATCCTTTTTCAACCCCTTCGTAAGTACTCAGAATGCTGACCATGCGGCCCCCGTAATGGCGTATCACATCGGCCAGCTCGCGGATTGAGCCGGGACGGTCCTCCACCACAAAAGCGAACTGTATGCCCCGCCTGCCTACTCCCGTCAGGGCAATCAATACTCGGAACAGGTCGTTTTTGGTGATAACGCCGATCATTTTTCCTTCCCCATCCACCACGGGCGCACCGGAGATTTTCTGCTCCAGAAGCACCTCGGCGGCTTCCTCCACCGTAAAATCAAAGGGGAGGACCACGGGGTTTTCCGTCATGATTTCCTTGACCTTGATCTTTGTGATCAGAAAAAGCAGTTCATGCACTTCCAACGTGTTGGCATCGGACGCAGAGGCCCGCTTGAGATCACGATCCGTAACGATCCCAACTATTTTGTCCCTTTTCATTACCGGTAACATGGAAATATTGTTTTCCTTCAGCCGGTTCATGGCTTCCTGCATGCTGTCATTCATGTCGGTGCTGATGACTGTTTTGCTCATCCAATCCTTGACTAACATTTCATTTCCTCCTGATCCCGGTCAAACCGGATTTTGATTTGCGATTTTTCCATCATGGTACCAGGAAATGGAAAAGATCTTCAAGTGCCAATCCCTGGATGATCTCCCAAAGTGTCATTTTCCGGTTGACTTTTCATTCCGATCTCATTCAGAATCGCGAAAAAATCAGAAACCATCTGGAATGTGATTGATGGGTGATCCTTTTAACCGAACCGACGTCTGTTAATCCGGGGTTTAAAAATTTACCTCCTGGAACTATATTTTGAAAACGGTGCGCATAACGGCCATGGCAACTTTCGTTTTCAAAAAAAGCGAAACAGCCGGACCATTGCCAAATGGACGTCCTTTCGAAACGACCCGGCGGGCAGGGAGCTTCTGGCATTAATCGCCATCGGGCTGGGAGGCGAAAAATACCTCAATGCACTCCCTCTTTCGAAGTCGGTTGCGGTAAACCCGGATCGACCCCTCAGGGTGGTCCATGTGCTGGCCCGTCATCATCCGCTGGATATCGCCCAGAGTGGCGGGACAATGCTGGGAAGCGGTGTTGATGTGGATGCCGCTGGCCATGTGGTTTCCCTGCGGGCCAAAGACCTTTCTGTGTTGGTCCCATCGCACATCCCCGCAAGGAAACTCAATATCGGCAAAAAGTCGTCCGCTTACCTGCTCCTGGCTTATGGCGGCGGATACCGATCCGGCCCGCGGGGAGAGGATTTTGAATTTACGGATCCGCTCTTCCGCCGCACCCGTTTTCATTCTCTCCTGACGCAGGATGCACCACTGACCCACCCCGTTGATTTTATCAACCGGCTCCGCTACAAGGGGATCAGATGGGGACGCATACCTTCCAGAAATGTGCTCCGTGCCCTGTGCGCGCAGCTGTCAAAGCAACTTGACATCCCTACGGATTCATGGCCGGACGTGGATGCGGATATGGTTGATGCCTGGAATACGCTTCCGCCCTGGCAGCAGCGCGCGGTGCTTCCCATACTGGACATGGCCCGTCAAATGATGGATGCCTTTCCCAGATCCGCCACCCCCCTGGAGATGCCCGGGGTTGTGCTCATGGATCAGCCGGAAACCTTCTGCCCTTCTGAGCGTTTCAAGGACTACCTGACGTTGCTCGACAAGCTGTTTCCCCGGTTGCAGTTTATCCTGTCGGCCGGCGCCGGCGCCATGGAACGTTTCCCCCCCACCTTCCGGCAACAGCGTCTCCCCATTCCATATAATGGAATACCACAGACTAAATCCCGGCCTGTCCGCCTACCGCGGGACACGATCCTCCTGATCGATGTGGACGGGCGTCTGCCGAACCTGGCCTTGATGAAATTGTGCACCCGCCATCGACAAAAGGGGCGCACCGTACGGCTGGAGAAACGGGACTGCTTTCTGAAAGGCCCGGACCGGGTGTACGCCTCCACAGTGTTCTATTCACCCCTTTCTCAAAGGCGAAATCGGCGTCTGCGGCAGCATTACGGTGACAAACTGATCCTGGGGGGTACGGGGGAGGATATTACCTCCCGTCTGCCCGATTCGGTGGAAGCCCTGCGCCCGGACTATACCCTTTACCCGGAATTGGGTGACCGGGGCATCGGTTTCATCACCCGTGGATGCCCGTTTGCCTGTCCCTTCTGCGTGGTTCCTCCGAAAGAGGGAGGGCCCCGTCAGGTGAATGATCTGGATACGCTGCTGGAAGGGGGCCGGCTCAAAAAACTCATCCTGCTGGATGACAACATCCTGTCCCACCCGGATGCAGACCGTTTACTTCGGGAAATGGCGGAACAAAACGTCATGGTGAACTTTACCCAGTCCCTGGACCTGCGCCTGGTAAACCGGGAACGGGCGAGAGTAATCCGAAGGATTCAGTGCGCCAATACCCGCTTTACCCGGAGTAATTTTCATTTCAGCCTGAACCATAACCGGAATATGGACCGATTGGCCAAAAAATACCGGCTGTTTGATTTCAAGCCGCGGGACAATGTGGAGTTCCTCTGCATGTACGGCTTCAACACGACGCTCGAGGAAGACGTGGATCGATTCAGGTTTCTTCGTTCTCTCCCCGGCGCATACGTCTTCATGCAGAAATACCTGCCCATAAAGGGGGGACCCCCGCCCGATACAATTGACTTTTTCGGGCCGAACCCGGACCCGTTGATCGACAAACTGGTGGGTATTATGTTTACCCAGAACATGAAAAGCATGGAAAACTACTACCGATGGGTCAGCAGGCGATATGCCGAAACCTATGGGATGCTTCACATTGGGCTGGTCGATACGATTTTTCGATACAACCACCGCCACAAAAAAGGGGAATATATTGCGTCTCTGGCTGGAACAAAAAAAGTCCAATCCTGAAGGGAAATCCTGTTCCGTTCTACGCCTTCCGCGCGTTCATTGTTCCAGCGAACAGAAAAATGAACTGGAAAGAACGGCGGAAAGCAGGAGCTTGGGCATCTGGCGCATGAAGCGGGCAAAAGTCATCCTGGGAGCACTCGAGGGAAAGACGCTCGAAAGACTCGTCCTGGATGTTCGGGTTCCACCGGAGACGATCGTAAAATGCGTGGCAGCCTTTTCAAAACAGGGGACGGAATCACTCCGGAACCCGACGCGGAAACCCACACAGAGAGAAACCCGCGTGGAAAAGATGCTCGGAATGCTGGAAACGCCTTCAAAACAGAAAGGACGGGAATGGCGGTATTTCACTGTGCGCTGTATCGGTATCGATTTCACCGGTCCAATGATTAAGAGAATCCGGGCGCTCAGTGTTGCCCATCCCGGGGTAACAAGAGTCGAACTGTCACGAATGGTATGCCGGGAATTTGGGTTCTATTCCCCTGCCGGAAAATTAAAGGACAAAACTGTCACCGATATTTTGAAGCGGATGGATATGGACAACCTCATTCGTTTGCCGAAAGTGACACGCCGTAAATCCCACCCCAGGAAAAAGAAGCCGCAGCCACCCCTTCTTGATGAGCAGAAAATACAGGTTTGGCATCACAAGGATTTTGAACCCCTGACGTTTCTGCCGATTCGGAAGCCAAAACAGCAGCATCTGTGGAACGACATGATGAGCCGGCACCACTACCTGAAAAAGCCGAGATTGTTCGGGCCGCAGCTCCGGTATCTCATCCTGGGAAGAAACACGGGCGGAGGATCGGGAGACTCCGGTTCAGAGAATTCCAAGTTGCTGGGCGCCATCTCTTTTTCCCCTGCCGCCTGGCGTCTGGCCGGCCGGGATGCCTTTATCGGCTGGGATGATCACCAGCGGGAAAAACATTTAAACCGGATCATCGGTAACAGCCGGTTTCTCATCCTGCCCTGGATCAAATGCCCGAATCTGGCTTCAATGATTCTCGGACGGATTGCCGTCAGGGTCACCTCGGACTGGAAGGCAACCTACGGCATCGAACCGGTACTACTGGAGACATTTGTGCAACAGGATCGGTTTTCGGGCACGTGCTATCGGGCTGCAAACTGGATTGATGTGGGCAGCACCGGCGGATACAGCTACTTCAGCAAGCAGAAGAAAAACATTGCCCGCAAGACCATATTCCTTTACCCTCTTCGCAAGAATTTCCGAGAGGTACTGTGCCGCCCGCCCACTTTCCGGAGTTGAAAGTCTGTCGGATCAACGCTTTTACCTGTCAGATTTGAACTGATAAAACAAAACTGGGTTCCGGGCATGCTGGCCTTAGTCGCTATTCGGGTGGTTCAGCAGTGGGGCAGGTTTCACTCATGCCCACCGCAAAATCGAACTCCTCAACGAATACCACACCCGCCTGATCGCAGACGTGGTCACTGGAAAAGTTGATGTCCGTGAGGCAGCGACAAACCTGCTTGACGAACCTGAAAGTCTGGATGAACCCGATGATCTTCCGAACAATGGGAAAGATCTTCAAGATGATATGGACGATATCCAGGAGGAGGCAGCAGCATGACTAACGAAACCTTACGCGGCGAAATCATTCTCTATCAGGCGCCTGAAGGCGGCATTAGACTGGATGTCCGGCTTGAACAGGAGAGCATCTGGCTGACCCAGAAACAGATGTCACAGCTTTTCGACAAGAACACCGACACCATCGGCCTTCATCTGCGCAATATCTTCAAAGAAGGCGAACTGGAGGAATCGGCAACTACCGAGGATTCCTCGGTCGTTCAAAAGGAGGGAAACCGGCAGGTCCGGAGGAAGGTCCGTTTCTTCAACCTGGATGCCATCATCTCCGTGGGCTACCGGGTGAACTCCAAACGCGGCACCCAGTTTCGCATCTGGGCAACCGGTGTTCTGCGCGACCACATTCTTCAAGGATACACGGTCAACGAATCCCGCCTGCGGGACCTGAACCGGGTGGTAGAGCTCATCGCCGATACTGCGAAACGCCGAGATCTCTCGGGTGACGAAGCCAAAGCCCTGCTGGCCGTGGTGGGCGACTACAGACAGGCACTTTCCCTGCTCGACGACTATGACCACCAGCGGGTGAAAAAACCGGAAGCGTCGGGCCGGGTCATCCACCCCCTGGAATATAAGGAGGCCCTGCGCATCGTGGACCGGCTCAGGGACCAGTTTGGCGAATCGACGATTTTCGGCGTGGAAAAGGACAAAGGGCTGGCTTCCGCCCTTGGCGCCATCATGCAGACCTTCAGCGGACGGGACGTATACCCGAGCCTCGAGGAAAAAGCGGCCCACCTGCTCTATTTCCTGGTCAAGAACCACGCCTTCGTGGACGGCAACAAGCGCATCGCGGCGGCGCTTTTCCTCTGGTTCCTGGGGCGCAACAAAGCACTGACGGCATCTGACGGGAAGCCCCGCATCTCCAACGCCGCCCTGGTGGCCATCACCCTTCTGATTGCCGAAAGCCGGCCCTCTGAAAAAGACATCCTGGCCCGCATCGTCACCCATTTACTCTGTGAAGGAGAATCCCCCTGACACCGATAGCACAGAACGCGGTTTTGAGCGGCTCATCTGCACATCCCTCACCGGCCACCCCTGTGTTCCGCCAGCGAGTGGCGGCCGACAAAGCCTACCGGAACGCCAGAGAGCATTCCGACAAGCAGAACGCCCGCATCGAACACGACAATGCTCTGGTTCGCGTCATGACCGCCGTGATGAAAGACGACACGGAACTCTTCAAACAGTTCATGGACAACAAAGGCTTTAAACGGTGGATGACCGACACGGTCTTCGGGCTGACGTATGAGGAAACTCGGCCTTGATCATCGTTTTCGGATGTCATAAGGCGATTTGAGCTAGTGTGGCCGGGCGGGGCAGCAGTTCATCCATCAACTGAGTCAATGGGTTAAGATCAACGTGCCCAATCCTCAACCTTCAATTGACGTATTCGATTAAACTCTTTCACATTATGAGTAACAACCGTTAACCTGTTCGCCATGGCAATGGCAGCTATCTGGGTGTCGCGTTCACTGATTGGCGTCCCTTCTCTTTCAAGCTGCGCCCTTACAACGGCATATTTCCCGGCTGCCGATTCACCAAAAGGATAGAGGTCCAGCAACATGGATATCCGCTCAATTTTCAGCCGTCTCTCTTTCTTTTTCACAGGCGATTTTTCTATTCCATAGAGTATTTCAGCCAGTGTAATGGCGGATAATGCCAAATCGGCGGGAGAATGCTGTTTGATACGGCCAATGACCCCCTTATCGCCCCGCATCCAGTAACTGACAATATTTGTGTCCAGAAGGTACATTCCTACCCGCTCAATCCAGGGTCACTGACTTTGACGGCAATGGGTGGGGTGTGTCAAACCCCGAATCCATGGAAAACCCATCCCAGAAACCTTCCGGCCAACGGCTTTCTTTAAATGGCTCAAGAATAACCTTATCGCCCTTTTTGCTTATTTTCACTTTATTTCCCTTAAAACGAAATGCTTTTGGCAGCCTAACGGCTTGGGATCGACCATTTTGAAATAATTTTGCTGTCGCTTCCATCCTACGCCCCCAGATAGAAAAAATATCGACTAGTATATATCAAAATTCGCAAAAGTCAATCCAAAAGTGTTGGCGCCGGCGTGAAAATGTCATCATATAACCGGTTTGAAAATATCGAAAAATAGGGGACAGACCACGTTTTTCAATCCACGCCCCCGCATGGGGGGCGACCATCCACATAGTCCATAATTGTCCTATACACTAGTTTCAATCCACGCCCCCGCATGGGGGGCGACGACAGACCTCG
>Ga0209042_1002731_pt1 | contig 11240 bp, 7 predicted proteins | sample SaaInlV_200m_DNA_6_FD_184649 | JGI IMG/M metagenome (GOLD analysis project Ga0209042, IMG submission 184649) | Marine microbial communities from expanding oxygen minimum zones in the Saanich Inlet - SI037_S2LV_200m_DNA (SPAdes) (version 2) | ecosystem: Environmental > Aquatic > Marine >...
TGGGTCGTGGCTTCGTCATCGTTCTTGAAGACAAAATCAACGCGTCCGTCGCTCCGTACCCACAGCGCATAGACCCACTCTGATTTTTCCAAGATCCGTGCGTAAGGGCGACGTTCCGTCTGTTTGACCCAGCACTCGATCGCAAGCTCATCGCGCAGGTCCATTCCCGAATGGTGGCGCACACGAACACAGTCATCCCCGGCGAAGCTGAGTGCACCGGCCACTCGCCCCGCACACTCTGTGGCTCCCCGGACCTCACAGACCAAGCTGAGCGGGCCGCGATCCAGCCCCGAAGTTAGGCCGTCCAACGACCATAGACCAACCGTATCCGCATCCGCAGTGAGAGGCGAAACCGGTAGCGGCTCGTAGCCAGAGTTCCAGATGGCAACGCGCGATATCCGGCCACAGAACGGCCGGGCCGCATGTCCATTCCCTATGCGCACCGGCTCCCCCGTCTGCATAGGCTGCGAAGGAAGCGGCCCGGAGAACGGTCGCCTGCCAACACACTCCCCGTTCAACCAGATCGACAGCGTCCTGCCGTCGTGTTGCCCCATCAGGTGACACCATTGGTTCAATGGGACAGCACAGTCAGTCCGGATCCCGAACGCTTCTGCCCCGTGGAATCTGAAGCTCCCAAAGCCGCGGTCGTCAATGTACACATCGAAGCCGGATCCCTTGTCAACCAGACGAGCAAACGGAGTTCGACCGGTCTGCATGAACCACACGGCCACCCGCAAACCGGCAGCTGGAACCAGGGAAAGCGTGTGCGGAACGGTCACAACGTCATCATGCCCATCGAACGTCAGGGCATGGCCAGTGGGTGCCTGTCCCCAGGCAGGATCTCTTGTTTCTTCCTGTTCATTGGTCCCCAGGACGGCATGGTTCTCACTCGCCGAAGCGTCCAGGACCCACTGGCCCCGGCCCTCCTCGAATGCCAAGTCCATGACCGGGGTCCAGGCCCAAGTGCGCCAAACAGCGCCGCACAGCAGACAGACGACGAGTAGCCCACCCCGCCCTGATCCAGGAACGCCACGCCCTAGACACGCCATGGGTCAAACCTCCCAGGTTAGCACGAATCCTCTCGTCGACACGCATCGACACCGGCCAGGCAAGCAAGTCCGAAGGATGCCGGCGACGTCCAGACTGCGTAACCACACCCTACCTTGAGACGCCCCAAACTGCGAGTTCGTCTGGACGACCGCAACTTAGCCCGTACATTCAGTCACCCCTCAAGCGAAGCCACGGTGGCAGAACCTGCCGGCGGCCAAAGCAGTGTTCGGGGAAGGCGTGAAGTCACAACCTATGGAGACGACCGACATGATGCGCCCCTCAATGTGGACGAGCTATCTCATCGAGATGCTCCCGGAGGAGATGGTTACGTGCCTGACGGAACACGGATGGGATGTCGCCGAGCTCAGCGACGAGCACGGACACGATCTGCTCAAGCGGGGTGACCCAACCCGCGTCGGGGATGCCTTCAAGTGCTTCGCTGACGACCATGGACTCAGCTTCCCCCAAGGACATTTTTATCTCTGCAACAAGGGGTTCCGACCGGAAGACATGAATGGACGACGGGGGGCCGACATCGCACCTGCCGACGATGCTGATTTCTCCGAGGCCCAGGAAGACATGCGCCGCTGGATCGATCTGTTCAACGCTCTCGGCATCGAAGCCGGCGTTCTCCATCTGGGCGGTGGGAGACTCAAAGGAGCCGGGTGGTCTGAGGAACGCGTATTCGCCCGACGCGTCGATGCCCTGAGCCGGATCGCCGAATACGCAAAAGGAGGAGTCACCACGATCTGTCTCGAAAATCTCGGGCCGGACAGCGGGGTCCAGGATGCCGAACAGACACTCCGGGTCATCGAGGCGGTAGGAGCCGGGAACGTTGCCATCTGCTTGGACACGGGCCACGCCAACATCAACGGAGTGAACTGTCCCGACTTCATCCGGGCGGCAGGACCTCTGCTCAAGGCACTTCACGTCGCGGACAACCTCGGCCAACACGATGACCACATGATCCCTTACAGCCGTGGGACAGTCCCGTGGACGGGAGTCATGGAAGCCCTCCGGCAGAGCGGGTATGATGGGCTGTTTAACTACGAGATTCCGGGTGAGAACCGATGCCCGGTGCCCGTGCGTCTGGCCAAGCTCGATTACGCCCTCGAACTGGCCAAGTGGATGATCGAGTTCGACGGGGTCCAGTGAGTAATGCGCCCAGTCCTCCCCGTCCCACTCATCCAGGTCGCGGGTGTCCTCGATTCCACCGAGGCCTCCATGCTCTGCGCCGCAGGGTTCGATTGGCTTGGGATCCCGTTGCGCCTGCCGGTGCACACAGAGGATGTAAACGACGATGAAGCGAAGACTATCTTCTCCGGGCTGCCCGGCACCCGCGCGGGTATCCTGATCACCTACCTTGACCGATCCGCGGAAATCGCCGCCCTGTGCAGGAAGCTGGGCGTCAAGCACGTGCAGTTGCATGGGGCAATTGCCAGAGAAGAACTGCAGCGGCTCAGGCAGACAGCCGCTGACCTGTTCGTTCTCAAGAGCCTCGTCGTCCGCTCGGGGAACGAGAGTCACCTTGCCCGGACTATCGACCAGCTCTCACCCTGGGTGGACGGATTCATCACCGACACGTTCGATCCACGTACAGGGGCGGAAGGAGCTACGGGGATGACACACGACTGGGACACCAGCCGGCACCTGGTGGACCTCTCCCCGTTGCCCGTCATCCTCGCAGGAGGACTGACGCCGCAGAATGTCCGGTCTGCCATCCTGCATGTCCGCCCGGCCGGCGTGGACACGCACACGGGCATCGAAGCCCCGGATGGGCGCAAGTCTCAGGCAGCCGCAGCACGCTTTGTCAGGGAAGCCAGGAAAGGCTTCGGCGAGATCATCTGAGCCGTACGCAGTCGACGGCTTACCTCAGTGACGAGCCTGCCGTCGTGTCAGGGCCGAGGGCGATATCAACCGTCAAGGGAAAGTGATCCGAACCGACGCGCGGACCGACCGACCGACCAATGATCGTGATCTCGTCTGAATGGAAGCAGTGGTCGATGGGAATCATGAGCAAGGGGTTGTAGGTGGGCCAGGTGGGAGACAGCCCATGCCCTCGCGAGCTGTCGTGCAGCCCTGTTCTCTCCCGCAGGCGTCGGAAGTGAACGGACCACGGAGTGGTATTCAAGTCCCCCATGACGAGCAGAGGGTAGATTTCCTTCTTTACCTCCTCGGCCAACCGTTTCAGGTGCGCATTGCGCATCGCGCTCCGCTTCGGTCCCGCCGGCGGCACGGTGTGCGTGGCGACGATCGTGCAGCATCCGCCCGGTGTCTCTGCGTCAGCAATGATCGAGGGGACTTCGTCCTGGCCGATGAAGCGAATCTCCTCACCAACCAGGGGAAACTTGCTGTACAGCGCGATGCCGAAGTTGTCCTCGCGAGGCCGTTCGACCGCGTAGGGGAACGGTGCCAAAGCGACACCCAACTCGACAAGCCAGTTCTCGTTCACTTCCTCCAAAATGAGTACATCAGGGTCGGCCTCAGTGATGAATGCCCCCACGCGGACGGGATCTCCCGAACGCGTGTTGACGTTGATCAGGACAGCCCGGAACATCACGGAAATCGGGTTGATCTCCGGCCGCGACTCAGCCACAAGCTGAGGAACGAGTAGCACGGCATTGAGCATCGCGAGGCCGGTAAAGCCCGTCCCCATCTGGAACTCCTTGCGGAACAACGCGACCCCTCCTGCCACTGCTAGTCCCAGAGCATACTGCACCCGGAAGTGGGAGAAGAGGTCGAAGAACCAGTAGAACGGCCCAAGGAAGCCGAAGAGCGTGCCGACTGCACACGCCACTCCAGCCACACTGATGAGCCCGCAGAGCGATACACGCGGTGGAGGCTTTGAGGATGAACGGTCCCGACTGGTCATACGCCCTTCTTTCCCATACCAACACAGACGTCCAGAACGGGTCGACTGGATGTCATCCGCTGCTCAATGCCCGTCCGGACGGCCGATCCCGCCGGCACAACGGTCACCCAACAAGCCTCGACAGAGGGATGCTGACGCCCCGGTACGTCTGCCGACTGCCGGCTGACCGATCCAGCCCTGCAAGCCATTCAGAAAGCTGTCGATCCGCGTGAGTCACGCACACATCGGGCGTCGTGGTCAGGGCCAGCGCCCCCCGGAGACCGCCGGTCGCCAGGATCAAGGGATGGTAGGTGTCATCAGCCCAATCGCGCGGACGGTCGTGGACTCCCTTTAGGTCGAGAAAGGCCTGGTCTACCGCAGGAACAAGAGGCAACGCCAAGGCGGCCGTGCGAGCCCCGAGAGTTGTCCCCAGCACGGTCACCCGGGACGGTTTCCAGCTCTGCCGAAGCGCCGAAAGAGCCGTGCAGACATCCTGCACGCGCATCGACATCAAGCTGGGATTGAAGGCGTGGAACAGTAGGTCCTCCGTATCACGCGGGACATCGGTGAGACTTCGCCGGGTATCACCCGTACCAAGCAAATCAACGGCCAACACCGGTAGACGGGCTCTGATCAGCGACCTCATCAGGCCGCTCGGCTTCCCGTTGGGGAACAGCTCCGCTTTGCCTTCGCCGCACACGGCAAGCACGGCGCGATCCCCCGGATCCACATCCACGCCATCCGGCACAACTGCGAGGGCAGGCACAGCATCGCCCACCCCACGACGCGAGATCACCTGCCGGGAAACAGTAAACCCGGGACACTGAGTCTGCGCGAAGGTCACGCGGACGGCCACGTCCACCGGGGCAGCATCCACACCGATAATCTCAGCGTATGGTTCCAGATACCCGGCTCTGAGGCCAGTCAGCCCTTTCGAGGTGGTGAGCGGCCGGCTGAAAGGCGCGTCAGACACTGCGGCCAGAGAACGGATGGTGCGGTGCGTCTTCGCTTCAGTCGTCGGGCGCTTCGCGGGAGCAAGAATCAAAGCCCGGTCAGACGGCAGAGGTCCGATGGCCGGCTCCGGCACACGTTCGGGGGCATCTCTTCGCCCCGCCAGCCAGCGCAGCATCCAACCATAGACATACTCACGCGTCGCTTGGTTGTAGTTGTGCCCGGCATCAAAATGCACGTTGCCGACCCGGTCCCCAGCACCGTGGAGCGCATATACACGTCTCAGACGAGGAATCTCATACTCCGGGTTCAGATTCGTCCAATCCCCGGTTACCGAAGGCAGCAGGATGGGGCGCGGCGCAAGGGATGCCACGATGTCGAATGTCGTCAGATCGCCGAGGCGCATCAAGGGCGCTTCTTCACACTGGCAGCCTCCCTGGTAGTGGGACGAGAGCATGCACACCGGAGCCACCACCTTCACCCGGTCATCCACGGCGGCCAGATTCCATGTCTGGGAGCCTCCTCCCGAGGCGCCTGTGCACCCGATACGCTCGGGATCGACATCCGTCAACGAACAAAGGAAGTCAACCGCTCGGATGCTGTTCCAGAGCTGCAAACCGCACGTCCCGATTCCCCAGAGCGCGGCCTCCCGCGCCAGAGCCGGAGGCCATCGGTGCATCACATCGCGTGAATCGTTATACCCAATCATGTCATAGCTGAAGACGACAAAGCCAAGATTGGCCAAGGCGAGGCAACGAGCAGGGATCGACCCCCGATCGTCATGATGAATTCTGCCCGAAGGCCAGTGCCCGTGCGGGCAAAGAACTCCCGGCGCCCGCCCAGTCTGTCGACTGGATCGATACAGCGTCCCGGTCACATGGATGCCCGGGCGACTCTCAAACCTGACCGGAGTAACGACGCAGTCCGCGTGCTCAAACTCGGCAAACGACTCCACCGCAAGGGGTATCCTAACAGGCTCGGGCAGCAGACCAGCCACGACTCGAAGCCTCCGCGCCACCCAACCCGCTCGCTCGCGCCATTCGCCCAGGTCTCCCGGGACGGGAGCCACGTAGGCAAACTGGTTGAAGCGGGCTCGGCTGAGACGCTGGTCCAGCCAACGGGGAGTCTGCGGCATCACCTGGCAGGACACCGGCTTGGAGAAATCCTTCACGACGTACCCCTCGCTGTTTGGCTTGCAGCCGTTAGGCAGGGCGCCCGAGACAACACAGTCCGTCACGCTACCGAGTCGCGAAGTCTGTGATAGACGAGTAAATCTAGCCTGGATTATTCGCGAAGCTCATCGCTTCACTCACAATCCACTTGCGCCGCAAACGATTGCGGCACGAGTTTCGACGCGTTCCACTACGCGTCACTTGCTCAAGGCTAGTGGTGACCCTCGCGATTGCCGCGTCCGGGACGCACGCCGATTCATCGCTGACAGATCATCCCCCCGACGCTTCAGACTGGCCTGACCGCATTCACTGCCTACATTACACACCCCATCGCTGATTGATGGCCCCCGGGCAGCCCTCGACCAACCGTAAGGGCCGGCGCGAAAATAACTTCACATTTTGCTGCTGGTCATTTTGGTTTCTGGCCAGGCGCCGGCGAGCGGGCATATCGTGATATGTCCCGAGTGAAGCAACGAAGCCAGAGAGCAAAAGGGACGCAGCCCTACGGGGCGGGGCGGAGCACGGCCATTCGCGACGTTAGTCGTCGCACACATACCTCGGTATGCGTTGCTCCTCCTGCCTTCCGGCTGACCATCCTGCGCTCCCGCCAAAATGTGAAGTTATTTCCGCGCCAACCCTAAGGCTCCGCCATGGCAACACTGGCCGCGTATCTTGGTATCGACGTCGGGACGACAAACCTGAAGGGCGCTGCATTCTGCGCAGATACCGGAAGCCTACTCGGGACATCAGCGTCCAGACTTGTCGTATCAACGGCACCGGACGGCCAACGCGAGCAGGACCTACGTGACCTCCGGCGAGGCCTGCTGGAGTGCTGCCGTGGACTGCTGCAGGCGCTCCCTCTCGGAACTGAAATCAAGGGAATCGGCATCGCCGCTCAAGGGGGAAGTGGGGCCATAGTTGACCAGGCAGGCGGAGGTCCTCTGACCCCCATGCTGCTGTGGAATGACAGTCGCCCCCTCCCTCTCCTCCCCGATATCGCTGCCCAGATGACGGACGCGTACTGGCGTGACCTCTCTCAACGGAACGGCCCGGGGGCGGGACTCGCCAAAATCAAGTGGCTGTGCCACCACTGTGGTCAGTCCCTCGAGGACGGCCAGCTGTACGTGGGAGCGGGTGAGTACACCTTCCATCAACTCACGGGAGTCTGGCGCCAGGATCCTTGCAATGCCCTCCAGATGGGATGCTACCGCGTTCTCGAGGACCGACTGACTGAGACGCCTCTCCAGTTGGTCGGAGCTTCATTGAAACGGATAGCCCCGCTCAGGAACGGTCACACGACGCGTCCACTCTCCTCGACAGCCGCAGCCGAGCTGGGCTTGCCTGAAGGTATCCCGGTTGCCGGCCCCTACATGGACCATGAAGCCGGCTACATGTCCGCAGCCCGTATCTCGTCGCGTCCTCTGCAATGCTCCCTGGGCACAGCCTGGGTGGGCAATTTCGTACTGCCCCCCGGATGCACCGGCTGGGCTCCCGTCCAACTCGTGATCCCTTCCCCGGCCGCCCCGGGCCGACTCGTCGTCCAACCGCTGCTGACGGGCAACGTCTCCTGGGATTGGGCCCTGGGTAGCCTTCTACACTCTGAGCACGCTCAGGCGCTGGAGCTCTGCCGGGCGACTTTCGAACGCGAGTTGCTTCCCCCCCGGGGCTTGACCTGTGTGCCTTGGTGCACCCAACGACATCCGATAGTACCTGGTCTGCTGGGCGGGGGGTCTTTCTGTGGATTGTCAGCCCACACCTCCCGCGACGACTTGCTGCGAGGCGTCGCAGCCGGACTCGCATTCGAGTTCGCCCGTGTGTTCGAGATGCCGGTGGCCAAGGGAGGCATAGACGCCATCGTGTTGGGCGGGGGTGCAAGCAAAGGGACCTTCTTCCAGACCCTGTTCGCAGCCCTGTTTGACCAACTTCCACTCGCAACACTTGCCGACGAGGATCTGGCCGGAGCTCGAGGGACGCTCTACCCATTCCGGCCGGATCTCGCCGCCTCTGAAGCCCGCCCCGTCGCCCCCGCTCCACCTGATGTGTGCGCTCGGGTCCAGGAACAATACGACGACTATAGGACCGTCTTTGACCGACTCTACGGGCACGTGGAGTCAGGACATAAATATGACATCTCCGACGGAAAGTCAGTCACCCACTGAGGAGAGGCACGATGTCCTCAAGCACAACTCACTGCAAGCCGACAGTAGGTCTCCTCCCCCTCTACCTGCAGCTGTACGATGACCGCATGCCTGAACGGCGAGCGATGTTCGACGGCTTCATGCGCGACATCGAGAGCGGACTGTCTGCCCAGGGAATGAGCGTGCATTCCGGGGATGTCTGCCGCAAAGCACACGAGGTAGCGGCCGCCCTCGACCTGTTCGGACAGAATGGGGTCGACGTGATAGTCACCCTTCACCTGGCGTACTCACCGTCGCTTGAGAGTGCTCCTCTGCTTGCGGCTTCGCCTCTGCCGGTGGTACTTCTGGATACCACGATGGATCCGGGATTCGGCCAGGGCACAGAACCTGATCGAATCATGTACAACCACGGCATCCACGGTGTGATGGACCTGGCATCCGTCCTGCGACGACGTGGAAAGCCGTTCACCGTGGTCGCGGGGCACCCGGAATCCTCGTCCGTGCTGGACCGAACCGCTGAAGCCATCCGGGCAGCGTGGGCCGCAAACCTGCTGAAGACGACCAAAGCCCTCAGGGTGGGACCTTCCTTCGATGGGATGGGTGACTTCTCGGTGGAAGAAGATGTACTCCGGAGAGTCCTCGGCATCGACGTGACCGAAGTGTCTCCCAAAGCCCTTGCGGAAGCGGTCCTATCCGTCACCTCGGCAGAGGCCGAAGACGAGATGGAACTCGATCGGGCCCGGTTCGCCTGTTCAATCTGTGAAGACGTCCATTGCCGATCCGTAAAGGTCGGGCTGGGGCTGCGCAAGATGCTCACAGAGGGGGCCTTCACGGCAGTCAGCGCGAACTTTCTCGCCTTCGATTCGCCTGTTCCGCCGGTCAATACCGTGCCGTTCCTCGAGCTCTCAAAGGGGATGGCTCGGGGGATTGGGTACGGGGGCGAAGGCGACGTCCTCACCGCGGCTTTGGTCGGAGCCCTGGCCACGGCGTTCACCGATGTGACGTTCAGTGAGATTTTCTGCCCCGACTGGCGTGGCGGTAGTCTCTTCATCTCCCATATGGGCGAGATCAACCCGACAGTCGCTGCCGAAAAGCCGGACCTGATCGAGAAGCCTTTCCCATTCACCAACGCCCTGAACCCGGCTGTGATCACCTGCGCGCCCCGCCCGGGGCCCGCCGTCTTCGTCAATCTGGTCCCGGGTCCAGCAGACACATTCTCGCTGGTCGTGGCTCCCATGGATGTGCTGGGCGACACGACCAATGAGGAGATGCGCGGGGCAGTTCGAGGCTGGATCAAGCCGGCATGCCCCGTGGAGGACTTCCTGGAACGCTATTCGCAGGCAGGAGGAACGCACCACAGTGCCTTGGTCTTGGGGGAGCGCGTGGACGCGCTCACCGCGTTCGCTCGTCACGCGAATCTCCCCGTTGTGGTGATTGACTGACCGCCAGAGAGCACCGGTGTGCCCCCTCAGTTACATGAGGCGGCTCGACGGAGTCTCTCCCTCCATCGGACACAGATGGCCCAGAGAATCCCTGGAGGGAGAGACTCCGTCGAGCCATCTTGGAGTTCTCCCCACACGTAACTGAGGCATTGCCGACCGGTCCCGAATCACATTGACAGAAGCGGTGCAGGCAGTTACCGTGTGTTACTGAAGGTGGGCCGAGACCACGCCCACACAAGCCCATGGTCGTCCAGGAGACGATAGGTTTGCCCATTTTCCTCGCCCTGCATGGTGACGGGGAACGATAGACCTGCCCCGGATTGACGTCCCGCGAGAAACCCGATGAGTGTGCACCACAGAAAGCCATACGCGCGACCGTTCTCGATCGTGGAGCTGATGGTCGTCATGGGATGCATCCTGATCCTGGGGGCGATCCTTATACCGGTGCTACGCAACGCAAGTCAGAGGAGCAAACAGCTTCGTTGCGTGAATAACATCCGGAATCTGTCTCTCGGCGTGCAGATGTACCACAACGACTACCAGGCTTACCCCTACCGCAACCTTGCCGGATCCGTGGCCCGCTACATGGGGCTGGCCCCCAACCCCGAACTGAACAAACATGAAGCCTTCCAGTGTCCGACGACGCGGGAGCTCTACGAGGTCTACTATGTGGCGCGTCACGAGACGTCCGGGGACGACTATGTCCTGGGCTGCCCCTTCCATCGCGTCGTGAACTACGCCCCCGGCAGTGGCACTCGGACCTTCGAACTGGGCGAAGTCCTCCATGACGGGAAGAAGACCGTCCCCGGCGCGGAGGTCAGGAATGGGACCCTGAAATTCGAGGACGGCTCGACCGTGACCCTGAGCGGTCGGGCCAAGGTGCTCACCTCGTTCCGGACAGGGGATGGGCGGCTCTACTCCATAATCCGCGTCTTTGCTGATTACGGCTCAACCGTGATCAATGCAAACGTGACCCCTGGCTCCAAATTCGAAGTCGTCACACCCGCTGCCATCGCCGGCGTTGCGGGAACGTCATTCCGAGTCAAGACACTGGTTTTCCCCCTCTTCCTCAGACAGGTCTACACGCAAGTCTCCGTCACCTCGGGAGAGGTAGACGTCACAGACTGCAAGGGCGATGCCCAACGCGTCCAACCAGGACAGACGGTCCACGAATGGGCCCCCATCAGGGACTCCCGGGCCGACCCGTTGTGGTGGTGGCGACGCTGGCGCTGGTGGTGGCGACGTTAGTGGACAGGGCTTGGCAACAACTCAGATGGCCTCTGGCCGTGGCGGCCCTCATCGTCCTTCTGCTGGCCTGGCGCAATACTGACTCGACAGCCATCGGTCCCTTCCGACTCGAGCCTCTCGAGGCGTTTGAGCGCCTTGAGCTCATGACCCATGATGTGCGCTTCTTCCTCAGGGGATACCACCTGGCCTCTTCAGATGTGGTCATCGTCGGGATCACCCAGCAGTGCCTGGAGGAGCTGGGAGAGATGCCGTGGCCACGGTCTCACTACGCGAAAGTCATCGATGCATTGTCCGAAGCGGGGGCCGCGCTCATCTGCCTGGACGTGTTCTTCCCCACCCCGACTGAGCCTGCCGAAGATGCGGCCTTGGTCGAGTCCACGGCCAAAGC
>Ga0209042_1002732_pt1 | contig 11238 bp, 18 predicted proteins | sample SaaInlV_200m_DNA_6_FD_184649 | JGI IMG/M metagenome (GOLD analysis project Ga0209042, IMG submission 184649) | Marine microbial communities from expanding oxygen minimum zones in the Saanich Inlet - SI037_S2LV_200m_DNA (SPAdes) (version 2) | ecosystem: Environmental > Aquatic > Marine >...
TTTCAGCTATTACAATTTTTGGCTGTAATTCCTTAGCCAAATCAATAAAATCAAAAAATAAGTTGTCTAAAACTTGTTTCGCTTGTCCTTCTCTGAATTTTTTTTCTTTACCCCAGTCCTTTTCCCGGTTTCCAGCCATTGAAAAACTGCTGCAAGGTGGCGAACCGTCCAAAATATCAAGGTTGTAAAGTTCTTTTGGTAAATCCTTTCTAAGTTTAAAAGTCTGGATAGGTTCTAAATAAGCATATTTTGGGTTGTGGTTTGTTTTGTATGCTTCCATCATTTTAGGGTCTATTTCGTTGCAGCCGATAACGTCAAACCCTGCAAGTTTATATCCCATTGTTGAACCACCGCCACAAGCAAAGCAGGAAAATACTTTGCCTTTGTCTTTTGTGAACTTTGCATCTTTTAAAGTCCAATTATATTTAAATCTATGCTGGTTTTTCATACTTCCAATTTCAAATTAATCAATTCCTTACCCAATTCATGCAAATAATTTTCAACTTTCTGAACAACCTGTTTTTTCTTTTTTTCAGAGCTATTTCCGGTCTGATTTTCGTTTTTGACATTATTCACTAATGTATAATTTTCATTTATTGCTTTAGCAATTTCTGTTAATTTTAGCGGGTATTTGTTTATTTGTCTCATGCCTTCAATTTTTTATAATATTTTTTCAATTCAATTCTATGTTCCGATTCTGACAAAATTTGATAAAATCGAGTAGTAAACCAGCGATGTCCAATTTTCGCTTGTTTCTTGTCTTTCGAGAGCTCATCAATTATGTATGACGAACCTGTGTATTTGTTGTATAAGATTTGTTTTTTTTGTTTCATTTTTTCTAAATTAAAAATTTCTTTCTATTTTTTTAATTTTAATTTTTTAGTGATTTCTTTTTTTATAAAATTCATCTAAATTAGATGTTCTTTCATTATTTATATATTTTTTATCGTTCTCATGTATTTTCGCAATAGCAATTTTTGCACTGCGAATTTGCACCTTATTCAAATCGCAAAATTTGGGGTCTAACAATGCCCATTTTTTTGTTTGAAAAACTATTAAGTAATCCTTGCTGCATATGACATCTGACATAACCATCTTATTTTCCCATCTACTTGTAAAGTCGGCAGGTTTATTTTTCATTTCTTTTATAACAAAATCAATTATTTTTTTTTCTTCTATTGATTGAGACGTTTTCCCATCACCTGAAAATATACTGAATTGCGATTCAATTAATATGATAACTACTAAAATTAATACAATACCTCCTAACATAATTTCTATTTTTTAAATTTACACCTTTCACCCAAAAAGCCCGCAAACTTTGAGCTTGCAGGCTGTGTTATTTCTTTTAAATTTCAGTTATTAATTTGATGTAATAATTTCCCATTCTGATTTGATTCTTGGAACTACCACATTTTTTCATGATTCCCAGATTGCAAAGTCCAGTAACTACTCTTTTTATTTGCAGATCCGAAAAATCAGAATTCACACACTCTAATTTTCTCCACATCTCACTATGAGAATCTATATATTTAGTGCCTCCATAAGTGCAAAAATGCCCTTCAACGGGTGATTCTGCATTTAAACCGTTCTCTTTTAGCAATTCAATTTCTTTCTCACGCCTTGATGTTCTTTGAATGTCTGAAATTAGAGATTCTATACCTACATTTCCTTTTGTGATGCTTTCTATTATTCTGCTTTCTAATGTTTTCATTTTCATTTTTTTAAGTTTTTAAATCTATGTAAATATAATATATATACCGATACTGTGCAAATAAAGTTACGTTTTTTTGCATTTTTATTATGTTATGTATCAGTTAGTTATGAATTATTTTTATTTTATTTTCCGAAACATGACATTTATCATGCTTTTGGACGGCGATTTTTTGGACAATTAATCATATCAATTCAATATTTGATTTAAAATAATTATAATATTTTTCATTACAACTACTTAATTCAATGTAACTTTTTTTTTCCTCCGGGAATGTATGTATCGCAAAATGACTTTCCCCAAGTAGCCAAAGACCAGTATATCCAGCAGGGCGGAAATAATGTTCTTGGAAGTTTAGTATATTAAATCCACTTAATAGTAATAAATCGTTATAAGTATTTTTTAACTTTATTGGGTCAGTCTCTTTTATCCAACCGGCTTTATTCCATATTTTTGCTTTCATTATTTTAATTTTTTAAAGTGTTTTTTAATATTTTTAGGATTCCCTTTATAAAATGCAAGAATGTTTTGATGTTGTTTTCCTATTTTTCTCGCTTTACTCATATATGCACCAGCCCTCAGGTGCAAATTTCCAATTGGAGTTTGGAGTATAATTTCATTATAATAATGTAATCCAGCATCGCACATTATTTGTATTATTTTCGGTACAATTCCTAAATATACACCTGTGTTTTTATGCCTAACCTCACCAATTACAATACATGCGAACCTATCCAACTTTAATTTATTTACTGTCTTTTTTAATATTCTTTCAATAGTATTAAAAAAATCATCATAACTCATATTTGATAAATCATTTTCTAAATCGGAATATATTTCTAAATCTGCATATGGAGGACAACTAAAAATAAAATCTTTACTATTATCTTTTATATGCAAATCAATATTCTCAGAGGTATCACAAATATATTTTCCATTTAATCCGTGAAAATCAATTAAATCCTGATTGAATTTAACCTGCTCCTTTCTTAATTCAACTCCCGTAAATGGTCTATTTTTATATGCACTACAAAAACCGAATACTGCATCCCCCGCGAAAGGGTCTAATGTCTCGAACCCATCATTAGTAAACCAACTAAGTAATATTTCACACATTACAGGGTCTAAAATACTTGTCGTGTCTCCTTTTATCGCCATAAATTGCCAATTTTTAGAACCTTCTTCGTGTCCACATCTACTTAATGTGTTTTTTCTTACTTGTGCCTTATCATTAATTTTAACCATCCATTTTTTTTTCTTTTCTTGCCAATCTTTTGAAGCTGAATTAAGAATAGAAAAAGGAGGGACAACAAACCAGTCTTTTAGTTTTTTTACTGGTTCAATAATATCGAATCCGAATAAATCTTTTCCCATTAGTATCCGAAAATTTGTTTATGCAAATTTGTAATGCTTGTGCCTTTTATTTTAGTTAATCCGTTGTTCTTAGTAGCAGTACAACCATTGCCACTCATATAATTAACTATTTTCCAACCTTTGTTTTCTAATCTTTTTAAACGTGTCATAATTTCTAATTTTTCAGTTAAATTAATATTTTCTTAAAGAACTATTGCAAGCCATTCGAGTTCTATTTTTTGTCAAGTCTTTAAGTTCCATCTTTTTAAATTTTAAGTTTTAAATCTATGTAAATATAATATATATACCGATACTGTGCAAATAAAGTTACGTTTTTTTGCATTTTTATTGTGTTATGTATCAGTTAGTTAGAAATTATTTTTGTTTTATTTTCCGAAACATGATATTTATCATGCTTTTGGACGGCGATTTTTTGGCAGAAACTAAAAAACCGCTCAACTTAATGAGCGGTTTCCTAATAACTAAAATTTAAAAATATGAAAATATGAAACGGGCTACCACCTCCGTTTTTTCTTTTACGTATGAATTTTGAAAAGGTTACAAAATTTCAATAAAAAATTCTTCCGGCAACAAACTATTCAATTGGCTCATGGCATCCTTAGAATAGAGTACATCTCTTAATCCATCTTTGTCAATATCTGCAACTCCATTTCCTGCTAATATACAGCCTTTTGTATTTCGTTTGTAGTTTCCGAAATGAATACGGACATCATATCTCCCCTCTACGTGTGTAATATCTATACACCACCCAAACGTCTTAGAATGTATTTTCTTACACTTATACAATCCAGCAGGGATGCAACTAATGAATTGTTTATTATCTATCCATGGTAATTCTAATGTATCAAATTTCCGAGTTACCCTCGAATATGAATTATTTTCTAAAACATACAATTTACCTAAAGTTTGTTGGTCTTCCGGCTCTCTGATTAGAACTAATTTTTTATCCATTATTTTTTTTTGATTTTATTAATAATTCCTTCGGCAACTCCGCCGGCAAAATAGAATCCAATTATCAAACTAAATGGTAAGCTAAGTGTGTTATTGTTTAGTTCTGCTAATATCTTTGCCGCCTCTATTGTTTCAAACCACACTGAGAATGCTAATAGTATTGCTGACAATATCCACACAAACAAATAAACACAAGTAACAATCAACGCAATCAATCTTTGAGCAATTTTGTATGGTTCATATGCTTTCAACGTATTAATCCAATTTGCCGCCTTTTCTTGTTTAGTGAAAAACACTTTGTCAATACCCTTTGCAGCTATATTCATTACTTTTTCGCTGCCAATAATTTTGCTGAATATACTCATTTTTTTAATAGTTCTTTAATATCCCTTTTTATTTCTTGCAATTCTAAAAATAAATACTCTCGATCGTTGTTGTAATCAATATAATTAATCTTTGATTTCATATCGGTTGTGATTAATTTTATCTGTATTTTGTTGTCCTCTGATTTCACAGAATTTATTTGGCTTAAGACAATTGTAGAACCTGCTACTGTCACTAACCCAACTATCAAAATAATTAATATTTGGTTCCTGAAATTTCTTAGATTTTTCTCGCTCATAATTTTTGTTTTAATGATTTGGCTGGGTTTGCTTTCTCTTTCTCTTTGTTAATCAAAATTTGATTTTCAATTGCATGTAAATTTCTTTGAGCTTGTTCAATCTTTTTCATCTCAGCATAAGCCATCGATTCTAATCTTACAACTCCTAATTTTGTTATGTCAATAGTTTCCATCTTTAAATATTCGTTAAAAAAATTTGTACGAAAATAATAAAATTAAGTTACAATTAATGTATTTGTTACATTCGTATATTGCGACAAATAAGCTATTATATTATTCGTTGCAAATAAAAGAATGTCATTTCCATTTTCCGCTGCATCATAACCATAAATGAAATCAACCGGCAAATTGCTGTCTTGTCCGAGCGTAAACCGTCCTTTCATATCCAGTTTATTTTCAACATTTAATTCAAATGCAGATTCCGAGAAATACCAATTTATATCTCCGCTAACTTTTTCGCCACTTTCTGAAAGTGTGGGAACTACTCTACCATATATTCCCGTAAAATTTCCACCCTTGTACGAAACAGGGTCATTAATTATTATTGCCATCTTAATTATCTTTTAATAAAACAGTAAATCCACCAGTAACAGCAGTATTGTTCGCCTCAACTTCTTTGCAAACTATTTTTACATCAGTCTTTTCGGGTAACTTAACAGGCGATTTATACGTATAATTCCAGGTACTTGTTCCGGTTCCGATTAATGATAATTTACTTTTTACGCAAAATACTTTTCCAAATAATCTTGCTGACCATGTGAAAGATGCGCCGGTTGAACTTGATGCTCCATAACCTATATATCCAGCCCAAAAGTAACCTGTTTTTCCAGATGGAATAGTATATATACACATCAACGTTTGGTTGTTCCCGTTTCTTATCATTGCCCTTACCGTATTGGCTGTGTTGGGGACACCTGCAGTTAATGCCGCCCCATTAGTCGAAAGATATATATCGCCCGAAAAATCGGTTGTCCCACTGTTGTACATGCGATAAACTCTAATTAATGGCGTATCTAATGTTGCTGGTGTTTGTCCTGTTAATGTTACCGTCTGTTCGACAACTCCCCAGTCTTCATCTAAACCACATACAATTACATCTTGAGTATCCGTATCATCACTTGAACTAATTTGGTCGATGTCGGCTGTTGATGAAAATGTATATACACCTCCATAATCCCAAACATCTTCCGGGTCTGTACCAGTGTCCACATCGGGGTTTTCACCAAACTTTTCTATTACTTCATAATCTGAAACATTTCCTTCTGCTATTGATTGAAACCAATCTTTCATAATCTTTTTTTTTAATTTATTATATGCCATTCCGAAGACCCGGCAATTATTTGAATACAATTATATTTTCCTAATGTTTGAGTTGCTTGACCATCTATTGTCTCCGCTCCATTTCCATCAATGGTAACTGTGTATGTAGAATCAATGCTTTTAATATAGTATGTCCGGCCTGTTATCCCTGATAATGCAGGGAGTGTTATTGTTACTGTGTTGCTTGAACCATCGCAAATTATAACCTCCTCATCTGCTGCCGTATAATCAGCAGTTTTTGAAACTATTTCTTTTGCAGCACTTCCGCCATTGTGCAAATTAGAAGTCGGTGTCGTTCCTATCCCTACATTTTGCGAGGTGTCTATTTTAACAGCTTCAATTGCATCTGTATAAATTCCTAATTCATGATTCGTTCCTGTTCCAACCGCTCCGGCCGTGTTAAATGCTTGCACCAACACGGTAATCGAGGCCGTGGAGTTTTCTACGGTGATAGCTGGGGCGGTTGCTGATTTAATGTGCAATATTGTTGATGGTGTGGATTCTCCTATTCCTACGTCTCCTTTTAAAATTGTTTTTAAAATATTATCGTCTCCTAATGTTACAGAATTACTTCCATTTCCTGTTGCATTATATCCAAATACATTTTCATTAGTAACGCCTTCAGCTGAGACCTTTGTATTTGTTCCAACATATGTAGAATTATTAAAAACCTTTGCGCCTGTTGAACCATCTGCTAAATATCGTGCAGCTTGATACCCAATTGCTTGAAAATTACTGCCCGACGTGTTAGAATATGCAGCTCGATACCCAATTGCTTGAAAATTACTGCCAGACGTGTTAGAATATGCAGCTTGATACCCAATTGCTTGAAATTTATCACCCGACGTGTTAGAATATGCAGCGAAATACCCAATCGCTTGAAAATTACTGCTCGACGTGTTAGAATATGCAGCGAAATACCCAATTGCTTGAAAATTACTGCCCGACGTGTTAGAGCGTGCAGCTTGATACCCAATTGCTTGAAAAGAGCTGCCCGATGTGTTAGAATATGCAGCGAAATACCCAATTGCTTGAAAATTACCGCCCGACGTGTTAGAGCGTGCAGCATTGTACCCAATCGCTTGAAAAGAGCTGCCCGATGTGTTCGCATATGCAGCTTGAGAGCCAATCGCTTGAAAAGAGCTGCCCGATGTGTTCGCATATGCAGCTAAATAGCCAATCGCCTGAAAATAACTGCCCGACGTGTTCGCAGATGCAGCTAAATACCCAATCGCTTGAAAATTACTGCCCGACGTGTTAGAATATGCAGCAGCATAACCAATCGCTTGAAAATTATCACCCGACGTGTTAGAATATGCAGCTCGATACCCAATTGCTTGAAAATTACTGCCCGACGTGTTAGAATATGCAGCTTGATACCCAATTGCGTAATTCTTTTGAGCAGTAGTCATTGCATTACCAGCACCAATACCAATTATTGTATTATACCTCCCATCAGTGCCAGCTGTATTAACTAAGTTTCTTCCACCTGTGCCAAAAACCACAGAGCCTAATAATGCGACTTGGTCAGGAAGATAAATAATAGATGTTCCATTGATAGCGATTTCACCATATACATCTAAAGCCTCCGAAGCTGTCGATCCGCCTATTGCTATTTTCCCATTCCCTGCATCAATTAAAATAGAATCTGTTTTTATTAATGTTGTCGGAGTTATGGTCATTCCGGCTATTGTGCCTCTATCTATTATTGTTCTTTGCCTTATATTTTCATACTGTGCAAATGAAATAACAGAGTAAACCGGAAAAGAAGATGTAAAATCATGGCTGTTAATTGATAAAGAAGTTGCATCTGCAACGGAATCAGCCGATAAAGTGAATGTATCACTTTCTAAAGTGTGTGGATTTGTAATTGTTAATTCATCCCCGGAATAAAGAATTTCATCAATAATAGTTAATATTGAAATTGTTGTTGTAACACCAAAAAGCACTTCGTCAATATGTGAAATAGCATCAACCTCGATTAATTCTTTGTAATTTTTTACAGCCATTAGATTTTTGTTATTTCCGGCGGGTATATTTTTCGAACATTAGCACACTCCCAATATTCATATGTATCTGTATTATTATCAAGGAACAATTTTATTTCCTCCCATGCTCCAAATGCCAATTGCCTTGCTCGGTTTTGTTTTGCTTTTATTTCTCCTATTTCAGCTTGCCGGCTTTCTGGAATGTTTTTCTTTACAAAGCCAGCAAATGTATCTTGCAATTTCGAGTCTGATAAATATTCTGAATAAATAAAAAATGCTAATACATACCGCAAACCTAACTGGGTATATGTAAAATCATTTGCAACAAATGTTCCACCATTTAGTAATTCAAGATATATTGCTGATGTTGAATTGTTCACTAAATCTTGATATAATTTTGTGCCAATTAATTTTTTCAACTCCCTTTCTTGGACTTCCTCTGACCATTGAGCAAATCGGCTTTCATTATTCGCTGCAATTGGTTTAACTGATTGTTGTTTGTTAAATGATAATAATGCTGACATGTTTATTCTGTTTTAGGTTTTGGAGTTCCGAGCATCTCTGTTGCTTTTTCTTTTGATATACCATAAATTTCTTCAACAATTGCAATGGCTGCCGATAAATCGGATGTTCCTTCACTTACTGATTGTTGTAATTGCATTAATGCAGTTACACCCCCAACAGACCCTTTTAACGCTGCTTGCGATTCTAAACGTTTAGATTCCGCAATGTCAATAATTTCTTCTTCGTCTCCAAACTGCAACGGCCGAATTTCAAAATCTGTTATCGGTTCTTTCCAATGCTGAAAAATATCTTTGAAAATGTTTTCAATTATTTGCCGGTCTTTTTTTGTCATTTCATTGTAGAAATCGGCAGCGGCTGTCAATGCTTCGCCGGAAGTTCCGCCCAGTTTTCCTTCAACATATTCAATTAAAATTGTTGGAATTGCTTTATAGGCTTTGCGAATATTATTTGCAACTGACTTTTCATAATTGATAAATATTTTATCATTAACGGTTTGCTCAATTTTTTCAAATTTCAAACCATTATCAACAGTCATCCCGGTTGTCTCATCTTCAGTAATGTCATCTTCGATAAGCATAATAGATCCACGATTTTCTGCACCCTGAAATTCTTTTATTTTATCAACAAAATTTTGTTTGTCTTTTTTGTTTGCAAAATAAGCATGGCGAAGTATGTAACTTGCTGTAAAACCATTCCGCAAATCGCCGTTTTTATACTTAGAAATTTCGCTTTCTGTATCGGCATCGTCTTGAGCAACATCAATTGGCGATAAAGGATAATTATATTCATTATCTAAAAATTGATGATAAACTTGCCCTTTATATTTTTCAAAACCGCCGGCGGTTGTTATTTGGGACGTGATAACTTCCGGTTTCATGTTAAAAACATTAACCTTTCTTATTTTCTTTTTCTCAATTTTACTTGATTTCGATTTATCCCAATTGTCGTAAATAGCAATTTTGCCTGTATATTCTGTATCATCCAAAAGGCCTAAGCGACAATTTTTAAATAATAAAGGTTGCACGTCTGAAATATAAAATTTATCAGCACTTTCATAAGCAATATTTAAATGAATAAATGCTCCATTTTGATAAGCAACTGAATGTACGATCCTTTCAAGCAAATCGTACATTGTTATCGGTTTATAATTAACCTCCCCGACAACTATTTTATTAATCTCATCACTGAACCCGGAGCCAGCCAAAAAGTTTGCATACATTTCTGCACTCGCTTTGCCAGTTGTGCTTGCAAGGATAATTCTTTCCATCCGAGATGGATAGGCATTATCAGCACCATTATTCATGATGCCAGCTTGCTTGTTTTCTTTTACAACCTTTCGAGGCTCTATTTTAATCAGTTCCGTTTTCATCTGCAATATCTACATTTGAAACTTTATGAAATCCATCTAATTTATCATTATAAGCTTTGAATACTGTCCTCCGGTTATCGCCTGCAAATTTTTCTAATTGCTCAATAGTTTCACATTTATTAATTGCATCAATCAAATCAGCAGCGGTTAATTTTTCCGGCATCTTTTCAAATTTGTTTATCAATTTCGGATTTTCCTTCAGCAATTTTTTTGCCTTTTCATCAGTCATATTATAAACTGTAAAATGTTCATGTTTCCAATATATACGAACACCTTTTTTTAAAATATATTCTTGCTTTTTCGATTTCATCTTAAATTGTTTAATTCCGTTTTTTACTAATTCGCTATAATACAACCTTATAGAGCGTTCGCAAAATTTTGGCGAAACACACCATAAAGCCGAATAAGTGTTTAAAACTAAGCGAGTCAATAAATCATCAGCTAACACTAATTCAATATCAACTCGCTTTATTTTTTCAATATCCGTTATCACACCGCCGGAGTTTCTAATGCTACTAATGCTGCTAAGCTTGTTGCATAATCCGTATCAAAAAATACGTGTCTTGATACCGTAGAATCTTCCCCATCCTGCGTAGTCATTTCGATTGATTGAATTGCATTATTATCATTGCTTCGTCTTGTATCTGCACTTTTATAAAGTCCCGTTTCCAAACCATAAATTTCAAAAGCTCCATCGCCGGAAATACCTTTGTTTTTGTTTTCAACAATAATAACCAAATCTTCCAAATCATCCAAATCTTCAACAACATCTGCATCAACGCCCCAGGGCTTGAAAGAGAAAAATTGTTTGTATCTGGAAGGTATGTCTTCAGCTACTACAATGTCATGCCCTGCATTTTGCGACTTTTTAAAACCCTGCAAAACCCAAGCTTGTTTTGTTGATAACATTGTAATTGCTGATACTTCATTTCCATTTGACCCATCATAAGTGATTGTGCTTATGTCGGTTCTATTCAATGCCCATGCCTTAACTTCCAAACCGGCAACCGGCGTTTGCGTATCACAATCATTTATTAAATCAGCTGATATTCCTGTTGTACATCCCATTTTTTTCCTCCTATTTTAATATGCAGCTATGACCATGTAAGGCTCCAACATTTTTGCATCTAAATAAGATGCAACATCCATATAATGTTGTTTGTCTGTTCGGTCATAAAAAGCATCAAAGTTAGTAAAATCACCCTCGTCAGAAGTTCCAATTGGAATATTTGCTTTTGTGCTAAGATAAGCACGGTGAGGGAAATAATAAGTTGTCCCATTATCCCAATAAGCACGGATATTTCTATCCCAATCAGGACGTACAATAATAGGAATACCCCTGTATAGCCATTTTGTAGAACCTTCCTCAGTTTGC
>Ga0209042_1002741_pt1 | contig 11211 bp, 6 predicted proteins | sample SaaInlV_200m_DNA_6_FD_184649 | JGI IMG/M metagenome (GOLD analysis project Ga0209042, IMG submission 184649) | Marine microbial communities from expanding oxygen minimum zones in the Saanich Inlet - SI037_S2LV_200m_DNA (SPAdes) (version 2) | ecosystem: Environmental > Aquatic > Marine >...
CTCGGGCACGACTCTTAAGCCGTACATGGCGTAGAAACTCCAGTCCATCCATCTCTGGCATCTCAATATCCAGCAAAATCAGATCCGGTCTGACTTTCCCAAGCTGTTTCAGTGCATCTTTACCGTTGGCTGCGGTTGCCACCACCTCAAGGCCGGAAACTCCCTTCAGCATGTCGCCAATAACCGCCCTCATAATGGTTGAGTCATCCACAATCATGACCGTCTTATTGTTCATGGCTTCACCCTTAAAAAAACAGATAGGAATAAAGTAGATGGAGGTAGCACCCGTATCACGCCTTTATTGAGTAGATCAGAAATCACCGAAGTCACGCTCATCCTGGTCCAACGGCAGGACCTCATGGGGCTGCGCCTCTTCTCTCACCGGCTCAGCCACTGTTGCTGGGGGGGAAGCTGCTGCTCTTCTCTGTAGCTGAGGCTGTGGTGCTACCGCTCTTGAATGGGCAGAGTGGGCAGGTGCTGCACCACTCAACTGGAAGCGCGCTACTTCAGAGGAGAGTTGATCAGTCAGACTCGCCAACTCATCTGCAGCACTTGCCATCTCTAGGCTCTGTTGACTACCTGACTGCGCACCATCACTAATCTGAGCAACGGCATCATTGACCTGTGCAATCCCCTTGGTCTGCTCCTCACTAGCCGTTGAGATTTCAGCCACCAAGTCTCGAACCTTGACCACATTCTCTACAATACCCTCCAGTGCAGTTGCCGTTGCATCGGCAACCTTCACCCCTTCACTCACTTGATGGGTAGACTGCTCGATCAGATCAGCGGTCTCCTTGGCAGCTTGAGCACTGCGCCCAGCCAGATCTCTCACCTCTTGTGCGACCACGGCAAAGCCCTTGCCATACTTCCCTGCACGTGCTGCTTCAACCGCCGCATTAAGGGCCAACAGATTGGTCTGGAAAGCGATCTCATCAATCACCTTGATGATTTTGGCTATATCTTGTGAGGAGTTGGAGATCTCATCCATCGAACGGATCATCTCCTTCATGGTTTGTTGCCCTTGGTCTGCAACACTATTGGTCTCCTGCACCAACTGGTTGGCTACACCTGCGTTCTCGGCATTAGATTTGACTTGGCTATCGGTCTCTTCCAAGCTGGTACTCACCTGCTCAATAGCCGAAGACTGCTGCTCCGTAGAGGAGGCGAGCTCTTGACTGCTTGAGCGTACCTGGCTCACAGAACCATTGACCTGATCAATCACCAGTCGGGTCTGCTGTAACACGTCATTAAAGCTCTCCATCAACTGATTGATAGAGCCTGCCATACGCCCCATAAAGCCATTAAAGTTGCTGCTATCAAGACGGTTGGTGAGGTCTCCATCGACCGCATCTTGTACCAACTTCTCTACCTGCTCCTCGGCCAAGACTTGCTCGGTTACATCAGCCCACTCCACCGATGCCCCCAACCGTTCACCCGCCTCATTGATCACCGGATTAGCTGAGAGATCAAAGATCCTATCACCAATGCGGATCTGTGCTTCATAGGTGTTGGTAAAGGTCGACAACAGCTGCGCCTGATGCTGTGGATTTTTATGGAAGATATCGATACTACCACCCAGCAGAGCATCCACACGGAAGTTGGCCAGCTCTTGCTGTATTGAGCGCTCATTCTTACGCATCATCTCAACCACAGCAGGGTTCATATAGACGATATTTCGATCATTATCGGCAATCATCACACTGGTGCTGGCACCATCCAGTGCAATCTTGATACGCATCGACTCATCCGCAATTTTGCGATCACGGGTGATACGCTGATTGAGGTCTTGCTGCATATCCTTCAACGCCTGCAGCAACAGGCCGGTCTCATCCTTCGAGGCCACCTTAATATCATTATCCAACTTACCTGCGGCAATGCTGCCCGCAACCTCGGCGGCCGCCACCAATGGATTACTGATATTACGTGCAATCACCATGGCTACACCACTGATGGCTGCAATACCGACCAGAGCGATAATCAACATCATCCACTCAATCTGTTTCACTGCAGCAAAGGCCTCTGCCTCACTGACTTCTGCCACCAACCCCCAGCTTATGCCACTACCTACCTGCAGCGGGGTGAAAGCAGAGAGCACAGACTCTCCATCATGGTCCACAATCAGGCGATTACCGCTCTCTCCTGATAACACTGACCTAGTCGCCTCTGTATCGATCTTACCTTCTGCCGGATTGGCAAACGCCGCCTTGACACTGTGGTTAACCGAGTCCAGATAGGAGTCTGAACGCATCAGCAGGTCTTGCCCTACCAGATAGGTCTCTCCGGTCTCTCCCATGCCAGAGCGCTCTGCCATAATTCCATTAATCGCATCCAGTGAGAGCTGAAGCGCCACCACCATCTCTACATCGGCACCCATCGACTCATCACCAGACACCAGTGGTGCAGCAATAAAGGCTGCCGGTTCACCATTGGAGGGCGCGTACGCCTCAACGTCTGCAATACCATACTGCTTACTTTCAGAGACCTTGCGGAACAATTTACCCAGATTGGTGTTTGCAAAGGGGCCATTGACCAAGTTGGTCTGGTAGTCCGACTCACGGGCAACAGAGTAGAAGATATAGCCATCAGGGTTAATCAGGACCAGATCATAGTACCCATAACGTTCAATATATTTCTGGTAGTAGTCCTTGCTATCCCCATCCAGGCGCGGGATAAATGCCTCAGCCAGATCCATCTTAGCATTCAGCGAGTAGGTGATCCCAGGCGCCACCTCAACCGGAGTATAGGAGATCAAGGTTCTGACCTTACGATAATCGGTGACTACCGATGTGCCCGGCTGCTTGCGCTCAATTGCACTGCGGGTAGCAGCCGTATCGACCTTACCCTGTTCAGGATTGGAGAAGGAGTTCTCTAGGGTATGGAACTGCTTCTCTAAACGAGAATCAGAACGCATCAGATAGTCTGGACCGACCAGAATGGTCTCACCGGTCTCTCCCATACCAGAGGTATCGGCCATAATATCGATGATCTGATCTTGTTTAAACTGCAGAATCAATACACCGACACGCTCTCCGCCACTGACTATCGGAGAAGCGACAAAATTGACCAGTTCACCATACGCGGGAGCGTAACGACTGGTGTCGACCTGCACAAACCCTCGATCAAACTCCAGTGCCATCGCCTGCTGGAACACCCGCCCAATAGGGCTACTGGAAAAAGGACCTTCGCTCAGTGAGGTGGCAAAATCAATATCTTTGTTGACCGAATAGACCACATCTCCACTCTCGCCATTCACCAGATAGAGATCACTAAAACCAAAATTCTCTTTAAACTCACGCATATCACGATGGAACATCATGTGCAGATCATTGTAAGAGCTTGCCTCCTCACTGCCATCCATATTGGACTTCTGCCCCAGCGGATGGCTGTTATCACTGATATAACGTGCCTGCATCACCCGAGCTTGATCACTCACACCATTAAGCAGTGAGCGAGCATCAACCGTACGGCTACGCTCATTGTGGGCTGCAGTAAATGGCCCCTCGTAATAGGATTGGAGTGAGCTGGTAGCCGCCTCAACAACCTCCTCCTCCTCAGCCAGCTCTTCTGCATCAAAATAGAACCCTTCAGAGAGCATCGGTAGCGCTCGGCTCACCATACGCCCACCAGAGAAGGTGACCACCTGCTCTTGTATATTTTTGAAGTAGCGTTCAATCTGCCGTTTTTTGTTGTTACGTGTCCCCTCCAGCTTCTGGAAGGCACTCTGACTCAAAGTAGCGGCCGTCTCCACCAGCGCCATGGTGTCACTTTTTCGATCCTCAAAAAAGCGCTCCAGCTGCCCTCTCTTAATATCTCGAACCGCCTGTAACTGGTTATATGCTGCTGCTTGCAGGCCACTACTGGTCTGTTGCAACGCAACAATACCGACCACAGTAAATGGGATCACACCGACAGCCAGAAAGGCCAGCAGCAGCTTTTTCTTCAGATTCATTCCACCTAACATGCCCATCTTCTTACCCCCTTGGTTACGACTCATAAATGCTCCAACGCTCTTTTTATCTTATTTATTTTATTCTTCAACGAATAATCTCTATCACTAGAAATCACCAAAGTCCCGCTCATCCTGATCCAGCGGCAACAGCGCTTTTGGCTCAACTGTTGCTGCTTTTGTACGCTCTATCGGCTGCTGATCAGAGATCTCAACAGGCTCATTTTTCACAGCGGCTTGTCGCTTTATCTGCGGCTGCCCATGCAGTTGAAAACGCGCCAAATCAGCTGAAAGCTGGTCGGTCACACTGGCCAATTGATCTGCCGCACTCGCCATCTCTAAACTTTGATCACTGCCCGACTGTGCACCATCACTGATCTGACTCACTGCGTCGTTGATCTGCACAATCCCTTTCGCCTGCTCTTCACTGGCCGTAGAGATCTCGGCTACCAGATCACGCACCTTAACGACATTCTCGACAATCCCCTCCAGCGCACCTGCGGTTGCGTCAGCCACCTTGACACCATCTGCCACTTGTTGAGTCGATTGATCAATCAATTCTGCGGTCTCTTTAGCAGCCTCTGCACTGCGCCCCGCAAGATCTCTCACCTCTTGAGCCACTACCGCAAAACCTTTTCCATACTTGCCTGCACGAGCCGCCTCAACTGCCGCATTCAGTGCAAGCAGGTTGGTCTGGAAGGCAATTTCATCAATCACCTTAATAATTTTTGCAATATCCTGTGAAGAGCTGGAGATGCCATCCATTGAGAGCACCATCTCCTTCATCTGCTGCTGCCCCTCATCGGCCACACTGCTCGCCTCTTGTGCCAACTGGTTGGCAACGCTGGCGTTGGTCGCATTGGAGCTGGTCTGGCTATCGGTCTCCTCCAGACTGGTACTCACCTGCTCAATAGCGGATGACTGCTGTTCTGTTGAGGAGGCGAGATCCTGACTGCTGTTGCGGACCTGAACCACTGACTCATTAATCTGCCCAATCACCTGTCGGGTCTGAACCAGCACCCCATCAAAGGTATCCATCAGGTTATTGATCGAGTCAGCCATTCGTTTCATAAAGCCATCAAACGAGCGGTTGTCAATGCGGTTGGAGAGGTCACCCTCTACCGCCCCTTGCACCAATGACTCCAGCACCTCTTCTGCCAGCACCTGTTCGGTTACATCAGCCCACTCAACCGAGACCCCCAGACGCTCTCCTGTTGCACTGATCACGGGGTTAGCCGCAAGGTCAAATACACGCCCTCCAATACGGATCTGCGCCTGATGGGTATTATTGATCGCTCCCAACAGTTGCGCTTGATGCTGTGGATTTTGGTGGAACTGATCAATGCTGTGCCCCATCAAGTGAGCCACACTAAAACTAGGCAACTCCTGCTGGATTGCACGCTCATTGCGCAGTAACATCTCCCGAATGGCGGGGTTCATATAGACAATGGTACGGCTTTGATCCGCAATCATCACATTAGTGCTGGCACCATCGAGCGCAATCTTGATGCGACTGGTCTCACGCGCCAGCTCCGTCATCTCATTAAGGTCAGCACCCGACTTGATCTGCATGGATTTGAGCCCCATCAACATCAGCGCCACCTCATCCTCTCCCGCATAGCGTATCTGATTGTTGTAGTTGCCCGATGCAATCTGCTTCATAACACGCCCCGCATGGGTGATGGGTAGTGTAATAGAGCGAACCAATAGCCAAGTAATCCAGCTCATCAGAGTCAAAGCAAACAGCGTAGCTAGGGTACTCCAGAACAGGGTGTTCTGTTTTGCATCAATACGGCTATCCAGCAGTTTCATCAGCTGTGCAGTGGAGTGATCAAAAATAGCAAGGGTGGCCCCTATCATTGTCGACCCACTGGCAAAGAAGGTGCCGGCATTGGTCGCATCGAGTTGCCCACTACTCACCAGTTTGACCTGCTGCTCCCAAGAGTAAGTGGCACTCTCTAGATCACTCAGCACCTTAGCGATCACCTTCCGTGTATTTTCATTTGCTCCAGCGGCTCGACTCAAGCTATTTCTCAGATTCTTAACCAATAGTTCTCCACGCACCGAAAGTACTGTAATACGCTTCTCTCCAATCTTGCTTGCTGCACCCTTGGCCACAACTCCTGCTCCAAAGCCACGCAACTGCCCCGTCACATCAACCAACTGCAAAGAGCCATTAACCACGGCATCAATCAATAAGAAGGTGTCCAAGTCAGGGTCTAGCATCAGATTGGAGCGCTCACCAATTTCAACCACCAGCTCCAATACCTGCTGAATCAGTTTGCTGTGTGCAGCAAAACTTTCGGCCGCCCCCATCTGCTCCCAATCTTTACTCAGCTCGCGCCAAGATTTCCCAATCGCAGTAACTGGACGCTCTAGGTGCAACTCAGCCCCCAGCTCTGCATTGGTTTGCTGCAGTCCAATCAGATCCTCTTCTATCTTCTGCTCTACCTGTTTCAGTCGATCTTGAAAGCTGCGATCCCCATTGAGGAAGGCGTTGCCCATGCCACGGTGCTGCGGCAGATGCTGAGCCAAGGTACGCAGCGATTGAATCGCCTGCACCCCCAAACGCTCTTTATCACGCTGGGCAATCTGCTCCGATTGATCAAAATAGATAAAACCCAGTAGGCCAACAATGGTACCGAATGCCAGCAGTGCTGTGAGCATCAGTTTGCTAGAGATCTTGAGCCGACTGAAGAGGTTCAATTTTGATTTTTTCTGCTCCCATCCTGAAGTGAAAACACGCCCTTTGGAGATACTCCACTCTCCCTGCTCGATCTTTTGATACGCCTCTTCAGTGGGGGGAATCAAGTCACGAGGTGCCGCTTGCCGGACAGAGATGTACCCAGATATTCGGTTACCTTGAAAGACGGGCGTCACATCAGCCTCTACCCAGTAGTGGTTGCCATCTTTACAGCGGTTCTTAACAATTTGACTCCAAGGCTGCCCTCTCTGCAGCGTCTCCCAAAGGTCCTCAAAGACCCGTGCAGGCACATCGGGGTGACGCACCACGTTGTGATTCTGCCCCAGTAGCTCTTCACGACTAAAACCACTAACCTGCTCAAAGTTGGCATTGACATCGGTAATGATCCCCTTCAGGTCGGTTTTGGAGACCAATGTCTGCTCTTCATCAACCAAGGTTTCAATTTGAGTCACGGGTTCATTTACTTTCACGCCAACACTCCGTTGCTGTTTCTACTGTTGTTCACTGCAGGGGCGGTACAGGTCATCATTGGACTAGGCTGCCTCTTCCTTTGTGCTGTGTTTAATACGCTCCAGGTCAAATGCTAGCTGCTCATCTGAGAGCAAGTGATCAATATCGAGAATAATGCAGACACGGTCTCCATGTTTTCCCATACCTTGAATCACACCATCTTCCCCTTTCTGTTTGCGGGGCGGCGCATCAATGCGATCTTCTGGAATCTCAATCACCTCATTGACTCGATCCACAATCAGCCCTGTGGGTACCTCCTCCACATCTAAGACGATGATGGTGGTACGGTTGCTATATTCGGTATCTGGCAGGGAGAAACGCTTGCGTACATCAATCACAGGGATCACTTTGCCACGTAAATTGATCACCCCACGCACATAGTGCGGTACGTCAGGCACTTCAATAATTTTCTGTAGACGAACAATTTCAGTGACATTGATGATGCCCACACCGTACTCCTCCTCACCCACTTCAAAGGTGAGGAACATCTCTTCGATGTTATCCTCTTCATCATCATCGATCATCAATAAATCTTCTTGTGACATCTCTCTTCCTCTCCTTCCGCTCAACGCTATTACTTACGTTGTGGCTTTGTTATCTCTCTATACTATCTCTTTAGACTATGCACGTGCAGCCTTAATCAAGGCTTCTGGAATACGCTCTAGTGCCAACTCTTTTTCAGCGGCCCCCAGTGACACCGCCTCTTGTGGCATTCCATAGATCACGCTAGTAGCTTTGTTCTGCGCAAAGGTACGACCTCCTGCATCACGAATAGCCCTTAACCCCTTAGCACCATCACGCCCCATCCCCGTCATCAACACGGCTGTGGCATTACGCCCTACCTGTTGAGCCACTGAATCAAACAGCACATCCACCGAAGGACGATTGAAGGTTACCTTCTCCCCCTCCCTCAACTGCACCTTATATTGACCACCAGTACGTCTCACCTCCATATGACGCTTCCCCCCCGGTGCCAGCAGCACTTGCCCCGGTACGATACGGTCTCCAGACTCCGCCTCTTTAACCTTCAGTGAGGAGATATTATTAAGGCGCTCAGCAAATGAGGTGGTAAACCCCTCAGGCATATGCTGCACAATCACAATACCGGGAGAAGCCGCGGGAAAGGCGGGCAGAATGCGGGCTAACGCCTCGACCCCTCCGGTTGAGGCACCAATCGCAATCACCTTATCGGTAGACTCTTCCAGTGCCTGTGTGCGCTTTTTGGGTTCAGAAACTCGCTCTACCTGCGTGTCACGTACTTTTTTGAAATGGTCCATATCGGCCTGTGCTGCGGCCTTCACTCGAAGACAGACCTCTTCCATCATCTCAGGAAACTGCTCTACCAGACCAATACGTGGCTTGCTGACGATATCAACCGCGCCCGCCTCCAGTGCATCCATGGTGATGCTGCGCCCCGATTCTGTCAGTGAGCTGATCATTACCGTTGGGGTTGGTAACACCTCCATATATTTTCGAAGAAAGGTGACCCCATCCATACGCGGCATCTCAACATCCAACGTAATCACGTCTGGGCGCAGTTTAACCAGCAGGTCACGTGCTACATAGGGGTCTCTGGCCGTTCCCACCACCTCAATTTCCGCATCCGCATCCAGCCCCTCTCGCAGGATTTTACGCACCAGCGAAGAGTCATCCACAATCAAAACTCGTACTTTATTACCCAACCGTTATCCCTCCTTCCTATAGATGCCGATATCCACCATCTGCCATGCTGTGTCCAGTTCACGTATGCTCTCCGTCACACTGGTGAGCAACCACCCTCCCGGACGGGTGACTTGATAAATACTATTCAGCACATCTCGCTGATGTGGCTCATCAAAGTAGTAGAGCACATTGCGACATAAGACCACATCAAAATGGCGACTGAAGGGCCAAGGGCGGCTCTTCAAATTAAGGCGTCTAAAGATCGCCATCTTCTTTATCTCGGGGTCAATACGCCAATTACCCAACCCCACTTGGGTAAAGTAGCGGCGCTGCAGCTGCGCATCAATCCCCTCCATACGTCTCTGGTGGTAGACACCGTGCTCTGCCTGTTGAATCACATTTTCACTGAGATCTGTTCCCAGTATGGCCGCCTGTGAACGTGCCTGATCAACCCCGCCCAAAGTCTCGGCCAAAATCATCGCTAAGGTGTAGGACTCCTCACCACTAGACGCTGCAGCACTCCAGATACGCCAGCGCTCTCCACGCGGGAGCGCTGGAATGATCTCCTTACGAAAGAAATCCAGTACCGTTGGCTCTCTGAAAAAGTAGGTGTGGTTGGTTGAAGCAGTATGCGCCACATCCTTACGGATGCCGGGAATAGAGTTATTCAACACCCCCTCGGCAAGCGCCTGCAGTGACACAATTCCCTTCTGCAAACAGAGTGACTGTAAGCGTTTATAGAGTAGCTGCTGTTTACGCTCGGTATAATGGATGCCACTGTGGATATGAATCCACTGCTGTATCTGCTTGAGAGCGTGCTGATCTTCTGCCTTGAATTTTTGATTGGCTTGATCAATTGGGCGAGAGGGGGGCATCCACTCTCTCTCTGTATTGATACGCTTCTGGTCAGGAAAATGGGCAACCTTACTCATGAGAAGAAACGCTCACAGTCCAGTGCAATCGCTATATCACCGGAAGCCAACATGGCACACCCCACCCCGGCCCGAATCTGTTTCAGCTGCCCTTGCAACGGCTTCATTGTCACCTGCTGCTGAGAGACAATTTCGTCAATGGGCAGGGCTACTTCACCGTGACTGGTATGCACCAAGACCACAACGGTTCCAACAATGGCTTGATGGTCATGATCTTCTTGATAAAAGTCCTCCAGTCGCAACACGGGGACCAGTGCATCACGCACCCGAATCACCTCAGAGCCATCAACAGCAGTAGTGGTAACCTGCTTCTCCTGCACTTTGAAGGCCTCACTGACCACATCCACAGGAATAGCGTAGAGTCGATTGCCTTGACGAACCACCATCGCATCCAGAAAGGCGAGCGTCAGTGGAATTCTCAATGTAAGGGTAGAACCCAAACCCTGCTGGCTTTTAATCTCAATGCGACCGCGCAGATCCTGAATAGAGGTCTTCACTACATCCATCCCTACCCCCCGACCAGAGAGTTTGGAGACTTGCTCATTGGTAGAGAAGCCCGCATCAAAGATGAAGTTCCATACCGTCTCATCATCTGGATCTTCATCAGCACCAATCAATCCACGCTCAACAGCACGGCCCAGAATCGCCTCACGGTTCATCCCCTTACCATCATCTTTGATCAGGATTTGAACCTCTCCCCCCTGTTGGTATGCGGCCAGAGTGATGGTCCCCTTCTCACTTTTCCCCGCTTTCCTACGCTCTTCTGGGTTCTCTAACCCATGGTCTGCCGAGTTACGCACCAGATGGACCAGTGGGTCATAGAGGCGGTCTACAATGACCTTGTCCACTTCGGTATCTTCCCCGATCAAAACCAGTGCAATCTCTTTGTTGATCTGTTTGGAAACATCGCGCACCAAGCGCTGCATACGCTTGAATACACTACCTACAGGAACCAGACGCAAGCCCGATGACTCATCCTGAATCTCACGAATCAACCCCTCTAGGCGATGTGCCGAGCTGTCGAACCCTTTGAGCTCTAGCCCTTCAAGTTCAGGGTGGTTGATGATTTCAGACGACACCAGCCCCAGCTCACCCACCAAGTCCATCAACCGTCCCACCTTATCGGCATTGATACGCAGAAAGTTGTCTTGGGATTTGGTCGAGACGTTACTCATCCATAGCCCCCAAAAGCGGGCATGGAGTCGTACAGGCATACCGGAGGTTTACCCCCGATTGACACCGCGCTATAGAACAGAAATTGACCTCCACAGTCTTTTTGCTTCCCCCAACGGTATTGTTATTATTTTTTGAGCCATCTAACACCATCTGATAGCAGCCCTGTTTTTGAAACATAGTCCTGAATCCGAAACCTGTTGATTAAAGCGTGCGCTCTCACGTAAATTTGAGGCCAACTTTTTCATTAAATCACCTCAAACTCACGCAGCTGTACTAAATAC
>Ga0209042_1002742_pt1 | contig 11209 bp, 10 predicted proteins | sample SaaInlV_200m_DNA_6_FD_184649 | JGI IMG/M metagenome (GOLD analysis project Ga0209042, IMG submission 184649) | Marine microbial communities from expanding oxygen minimum zones in the Saanich Inlet - SI037_S2LV_200m_DNA (SPAdes) (version 2) | ecosystem: Environmental > Aquatic > Marine >...
ATAACCCCTCTTCCTGTACACGGCCTGTGCCCCCGTGTTGGACTCCCTTACCTCAAGATAAACCACGTCCGCCCCTCCACTCCGCAACTTGAGCTCAACATCATCCATCAGCATCGTCCCTATACCACTTCCCTGATGGTCCTTCATGACTGCTATGTTCAGTATGTGCCCTACGGTCTTGGTGTCCCCAACACGACCCATCTTCTTTATCTCGCCGACGGTGTAGCCGATGATTTCGCCATTCTCAACTGCCACGAGGAACATGTCCCCGGACAGCCCCAGCATGAGCCGGAAAAAGTTCAGCGTCCATGCTGTGGGGTAGACGCTCTGCTCTATCCCGTGGATGACTTCAAGATCATCCTCAACTGCAACCCGGAGAGACACCATTACTTCAACACTCTACCCTTTTGCTGATCTCGCAAATGTGAACATCGCGCCGCGTAATATGTCTAGCGCCGGGAGATCATTGGTTTTACTACCTCGATATGCTTTTATTTCACCCTGATGGAAATATCGCTAGTGATATTATGGAACCATTGGTCCAAACCATATTACAGTTTCTCATAACTTTCGCAACTTATCTCATCACGATGGCCTTTGCCGGTAGCTTTCTCGGTAGAACCTGGATGGGGACTGTGGATATCTTCCTCCACAAGCTATTGAAAATTGATGTCACGGTGGGCAAGTACGTCTACTGGAAGTACTTCTGCACAATCGCCGACCCGCCAAAGCCTGAGAACCTTGAGAAGCCAAAGAACCTCACAGACCAGCTGTTCTGCAAGTTCCTCGATCTGTAGGACTGCTGGAAAAGGATTCTGCCCTATTTGAGAAAGGGAGCTTGCCTTGATTTTGTGTCGAATATGAACCGATTAATCGTTTTATGTCGTCTCAGCATTCGCCAGATGTCGTGAGTCTTATATACCGTCATTGCAGACTCAACGGTAAATTCATTGGATGATCAATTTGAAGACAATACGACAGGTCGGGCTCGTGGGCTATGGGGCATACGTTCCCATGTACCGACTGGAGGCATCGGAGATCAACAGAATGTGGGGAGGCTTCGGGGCCCCCGTTGAGGAGAAGACAGTCGTTGCAGTAGACGAGGACACTATCACTATCGCGGTTGAGGCGGCAAAGCAGGCCGTTTACCGTGCGAAGATCACGCCAAGCGAAATCGGGGCAGTATTCGTTGGCACCGAGTCAAAGCCATACGCCGTCAAGCCAAGCGGCACCATTGTGGCTGAGGCAATCGGGGCGACGCCAAATGTCTCCACGGCGGACTTTGAGTTCGCATGCAAGGCGGGGACTGAGGCGATGCAGGCATGTATCGGGCTCGTGGGCAGCGGCATGTACAAGTACGCCATGGCCATCGGGGCAGACACTGCCCAGGGCAAGCCACACGACGCTCTGGAGTACACGGCGGCATGCGGAGGCGCTGCGTTCATATTCGGCGAGAGGAGTGCCGAGACCATCGCTTACCTTGAGGCATCCCACAGCTTCGTCACTGACACCCCGGACTTCTGGAGGAGGTCCAAGGAAATGTACCCAATGCACGGAAACAGGTTCACAGGGGCTCCCGCATATTTCAAGCATATCACAAGCGCGGGGAAGATGCTGTTGGAGGAGACGGGCTACAAGCCCGAGGACTTTAAGTGGGCGGTCTTCCACCAGCCAAATACGAAGTTCCCAATCAACGCATCGAGGATGCTTGGGTTCACAATGGACCAGATCAAACCGGGCCTGGTGGCTCCCAAGATAGGTAATACCTACGCTGGGAGTACTCCCGTTGGACTCGCGGCCACTCTGGACATCGCTGAGCCCAGGGATAAGATATTCGTTGTTAGCTACGGCTCTGGGAGCGGCAGCGATGCTTTCATATTCACGGTCCAGGACGCGATCCTGGACAAGAGGGAGGGCCCCAAGCTCTCCAGCTTCATCGACCGCAAAAAGTACGTGGATTATGCCACGTATCTGAAGCACAGGGGGCAGATTGTTCAATGAGAAACGTAAAGGTAGCTGGAATAGGGCTGCTGAAGGTCAAGGAGTACTGGGATCGGTCAATTCAGGACCTCTTCGCCGAGACGAGCCTCAAGGCAATAAAGGACGCGGGAGTCGAATCAATCGACAAGGTATATGTCTCCAACATGAGCGCTGCGCTGATGCAGGACCAACTGAATACGGCTGCACTGATGTCAGACGCCATAGGTATGCCAGGCATATCAGCGTCGAGGGTAGAGGCGGGTTCCGCGAGTGGCGGGGTCGCCTTTCACGAGGCGGTCCAGGCAGTTGCGAGCGGCTACAGTGATACAGTGCTGGTTACAGGAGTCGAGAAGATGAGCGATATCCTCCCAGATGTGGTCACGACCGCCCTGGCAATGGCCGAGGAGCAGGAGTACACGGCGTACACTGGCGTCACAAAGACGGGGATTGCGGCCATGATTCACAGGCTGTACCTTGACCGGTACGCCGAGGCCAGCGAAGTTTGCATGATGGCGGTGAAGAGTCACGAGCACGCAGTAGGCTGCAAACACGCTCAGTACCCGTTCAAGATGAGTATCGAGAGAGCGATGTCAAGCCCCATGGAGGCCAATCCCATTCACATGATGGAGTGCGCTGGGATAGGCGACGGGGCGGCGGCAATCGTTCTGGTGCCCGCTGATAATGCAGGTGTCGAGGTGGCCGGGTCAGCTATTGCCACCGATTACACGAGCATCGCACAGAGACTGGACCCTATGGCCATGGATGCCATCAGGAAAGCAGCCGATAGGGCATACAAGATGGCAGGTATCACGGCGAAGAAGGTGGATCTAGCGGAGGTCCACGATGATTTCACTATCAACGGTGTCCTCGGGGTCGAGGGGCTCGGTCTGGCCAAGGATGGCGAGGGAGCAAAACTGGTGAGTACTGAGGAGGTTGATAAGGCTGGAAAGATTCCAATCAACACATTCGGTGGACTAAAGGCACGGGGCAACCCACTGGGAGCCACGGGTATCTACCAGGTAGCCGAGGTTGCTTTGCAGCTCAGAGGAGACGCGGGTGACCACCAGGTTGAGGGTGCAAAGTACGGAGTAGCCCAGAACTCTGGGGGCATGGCGTCGATTTGTGCGGTCAACGTGCTCAGGAGGGCCAAGAAATGAGTGTCCCAAGGTACTGGAGAAACGAGATCCCAAGGTACCGCTTAGTAGGAGAGGAATGTACGGTATGCGGCAACAAGTACTTCCCAGCGCGACATGTGTGCAGTTGCGGGTCCACCGATTTCAAAGCGTACAAGCTCACCGAAACAGGCGAGGTCGTAACCTGGACCGTCATCAAGAACTCGCCAATCGGGTTCGAGAAGTACACTCCATACGTGGTGGGTCTCATCGAGCTCGGGGATGGCATCAGGATAATGAGCCAGATAGTGGACGTTGACCCAACTGATGTATCAGCCGGGTTGAAGGTCGAGGCGTGTTTCCGCAAGATCAAGGAGGACGGCAAAACCGGCATACTCCAGTACGGGTACAAGTTCAGGCCGATCGTCGCCTGACCCCAACTTTTTATAACCCCTTTTCCTTTTCCCAGTTCTGATAACCATGGCTCCAAAGACTAAGTATGATATCATCGCCGAGATAGCGAAACGTAGGGGTTTCTTCTGGCCCAGTTTTGAGATATACGGCGGCATGAGCGGGTTCACCACCTATGGAGACCTGGGCACAAAGCTCAAGCGGAATGTCGAGGCCCTCTGGAAGGAGTACTTTGTCCGTAAACAAGGCTTCCTGGAGCTGGAGGCTCCCGTGATAAACCCTAAACGTGTTTTTGAGGCGTCAGGCCACCTGGAGAACTTCAAGGAGTACTCTGCAGAGTGCAGCCAGTGCGGCAACAGCTTCAGGGCGGACCACCTAATCGAGGACAAAACGGGGCTGGAAAACGTGGAGGCCATGGGAGGAGAAGTCATCAAGGGGATGATGGTTGAGCACAAGATCAAGTGCCCCAGGTGCGGCGGCGCTCTGAAGGAGCCCACGCTGATCCTGACCATGTTCAAGACCGAGATCGGGGCCACTGGAGGTGAGGTAGGGTACCTGCGCCCTGAGACGGCCCAGGCAATGTTCCTCAACTACAAGAGGGGATTCGTCCATAACCGGGAGAAGCTCCCTTTTGCCATCGTCCAGAGCAGTAAGGTTGCGCGTAACGAAATCAGCCCACGAAGAGGAATGCTGAGGCTCAGGGAGTTCACCATAATGGAGCTTGAGCTTTTCTTTGACCCCGAGAACCCGGGTTGCCCCTGGTACAACGATGTGAAGGATACAGTCGTCAAGGTCTATACCGAGAAGATGGTTGAGGACGCAATCGATGACCCGATGGTGATATCAGTTGAGGATGCCGTAAAACAGGGTATTGTTCTCACAGAGTGGCAGGGATACTTTATGGGGTTGAGCCAGAAGTTCATGACCGCCATCGGTATTCCTGATGACAGACAGAGGTTCCGGGCGCATCTACCAGACGAGCGCGCCCATTACAGCGCACAAACCTTTGACCACGAGGTCAAGCTGGAGACATGGGGCTGGACGGAGGTATCAGGCTGCGCATACAGAACAAACTTTGACCTCAAAAACCACATGGAAGCATCAGGCCAGAACATGGAGGCGAGGCGCGAAGACGGGACAAAGTTCATCCCCCACGTCGTGGAGCCCAGCTATGGCCTTGACCGGCTCATGTACATCACCATGGAGAACAGCTACGAGAGAAGAGATGGCAAACGGAACATCATGCACATCCCCAAGGAGCTGGCACCGTACCAAGTAGCCGTGTTCCCTATCGTCAAGAAGGATGGAATCGCCGAGAAGGCAAAGGAAGTCAGTGATATCCTCATATCAAAAGGCTTCTGGGTATCATATGATCAGGGTGGAAGCATCGGCAGGCGATACGCCAGGGTGGACGAGATCGGCACACCCCTCGCAGTTGCCATTGACTACGAGACAATGGAGAGCGGAACCATCACAATCAGAGACAGGGACAGCTGGGAGCAGGTCAAACTCAAAGTTGATGGACTCCCCGAAGCACTTGACGCCTACTTCAAGGGAGAGAAAGCCTTCCTTGAGCTGGGTGAAAAAGTGGTTAGGGATTAATAACCCTATAACGTCTCGTATTTTGCCTTGAGGATTGCTTCAGCAAAGTCGTCCTGTGAGGCACCGAAAACCATGAGCCCGATTGACTCGAAGGCTTCTTTTATCCTAACCGAGAGCGCGTCCTTGTTTAACTCAACTCCAACGAGTGTTTCCTCAAGCTTCTCCACAGCTCCCGTGTAGGGCTGTGTGAAGAAATCGCCGCTGATGCTGATTGATTCGATGGACTCCTCGTTTGAGACCAACAGTATCCTGATGAGCTTGCCAGCCTTGTGGATCGACTCGGAGACGACGAGGCCGCCCCTGACCTTTGTCCCAGTGGACTCCTGTTTGGCCTTCATCAATTGGTCGTTGTCCTTGCTGAAGATCCACTCCTCCTTTTTCCGCTCCTCCACGAGCCTTTCGAGGGTCTTCGTTTCAGCTCTTGTTAGCACCCCTGGAGTCAGTTCGATTCCCAGTTCCATCTTGAAGCCCTCAACGATCAGCTTCTTGACAAGGTCTCTGCTAGTCTCCTCGCCCGTCTGAGCCCTGATGCTGGTGATCCAGTCGCTCATGGACTCCGCCAGCTTGTCTTTGAACTTCTCGCTGGGGGCGTTGATTATTTCACTCATGAGGTGAGTCGGTGCGTCCATTAGCAGGTCTCCTGCCAGTACGTTTGCCTTCTCGATGCTGATTGCGCCGTTTCCGCTGATCTTCTTACCATCTACTAAGATATCGTTTGGTTGCCTGATTTTTGCGTCTAGTCCCAGTTTTTTCAATGCGTAAACTGGGGGTTTCATGAACGTGGCGTAGAACTCTGGGATTGACTTTGGACATTCTGGGCTTGTCCTGTTGACGATGACGAAGTAGTCCTGCTCCCACGGCCCGTCTAGGATGGTACCTCCACCAATGGTGCGTCTCACAAGGCTAAATCCCTGCTCCTTGGCGTAATCAACGTGTACTTCTTTATCCATCAGCTGGTGATACCCGATGTTGACGAAGGGGCTCTCAGGGTGGTTCAGGATGACCGTGTTGGGTACATCGCCCTCACTTACTGCATGGCCCACTGCCTCGTACAGGTTTGTCATGGTGTAGCCGTTAATGGCTCCGAGATCAAGTAGTCTCCACAAAATGATTCCTCTTACAGTGATGAGGTTGGGTTGGGGAATATAACGCTTAGCTGGAACGGATGAGTAGCATCTCGCCGCCACCGATCTTGTCGATTCGCTTCATGTAGTCAGCCAGGAAATCCTTCATGGTCTTCTCGGCTATCTCGGATGTCTCGGCCTCAAGAACGAAGTCAACCTTTATGGTATGCACATTTGACCTGTCCGAGTCTTCTACCGGCGGGGTCGCTGCGTTCTTGATGTATATTTCAGGGTAATCGATCTGCATCTGCCTGTATAGCGGGAAAAAGTCCTTCCAGATCATGCTTATGTTGAACGTCCTGGCCACGAACACCGTGTTGGTCTGGTTCATGATGAGAGGTGCTACGTGTGCGTCGAACATTCCCTTCAGCTCTGATGGGACACCTGGGAGCGTACAGATTGTCTTGCCGCCTACCTCAACCTCCATGCCTACAGCGAATCCAACGGGGTTCTGCATCGCGATGCTTCCCTTCAGGATCCTGGCCATCCTCCTCCCTCTGTCAATTGAAGCTTGCTCGGTGATACCCCTCTTCCTGTAGACCGCCTCGATCTTTGCTGCTCCTTCCTCGTCAATGACCGTGTCCTGCCCGAGGGATGTCCCTATGCTGTCCACTGTGATGTCGTCCGCGCTTGGGCCTAGGCCGCCTGAGAATATGATAAAGTGTGCGTCTCTTTTCAGGGCGTCCTGCAGTGCCGAGTCTATCAACTCGGGCTCGTCTCCTATCATGGTGACCCTGCGGAGCCTCGCACCGATCTCTGCGACCCTTTTTGCTATCCAGTTACTGTTGGTGTCTACTATCCTGCCGAAGATGAGCTCGTCGCCCGTTGCGATTATTTCGACCTTGACGCTTCCGGTGGGCTTCATACGCATATCCCCAGCTATACTCGCTTATACGCCTTTTCCAACGAATCGAGTCAGCCTTATATTTCCCGAGTGTACAAGACCTTGAATTAGGATGACAGTTGAAAACTGGACCATCGAAAAAGCGCTTAAGACTGGCGCAGAGATGGAGTTAGAGAGCTATAATTTATACACGAAGACTGCTGAGACTGTGAAATTTCCGGGTGCAAAGAAACTTCTCAGCGAGATAGCCGAGGACGAGAAGCGTCACAGGAATTATTTCTTGAAGGGACTTGAGGACCCCGCAAATATCCAGACGAGGACGCTGCACGAGAAGATTCCAGACCTGAAGATCACGGACCAGCTCGTGAATGTTCCACTTGACGCTGATGCAGATTATCAGACTATCCTGATATTCGCTGCCCAAAGGGAGAAAGCAACCCATGACTTTTACGTGCAGATCGCGAGGAAGTTCAAGGAGGAGGAGTGGGGTAAGATGTTTAACAACTTCGCTACTGAGGAGCTTCGCCACAAGTACCTGCTTGAGAAAGAGTACGATGATGTTGTGCTCGCGGAGAACTAGTTTCTCTGCAACATTTCTTGCCCAAATATCTTAAAACCCAGTTAGGTAACTATTCGATTCAATGTATCCTCAATCCTTCTCGCTTGATAATGGGACTACCGTGAGTTTCATTGAGGAATCCCCAAGAGACCTGGAGTCCGTGTGGGGGCTTTATTCCACCCTGGGCAGCGAGAGTAGGAAGACGTTGCCCCCGTTTAACAGGAAACTGATAGAGCACTGGTCACGAAGTCTCCCTGACTATACGTTCAAACCTGTACTGGCGAATGTTAATGAAGGAGGCGTTGAGCGGGTCATCGGCAGGGCATCTCTGACCCATGACTCCTCCCCTGCATTGAAGCACAGAGCTGAGCTCGGGATTGTGGTCCACGATGACTACCAGGGAAAGGGCGTTGGGTCAAACCTGGTGCTCTTCATGGTCCACGTTGCGAGAGCCAAGGGCTTGAGGAAGCTTACACTTGATGTGTTTGCTGATAACCCCCGCGCCTTACATGTGTTCGTGGAGTGCGGCTTCGTCAAGGAGGGGCAATTCCCTGACCATTACTGGTTCAGGGGAGAATACCACGACGTGGTCCGAATGGGCCGCGTGTTATAGATTGCATCAAGTAACCTTACACAAGACGAAAAAAGGAGGGGTTGGGTAGGAGCTCTTGCCTCTAGTCGTATTCGAACAAATATTTGGTTCTGTTTTGTGTTAAGTGGCATGTTGTGAGGGGAATAAAATATGACTTTGATGAGAATGATCAATAGCTCGTGTTGATGCTTCGATAGATTTCAACGTCCTCAAACATCCGGATTGAAATCTAGTACACCAGTTTTGTAATTAGTTTGAATTATCGCTTATTCCGAATAGCTGTAATGATTGTGTTATTTTGTCTTATTTTGGTCATATTTCAGATATTTCATTATTCATACTATACTTATCATATTTACCGTGCTTACACTGGATATTTATACTGTAATTATCGCTTTTGTCTTGGTTATTAGTATGGAAAATACAAACATGACCATTGTTGCAGCAGTGCTAGTCGTAGGGCTGCTAGTGGGAGCCGGAGTCGGTTACTACATGGCACCTGCAGACGCCGGTGACGGCGCAGACGGCAACGTTGTAACAGTGTCGAAAAATCCATTAGAAGGAAAAACCATTCAAATCGGTAACATCGTAGCATCGACTGCCGGACTTGAAACCGCAGTTCCCCAATACGAAGATATTGTAGCAGGGGATATCAATGAGCTTCTAGAAAAGTTGAATTATGATACTGAACTAGAGTTCCTCATTGACACGGCAGACGGTCAGGCAGCGATCCACCTAGAGAAGGTCCAGAGCTTCAAAGCAATGGACGTATCTATCTTCATCGGCGGTGGATGGTCAAGTCAGGCACAGGCCGCATTGAGCTATGTGAATGACAACGACATGCTGATGATCAGCTCAAGCAGCACTTCACCACTTCTCGCAATCGAGAACGACAGGCTGTTCAGGACTTGTCCAACGGACCTAGTCCAGGCACCTGCCATCGCAGAGATGTGGTCAAGCTGGGGCATTGATGCAATCCTTATTCTTCAGAGGGGCGATAGCTGGGCAGACGGAATCTACAACGTCCTCCTGCCAGAGCTTGAAGCTAGAGGAATCGAGGTTATCGAGCGCGTCAGGTACGCAGCTGAGGTCACTGAGTTCAGCAGCTACCTAGCCACAATGGACAACCTCCTAGGTGATGCAATCGCAGAGTACGGTGTAGAGCGCGTAGGCGTTCAGACCATGTACTTCGACGAGGGCGTAGTTCTAGTCTCACAGACTGGTGACTATCCAAACACAAGGAGCGTTATCTGGATGGGCACCGAGGACTCGGGCAGAAGCCAGAGGATGAGGGACGACGGCGGCGGAATGCAGCAGGCTCTTAGGGGCTTTAGCTCACTGATGACTCCAGCAAAGAGCTGGAAGTGGATCGAGCTAGAAGAGGAGTATTACTCACTAGTACAGCAGACAGCAAGCTTCTATACCGCAACAGGTTACGACGCAGGCTGGTCACTGGCACTTAGCGTACTTGAGGCAGGAAGCCTCGACGCAAACGATGTTGCACCTCTCTGGCCAGACGTTCCACGGAACTACTTCGGCGCTTCAGGATGGGTTGATCTAGACGAGAACGGCGATAGAAAGCCAGGTATCTTCGATATCTGGGGATTTACCGACGACAACAGTTTCACTGACTGGGGCCAGTACAACGGCATCGAGATCAGGGTTACTTGGGACGATGCGAAACTAGCAGCAGCTGGTATCGTTCGACCTGGTCCAAAGTAAAACTTCTATCTACTCTTTTTTTATTTTTTTATCTTTTCAAGAGCCGATTATGTTACTTGTTTATTCACTACTTCGGTGAAAATACTCAAGTTTACCTCTTGGAACTTTTGTCAAACTTGCGCAGAGAAATTTTATAGAAAAGTCCTCAGAGGGCTAGAAAATCAGAAGATTAGGAATGGTCATAGACACCCGGCGAAGTCTCACGGAGCTTCGAAGCCAGGAACATGATTGGAACCGTTATCAAGACGCAGGCAGTCCCGACGGCTGGGAACCCAAAGTTCTGAGCTAGATATCCGCCAATTGCAGGCACTAAGAGGCTGCCGGCCCCGCCGATTAACTGGTTGACTCCCATCATTTGCCCCATGGACGTGGGTGGTGTACTGTCCCCCAGCATTGCCACGGTGGCCACGTTGTTGATGCTCCATCCCAGGCCCACGAAGAACAGCCCCGTGGTCACAATCAGGTAGTTTGACGTCAAGGGCGTTATGAAACCGCTTATTCCCAGGACGACGCTTCCTATGTACATCATCTTCTTCCTGCCCATCCTGTCGGCTAGTCTACCGATTACCGAGCTGAACCCGAACATGCCGAAGACGTGGAGTCCGATGCAGATGGATATCAGCGTGACGCTGTACTTGTTCTGCCTCAGGATCAGGGCCGAGAGTGACATTACCATGCTCATTACGGCGAAGCTCAGCGCGTTGTTTGCCAGGGAAATCTTGATGGGGAGTTCTCTCAACAGCTCGCCAATCTTAACCTTGCTCTGCTCAACTGCCTGTTTCCCCTTAGAGATGACCTCTCCAGGGTAATGGTCAGTGATATTCCTCGCTATCTCCAATGGGTCAGGCTTGATCATATAGATTAGGACACCGCTCAGCACCATCAGGAACGGGATGACAAGCCAGGGTAATGCCAGCTCGTCCATTCCGTGGTTCGCTGCGTAGTTGCTCGTCGCCCAGACAAGGAGTGGTGAGCCAATTGAACCCAGGGATGTACCTGTCATCACGTATCCCATGCCCTCCGCCTTGAGGCGTCTGGGGAACATGTCGATGGCGGCTACCGTCACCTGCCGTAGTGCTCCCATGCCCAACCCGTTGACGACTAACCCCACCATGAAAACGTTGAGGCTGATTGAGATCACGCTGTAGTAGATCAACAGCGCGCCGATACCGTAGAGAACGACGCCCAGGAGGAGGACTGATTTCCTGCCCTTTCGGTCAGCCAGTAATCCAGCCGGGTATGACATGAGGGGGCCAGTTATCT
>Ga0209042_1002748_pt1 | contig 11189 bp, 7 predicted proteins | sample SaaInlV_200m_DNA_6_FD_184649 | JGI IMG/M metagenome (GOLD analysis project Ga0209042, IMG submission 184649) | Marine microbial communities from expanding oxygen minimum zones in the Saanich Inlet - SI037_S2LV_200m_DNA (SPAdes) (version 2) | ecosystem: Environmental > Aquatic > Marine >...
TTGAAGAAATATGATCCGGTTGAGACGTTAATATTTGATGAAATCGATTCAGGAATCTCTGGACAAGCAGCGGAGAAAGTGAGCGAAGCATTAGAAAAATTAAGTACGGATAAACAGGTTATCTGTATTACCCATTTACCGCAAATCGCTTCCAGAGCAGATCATCATTTATACATAGATAAAACAATGAAAGAAGATAAAACGTCAGTGAATGCCAGATACCTAAACCATGAAGAAAAATTAACAGCAATTGCAAAGTTATTTAGTGGTGATTCTGTGACAAAAGAAGGAATAACTTCCGCTCAACAATTTATGGATCAAGCACGTGGATAAATTCATTATAAATGGCGGGAATAGTCTCAATGGTACCATTGAAATAGGCGGTGCTAAAAATGCAGTTTTACCACTAATGGCGGCTGCACTATTGGCCAATGGAAAATCTACACTCATCCACGTACCCGATTTATTAGATACACGAACGATGATCCGGTTATTAAATATAATTGGGGCAGAAACGGATTTTCATGAAGAATTATTAACAATTGATGCATCAAAAATAAATTCATTTGAAGCCCCATATGATTTAGTAAAAACCATGCGTGCTTCTTTTTACGTTATGGGTCCATTATTAGCCCGATTTGGTGAGGCACGTGTTTCGCTCCCAGGTGGTTGTGCATGGGGACCTCGACCGGTTGATTACCATTTAAAAGGATTTGAAAAACTTGGGGCAGAAATCATTTTGGAAGAAGGGTACATAATTGCCCGGGCGAAAAAATTAATAGGCGCGAAAATCCATTTTGAGATACCATCTGTAGGCGCTACTGGCAATATTGTTATGGCAGCTGTTTTAGCCAGTGGAATAACCCAAATCACCAATGCAGCACAGGAACCTCATATTGTGCAGTTATGTAATGTATTAAAAAAAATGGGTGCCGACATCGAAGGTGTTGGAACGCATGAGTTGACCATACATGGTGTAGATTCCTTATCGCCTGTTGAAATCAAGATAATTCCCGACATGATTGAGGCTGGCACATTTCTAATGGCCGGTGCAACTTTAGGAAGAATTACCTTAACCAATGTTTTCCCAGATCATTTATCTATCGTGTTGCAAAAGCTGGAACAGGCAGGATGTACAATTCATTCGGGGGACGAGACGATTTCAATTGAAAAAACCGATCGTTTAAAAGCCGTTGATATGATGACTGATGTGCATCCCGGATTCCCAACCGATCTACAGGCACAGTGGATTGCACTCATGTCTACTGCGACAGGTTCAAGTATTATTACGGATACCATTTATCATGATCGATTCTCCCATGTGCCAGAGTTGAACCGGCTTGGTGCGAATATATCTATGGAAAATAACGTGGCCATTGTTCGTGGTGTTGATAAATTAAAGGGAGCACAAGTTATGTCTACAGATATTCGAGCGAGTGCTTCATTGGTGATTGCTGCGTTAATGGCCGATGGTCAATCTGTCATTAGTCGTGTTTATCACATTGACAGGGGTTATGAAAAAATTGAAGAAAAATTTAGTGCCCTGGGTGCTGATATTCGGCGTGAAAGTAATTAAAGAAAGAATGGGAATCCTTTGAATATTATACTTAAAATTCAAACTTTTACCGGAAAGGAAAAATTATGCGCATAGTCATTATCGGCGTGGGTGAAGTTGGTTTTCACGTAGCCAAAGCATTGAGTCAAGAAGATCACGATATAACTGTGGTGGATGTGGACCCTGTAAAATGTAAACGCGCTTCAGAAAATCTCGATGTCATCGTCGTAGAAGGAAATGGTGCCAGCCCTCGAAATTTATCTGAAGCCAATGTTCAGGAGGCTGATTACGTTTTATGTTTAACACGGGTGGATGAAGTCAATTTAATTGCATCTCAACAAGCGCATGAACTGGGCGCAAAAAAGATTATAGCCCGATTAAGAAATCAGCAATACACCACTCGAGATTCTATAATAAAACCGGAAAAATTTGGAATTGATCTTGTTATACACCCAGAAAAAGAAGCTTGTCGAGAAATAGTGCGATTGGTTCGCCATTCTTATGCAACCCAAGCTATGGATTTTGAAGGTGGACGTATGCAGATGATCGGCATTCGATTGGAAAATAATAGTCCAATTATCGGAAACACCGTCAAGGCGTTTTGTGAGTCAGAAAAGGATTACAAATTTGGAATAATAACTGTTTTGAGAGATTCCGATTCCCATGTACCATGGGCTGATTTTGAATTCAAAGAATGTGATACTGTTTATTTTATCGTGAAGACAGAAAGACTTGAATCGCTCATGAAATTAGTTGGAAAGGAAGCGACGCAAACCAATTCAATAATAATATTAGGTGGTAGTAAAATTGGTAGAAGTGTAGCTGAAGAGCTAGAAAATGAGATAAGTGTTAGAATGATTGAAGAGCGTAGAGATAAGGCTGAATGGCTTGCAGCTAATTTAAAAAACACAATGGTACTTTATGGCGATGGGACGGATGTGGAAATCTTAAAAGCAGAAAATATTCAAGATGCTGACAGTTTTATTGCTGTGACTGAAAGTGAGCAAACAAATTTACTTTCTGGAATGCTGGCCCACCATTTAGGCGTTAAACAAACTGTAATTCATGTAAGTACAACGGAGTATATGCCCATTGTTCAAGAAATTGGCGTGGGTGCTGTTTTAAGCAAAAATATGTCAACTGTAAATTCGATTTTACGATTTATTACTAGTGATCAAACAGAGACATCCGTTACTACATTCGATGAAATTGATGTAGATGTTATCGAATTTAATCCTGAACCAGGAAGTAAGGTAACAAAGGCGCCCTTAGAAGATTTAAAATTTCCCATAGATAGTATTGTGGGTGTCATTAACCATCATGGTCACCTATCCATTGCACGAGGATCTTCCCAGTTAACAGAGGAAGATACGGTTTTGGTGTTCGCAAAATCAAAGGTAATACCAAAATTAAGAAAGCTTTTTGAGGTCTAATGAACTCTAAAACAATTTTAAATATACTGGCAGCCATGCTCGTACTGACTGGGTTAAGTATGGTTGTCCCAGCACTCATTGCTTGGGGGTATAATGAACCCGATTTGGTTGGGCATTTACGATCAATGGTGATTTGTATATTTATTGGGTTGCCGGTTTGGGTATTTACACGAAAAAATCGATCTCTAAATAGTAAAGATGGATTTGCTATTGTTACTTTAGCTTGGATATTGGTTGCACTGGCCGGTGCATTGCCATTTTACCTTTCCGGTGCCATTCCAAACTTTACTGATGCCTGGTTTGAATCTATGTCTGGTGTTACGACCACAGGCGCGTCAATTATTGGAAACCCTCAAACACTCCCGAACCTTCCCAATGGTATAGAAAGTTTGCCACGCGGTATTTTGTATTGGCGATCCTTTATCCAATGGATTGGTGGTATGGGAATAATTGTGTTTACTATTGCCATTTTACCCTTACTCGGGGTGGGGGGTGTTCAGTTATTCAAAGCGGAAGTTCCCGGACCCGTCGCAGATAAAATTCGTCCTCGCGTAAAAGAGACTGCCAAAATATTGTGGATGGTATATGTAGGCTTAACGGCAGTAGAAGCCATATTATTAAGTATTAGTGGCATGTCTGGGTTTGACGCGATCTGTCATGCCTTTACCACCATGCCCACTGGAGGTTTCAGTACACAAAATGCCAGTATCGCAGCATATGGAAACCCTGCTATTCAATATATTATTATATTATTTATGTTTATTGCTGGTGTGAATTTTACTCTTCATTTTCGATCTCTCACAGGAAATCTGAAGTTCTGTTTAAAAGATCCAGAATTTTTAGCCTATCTTGGGATTATTGTCATGGCTACCTTATTTATATTCTTAAATGTTGCATCTGCACAGGGAGAATGGACTCATGATAATTTTTTAGCATCGTTATTCAATAGTGTTTCAATTTTAACCACCACGGGATACGGTTCTGCTGATTATGAGATTTGGCCATATTTTAGTCAGTATTTAATTTTGATACTCATGTTTATAGGTGGAATGGGCGGGTCCACAGGTGGCGGTATGAAAGTGGCTCGAATAATCTTATTGGTTAAATATGCCGCTACGGAAACAAGGCGCATGTTGCATTCTCGTGCTGTCATACCCATACGAATTGGTGATCGCTATATTGGTGAGGATGTTGTGAGAAATACATTGGGGTTCTTTTTATTTTACATGTCCATATTTGGGCTTACAGCATTGGTATTAACCACATTGAATTTAGATTTTGAATCGGCCATCGGCGCCGCTGCCTCTGCCATCGGAAATATTGGTCCTGGGTTAGGTGAATTTGGCCCCACAGATAATTATGCATTACTTCACCCGATTGGTAAATGGATGCTTACGTTTTGTATGCTTTTGGGTCGGTTGGAAATATTTACGATTATGGTTTTATTCAGTCGTACTTTTTGGAAATAGCAAAGGGAATTTATGTCCTATATATTAACTGATATATCTAAACAAATAGCTGTATTAACCATTAGTCGACCTGATGCCCTAAATGCAATAAATAATGAGGTAATAAAAGATTTATCTACAGCGATTAAATCATGTATTGATAATAATAATGTTGGTGTAATAATTCTAACTGGATCTGGGGATAAAGCATTTGTGGCTGGTGCAGATATTAAAAGAATGCAAGCCCTTGGCCCAAAGGATGCCTACGAATTTGGCAAAACGGGTCAGCAAATGACAGTACTGATCGAAAATTCACCAAAACCGATTATTGCTGCTGTGAATGGGTTTGCCCTTGGCGGAGGATGTGAAATTAGCATGGCGTGTCATATCCGCGTTGCCAGTGAAACGGCAGTCTTTGGGCAACCAGAAGTATTGTTGGGGATTCTTCCCGGCTGGGGTGGGACACAGCGATTACCCCGATTGGTTGGGACTGGTATTGCCAATGAAATTATTACAACGGGTCGAATGATAAATGCGTCAGAGGCGAAATCAATCGGTTTAGTGAATCATGTAGTTCCGTCGAACGAATTGATGAATAAATGTACAGAAATTGGGGATCAGATTCTTAAAAATGGTCCAAATGCCATTGCCCACTCTCTGGAATGTATTCGTAGAGGTATCGGGACTACAATCGAAGCGGGATTGAAAATTGAAGTGAATAAATTCAGTAATTTATTCGGCACGGATGAAGCCAATGAAGGACTCAGTGCATTTGTAGAAAAACGAAAACCCAATTTTAGAGGAACTAAATGACATCAAAGCATAAAACTCCCTCGATGGTCGATGCCTTAATTCCGATTATTTCTTTGATCATTATGTTGGCTTTATCCGTTTATCTGTACGGCGATGCATCCTCCTCTGGTGCCAACCAGATTGCATTGCTTCTTGGGGCATGTATTGCAGCGATTGTTGGCATAAAAAATGGATATGTTTGGAGAGAAATAGAAAAAGGAATTGTAAAAGGAATCTCCATGGGAATGGGTGCTATCATGATTTTGTTGGCTGTGGGATCATTAATTGGTACCTGGATTATATCGGGAACTGTTCCTTCGATGATTTATTATGGTTTGGAAATATTATCGCCGTCTATTTTCTATTTTGCCGCATGCGTGATTTGTGCCCTCTCTGCATTGAGCATTGGAAGCTCGTGGACAGTAGCGGGAACGCTGGGGGTGGCATTAATTGGAATTGCAGCCGGTCTAGGGTTATCGGGACCTGTCACCGCAGGGGCGGTGATCTCTGGTGCTTATTTTGGAGATAAAATGTCACCATTATCTGATTCTACCAATCTGGCTCCTGCCATAGCCGGTACGGATTTATTTACCCACATTCGCCATATGGTTTGGACAACCGGTCCTAGTCTAGGTATTGCACTGTTATTGTTTTTAATTATGGGATTACGAGGAGAAGTGACGGGTGAAGCAGGCGGATTTGAATTACTTCAGAATACAATTGATTCTACCTTTAATGTAAGCATTTTCTCTTTTATTCCATTGATTGTTGTATTTGTTTTGGCATTTAAAAAAATGCCTGCTTTTCCTACCATTATGATAGGAGCATTATTGGGTGGAATTTTCGCTGTTATCTTGCAACCAGATGTGGTACGAAATTTTGTGAATCGACCGGAATTGTCTGGGCCACTAACCATGATTTCTGGTGTGTGGACAGCATTACATTCTGGCTTTATCCTTGAGAGTGGCGTTCCCATGGTGGATGACCTTTTAAGCCGAGGTGGTATGATAAGCATGTTAAATACAATTTGGCTTGTAATATGCGCTCTAACCTTTGGAGCGGTCTTAGAAACCATTGGTTTGCTGACCAAAATTGTAGAATCTATTTTAACTTATGTGAAAACCACAGGATCATTAATTATTGCAACAGTGACTACCTGTATTGGCATAAACATTATTGCTGCCGATCAATATATTGCAATTGTGATCCCTGGTCGCATGTACCGAGCCGAATTCGCCCGTCGACGTTTAGACCCGAGAAACTTATCCCGAACATTAGAGGATGCGGGAACAATTACTTCTCCGTTGATTCCTTGGAACACATGTGGGGCATATATGTCTGCTTCCCTCGGGGTTGCCACTTTTGCCTATTTGCCATTTTGTTTTTTCAATCTGATTAATCCAATTGTTGCCATTATTTATGGACTTTTTAATATCAAGATTGAAAAATTGAAAAAATCGGAACTACCTTTAGAACGTGTTTAATCGTTAGTTTATAACAGATAAATGGCTAAAAAAGAAATAAACACCGATAACGAAATATTATCCCATTATGTAAAAATGGGAGAGATTCTTTCAGAAATGTTTAAGCCACATTTAGAGGTCATTGTCCACGATTTGCGTTATCCGGAACATTCTATTATTGCCATTTTTAATAATCATATAACTGGTCGAAAAGTGGGGGAAGGAACCTCCGACTTTGGCTATAAAAAGGTTAAAGGTAAAGTGCCTGATAAGGTTGTGAATTATAAGAATGAAAGTCCAGATGGAAAGCCGTTAAAATCATCATCTTTAACTATTAGAAATTCTCAAAATAAAATCATTGGTTCACTTGGCTTAAATTATGACATTTCTGTTTTCTCTCAATTTTCTGATGTGCTTTCATATTTTACGGGAACAAAAGAAAATCCTGTGATCCGCAAAAATGAAGTCTTTTTTTATGGAAACACAAAAGAAGAAATCCAAATTGCTATTAACCATTACCGTGTTACTCATGGACTCACAAATAAAATCTTTTCAAGAAAAGATAAATATGGTGTTATCAAGTTTTTAATAAATGGTGGTCATTTGAATAAACGAGGGGCAGTAACAATCATCAGCGATGCATTGTCTATAACACGTCCAACTGTTTATAAGCATATCAAGAAAATAAAGGAATTAAAGTAAACAGTTAATAAATATATTTACATTATGTTTAATAACATATTGCATTTGATCATTAAATAATCTTATACTGAACTAGGCGAAGATACATTTCTCTTTCAATATGGTAATGCTCATTGTATCTTTTGTCCCAATAATTCATATTAGAATTAATTATAAATGGAGGTTTAATCTCATGAAAAAATACCTAAAAATGTCACTTCTGTTTGCTCTGGTTATGGGAATGGGAAGTGCACAGTCAACAATCCAAGGAATAGTAACAGATAATAATGGCAATGCATTAGCTGGCGCAAATGTAGTCGTAGATGGTACATCTATGGGAGCTGCCGCTGATAATAATGGTGACTATAGAATTGATGTTCCTGGTGGAACAATCGGTGGGTCAAATGTAACAGTAACTGCCAGTTACATTGGACATACGAGTCAATCCGTTCAGGTGGATGTTCCTATGTCCGGTAGTGCGACCCAAAACTTTTCATTGGTGATCGATGCCATTGGTTTAAAAGCCGTGAGTGTAACCGCACTCGGATTTGAAGCTAACCGTGACAAGCAGGGTTCTACTAGTGTTTCAGTAACACCTTCAGATATGACCCGTTCAGGCGAAGCCATGGTTATGAATTCCTTAGCTGCTAAGGCATCAAATGTAATTGTAAATGCTGTAAGTGGAGACCCAGGCTCTGGCTCTTCCATTAGAATACGTGGCAATAATACAATTTCAGGTACCAGTCAGCCGCTTGTAGTTGTTGATGGTATGCCAATAAATAACTCCCAAATTTATGGAAACTCATCTAGGTTTGGTGGCGTGACACAACAGTCAAGAATGAATGACCTTAATGCCAATGATGTAAAGTCAGTCGAAGTTCTTAAAGGTGCATCAGCTGCTGCTCTATGGGGTTCAAGAGCCGCCAATGGTGTAATTGTGATTCAAACCAAAGAGGGTGCTGCAGGTAAAATGAAAATGAACTATAAGCATACGTCGTCGTTTGATGAGATTCATGAAAGAATACCAATGCAAACTACCTATGGCCAAGGACGTAACGGTGTATGGACTACCCATGCTGAATCCTGGGGCGATAAAATTGACGATCGTGCCGGTGGTGAAGATGCGGTCGATAAGAATAAAGCTTATTTCGTATCTGACGTTGGCGATTTTACTCAGTATACGATCACCCAGAAAAACTCAAAAGATCGTTTTGTTGACAAAAACTTTAACGCGATTTTTGGTACAGGGAAACTTCTTCAAGATGATTTCCAAATTTCTGGTGGTGATCTAACTAAAACGTATCTATTTAGTTACAGTCGTTTACGTCAAGACGGAATGATTAAAAATTCCTTTTACGATCGAGATAATGTTAGACTAAATACAAAATTTAAACTTTCAGATAGAGTTTCAGTGACATCCAAAGTTGGATACACCTACAGTGAATCCAACCGTATACAGAGGGGTTCTAATGTTTCAGGTCTGATGTTGGGACTATTAAGAACAGCTCCTGACTTTGATAATACGCATTACAAAGGAACATACATTAGTGGTGGTACTGAATATACTAATCGCCATCGAGCTTATAGACGTTATATAGGTGGTTCAAGTACAAATCCAATCTATAATAATCCAAATTGGACTGTTAATGAGCAAAAAAATGAAACACGGGTTAATCGCATAATAATGTCAAATGAAATGAATCTGACGCCTTTTGCGGGAACAGAAGTTGTATTGCGTGGCGGTCTTGACCAATTTACTGATAACCGAGAAAGTTTTTATCCTCCTGGGACTGCTGGTTCTGCTAGAAATGCTGGTTCTTTCGATATGGCTCGTATTACTAACCGAGAAACAAATTATGACGTAATTGCACGCCAGAATGTAGGATTAGGTTCTATGTCGATGGTTGTGACTGGCGGGTGGAATTTAAACGATCGTGCTTATAGCCGATCATCATCATTCATTGATGGGTTTCTTGTGAATACCGATAAATGGACGACCAACGTCAATACGGCTGCAGAAGCCTCTGCAGTTGATAATGGTAGATTATTTATTCGTTCAACCCGAGCTTATGGTGTCCTATCACTTGATGCATTGGATCAAATTTTTGTTAATGTATCAATGGCGAATGAAACGCACTCAACAATCAGTGATTCTTACACGTATCCTGCATTTGATGTGGCTTATCAGTTGACAGATTTACTCAGCGGTGTGGGGGCTATCAGTTTTGCAAAAATACGTGTTGCGTGGGGTAAGGTTGGTGTAAGGCCAGGGGCTCATCGTTTTGAGACCTTAGCCGAAAGTGGATTCGGTTACAGTTCTTACAGTGATCCTGTTTCAGTCGGTCAATGGGGCGGTGGCTATCGTGTGGATGATGATAAAGGTAACAGTGAATTAAAACCGGAAGTAAAAACTGAAACTGAGTTCGGGGCGGATTTCCGTTTCTTGGATGACAAGTTTTCACTCGGTTTTACTTCTTATTCGAATACAGTTGATGACATGCTGATTAGTGTCGCGCTCACTCCAACATACGGCTATGATACTCAATATGCCAATGCGGCTAAAATGGAAAATAAGGGCCTTGAAATTGATGGGTCTTGGAATGTTATGGATATGGGAAGTAGTGCCCTTGACTTTACATTCAATTGGGCAAAAAATGAGAATAAGGTTCTTGACCTGGCTGGTACTGATGTATTGAACCTTGGTTCAGGTTCTGTGCAATCAGTAGCTAGGGAAGGCTACCCGATTGGTTCTCTCTGGGGCATCGGCTCTCGAACATACGCGTCAGCAGATGCAGAAAACGCAGATGGTACAAATGATGGTGTCTACCATTATACAAATGATGCAAGCCTGGTCGGAAATTTTGTTCTTGATAGTAATGGATTTCCTCAAATCACAGCACAAAAAATGATTTTGGGTAATCCCAATCCAGATTGGCGTGGAACTTTGGGCATGACTGCTCGCTGGAATAACTTTACAGTTAACATGCTTTTTGAGCATTCTCAAGGCGGTGAATACTCACCCCGTACTTTGTGGGTACTCAGACGGTTCGGTACCACTACGGATACGGACAATGAAGTGACCCTTACAAAAGATCTTGTAAATGTTGATGGTAAAACAATTCCATCAGGAACTACAGTAAGAGGTTTTACCGAAGACTTTGGCGGTGGAGAAGTGCTACTTGATGAAGCATGGTTTCGTCATGGAATAGGTGGCGGATTTGGTGATAACCAGGCTTACAACTTTTCAATTAAAGATGCCACATACTCACGTATAAGAGAGTTGTCACTTTCTTATTTTCACTCATCAGATGCGCTGACGGATATGACGGGATTAAGTAATCTTACAGTAACGGTTACTGGTCGAAACTTATTCGCCTGGTACAAGGACTTAGAGGGTGTTGATCCCGGAGTGAATGTGGGTGGTATTCAGACTGGATCTGGATTAGAATATTTTTCTAATCCGGTCACGAAGTCATGGTTGTTCTCTGTGTCGGCTAACTTCTAAGCGGAGGGTATAATAATGAAAACGCAAATTAAAAGGTTTAGTATCATGAAACGAATTATCGCTTCTTTCACTTTATTCGCACTGGTTGTTACTGGGTGTGATGTGGATAAAACAATCAATGATAATCCCAATGAAATCACACTGGCTGATGTTGATCCAAAACTATTTCTTAATGGTGCACAGCTTGCGAATGCCATTGTTCAGGTATCTCACATAAATCGCATATGTGGAATGTATTCTGGGCAGTTGATTGGATTTACATCGTTGTATTCCAATATTTATGGATATGCACTCTCAACGGTCGAAACCAAT
>Ga0209042_1002754_pt1 | contig 11178 bp, 9 predicted proteins | sample SaaInlV_200m_DNA_6_FD_184649 | JGI IMG/M metagenome (GOLD analysis project Ga0209042, IMG submission 184649) | Marine microbial communities from expanding oxygen minimum zones in the Saanich Inlet - SI037_S2LV_200m_DNA (SPAdes) (version 2) | ecosystem: Environmental > Aquatic > Marine >...
GACATGGTCGCATCCTCCATGTTGATCTTGTGGTAAGAACTAACATGGCGCGGCCTGTCCACTCACTCAACCATTCACGTACGCAGTTGCCGGAAGACCCATCTTCCCTGCCTCGAGCCGACTGACATCCAGGAGGGAGCTGACCATCTCAGTGAGAAGACGAGACGAGTCGAGAGCTCGCTCCATGTCGTCCCGGTCTTCCTCATCCAGGCGATCCGCAACGGTCATCTGAAGGAGCTCCAGACTCCCGCAAATGCCCATCAACGGAGAACGCATGTCGTGGACAATCATGTGCGTCAGGTTGTCACGCAGTTCCTCAAGTTCCCGGAGGCGGTCCAGGCTCTCGTTGACCTGATCGTAGAGTCGCTTGGTGTAGATCGAGTTTCTGACTCGGAGGATGACATCCTGAGCCCCAACCGGCTTCGTAAGAAAGTCGTTGGCCCCCGCATCGATGCCCTCAAGTCGATCACTTCTCCCCGCTAGCGCGGTCACCATGATAATGGGAACAGGAGCTGTCTCCGGATCCCCCTTGAGCCTCCTGCAGACCTCGTAGCCATCCATCTCAGGCATCATGACGTCGAGGAGGATCACGTCAGGCAGAGCATCCTTGACCATGTCCAGAGCTTCGGCCCCATTTCCGGCGTCGAAAACGGTGTGCCCCTTCATCTCAAGGAGCGTGCGGAGCAACTCGCGATTGTCCGGCTCGTCGTCGACGACGAGAACACGCCCTGTCACAGCTGATTGTGCTGTGGAAGAATCATCCAACATCGGTACCGCCTCCAGTTGCGGGTGTCGGCGCTTGGCCGGCACACCGTACCACCTCATCCTGCTACCGGGGAACGCCCGTCAGTGGCGTCGCCAACCGTCGTGGCTGCAACGCGCATGGTCTGATCTCGTGGAACGATCAATCGGAACGTACTCCCACACCCCTCGCCGTCGCTGTCCACCGATAGGCGCCCGCCGTGCAACCCAACAAGCCTGCGGCTGAGAGCGAGTCCCAGTCCGGTGCCCTGGTAGCGTCGGGTGTGCGATGAGTCCGCCTGCTCAAAGTCCCCAAAAATGCGTTTGACGTTCTCAGTGCTTAGGCCGATTCCCGTATCGACAACGCTAATCTCCACCCAATCGCCTGCGTTGCCTTCCGCCGCCTCCTCCATCCCGGGAGCTGGACAGCAGCGAGTCGTCACGGTGATTCGACCGCCCTCGGGCGTGAACTTCACCGCATTGGACAACAGATTGAAAAGGACCTGCTTGAGTTTAGGAGCATCAGCCGTCAAGAAAATAGGCTGCCCTCCATCCTCCGAAAAAGACTCGACACTGAGGCTCCGCTTTTCCGCCGCATCACGGACCATGGTCAGGCTTGACGTGACCAGCTCCTTAAGTTTGAAGGACGACAGGTCAAGCTCACTCTCACCCGCATCAATCTTGGCGACATCCAGCACATCGTTGATGAGGGCCAGGAGTCGCTCCCCTGCGGTCAGGATATTGCCGACGTACTTCGCCTGGCGTTCCTCCAGTTCGCCTGCAGCTCCCTCAGAAAGCACATCGGCGAAACCGATAATCGCGTTCAGGGGGGTTCTGAGCTCGTGACTTACACTGGCCAGGAACTGGCTCTTCGTTCGGTTCGCCGCCTCGGCGGCTTCCTTAGCGGTTCGGAGCTCGGCCTCCGCTCGCTTACGCTCGGCAACTTCACGTTTCGTTTCCTCGTAGAGACGCCGGTTCTCAAACACCAGCCCCTGCCGGTTGAGGACTTCCTGTACACGGGAGAGCAGCTCGGTGGTATTGACGGGCTTGGATATGTAAGCCGATGCTCCCTGGTTCAGGGCCTCGATGGCGGTCTCCATCGAGGCATAGCCCGTGAGCATGATGACCTCCATGTCCGGGTGCAACTCCTTCAGAGGCGTGAGGAGTTCGAGGCCTGTGGCATCCGGGAGCTTGAGGTCCAGAACGGCTAGGTTGTAGAAGCCCTCCCCTGCCTGCTCCAGGGCCTCTGCGGCGGTACCAGCCACGCCAACCGCGTAGCCTTTCTTCTCAAAGAGACGACGCAACAGCGTGCGGATCCCGCTCTCGTCGTCGACAACAAGTATGCGTTGACCTTCAGACATGGATCTGTCGCCTCTCCTTCCCGATCGGGGCTTGCTCGGCCTAGGCTGTCTGTCGGCAGAAGTGCTGGAACAGCTCACGATCGGAGATCTGCCGGCGCCATTGTGGGACTTTTGCCTGGAACTCCCGCGTCATTGCCGCAGTCCCCGCACAGCCAACCAGAGGGACGTCCACGATGAAGCGCGAGCCAGACATCGCTCCACCGCCGGAATCAAAGACGGACTTTGGTTACTATCACACGCTTTGGTCCCATTCGCCAGAAAGGCCGGACGCATGACCCACCCGCCCTGCGTTTCCCGCCAACTGCCCCGGGGAGAACCAGGAGGAAAGGGGACGCCCGACTGATCCCGCCTGACGATCCTGAGAAATCGAGTTCTGGTGGAGTGGCCAACTGACGCCGACCACCGGCGAAACGGTCTCTTCATACGCGGACCAGCCGAGAGATCGAATGCCGAACTCGAGGGAGATGCCGGTTCAGTGGTCCCGGCCCCCAACGGCCGGCCATCAGTTCGGCTCTGCTTCGAGGAACCGGCGGGTTGCGTTGACCATGTCGGCAAAAACCGTCCCGCGCAGACTCAGCAGTGCACTGTCGAGTTGGGAACCTGCATGTATCGGGGGGACCTCCCGATCGGGGGCACGATCGGCCGCCGCCGTCACGCGGTCTCCCGGGGAAGGGGGGCCGGGCGACTGAGTCAGGTAAGCATGGCAGAAACCCCACTTGTTCGACGCCTCAGCCCAGTCATCCCGGGTGGCCAGGGCGCTTGCCTCGGTTGCCAGGTTGAGCGGGTAGGAGCGCAGACGTAACAGCAACGCCTTCCCCACTTGTTCGAGGCTCTGCCGCCGGCCCCAGTCCAGCATCTCGGCAGGTGTCCATATGCGATCCTTGCGCAGAGGAGGGGGGGGAGCCTCGGGGTGGAGTGTGTCACGATCAAACGTCACTGCCGCCTGCAAGGTGCGGACATCGCGGAAGGGGTGTGATCCCTCTTGGACAAACGAGCGCCTGAAGAACTCGTTGACCTCGCCAAAATCCTCTGCATTGCGATGTCTGACCCGGAACGTGAGGCGGATGTGGGCGATCCGTTCCACCGTACGCTGATTGATCACATGCTCGGAAAGAACCTGCCGGAAACGGACCGGCCGCTTGTCTTCCCCGCCTCCTGGCATGAGACGCCCGTACGTCGGGTTAACCTGCTCCTCTATCTTCCCCCAGCGCTGTTCCAAGCGCATTGTCTCCACCTCGGTGATCTCATCTGCATGGAAATCGGCAATATGCCCTTCCGCGATCACGTAGTCGTCCGCTGAGGGGGCCTCTTCTCCTGCCCCTCGGACGTCGACGAAAGCCCCCGCCCCTGCTGCTTTGACCCGTTCTGTCAAAGCAGCCACCAAGTCGTTCCCATAGGCTTTGCCAAGCCCGGGGATGCCACAACTGAAGGCTTCAACGATCACACGACGTCCGGCGATCTTGTCCAGAAAAAAGCGCGTTGATTTGCGGCGACGCTGTTTCAGTTCGGGCAGGCGACTCCGGACCGATTTTGGCAGTTCCTCCTCATCGGCATCCATGACCATCGCCTCCAGCATGGCGCAAAGGGCAAGGCTGGTCCCGTGGCGCAGGAAGTTGCTGACCTGCCGATCAGCAGTTCTGAGATACGCTTCGAATGCGGAAGGCAGAACCTGGGCGAAGATTGGAAACAAAGCCCGGTGCACAGCCTGTTCAGCGACCGGCTGAAGCGTGGGGCACCAGGAGTCAGTCAGACCATACACGTTCTCCCCGTCAACGATCGTTTCGAGCACTGACCGGTTCTGTTCTTCCAAGACATCGAACGCATCCCACGCGCGTTGCGCGTCCACGAGTCGCACCAGATCGTCCTTCGCGAGAGAAGCTCTTACCAGGGCCAGCTCAAACAGACCGCTGCGCAGAGCCTGCCGCTGTTCGCGCAGAGCATTCGCAAGTCTCGCGTCCCGAACGCAGCCCTTGTACACCTCGACGATGCGCTTCTCGAAATCACCAATTGCGCGCTGCACCCCGATTCGGGCCTCCTCGCCATCTACTGCGTTCGCCGATTGGGACCACGCCGTTACCGCCGAGCGCCACTTCGCCAGTTGAGCCGAAACAAACGCGCGGGCCAGGCTCTCCGTGGTCTCATGGAGTCGTGGTTCGGTCACTGTGTCGCCAATTCGGGCCATGGCCGCGGCGACTTCGGGCTGGGCATCGAAGTGTCGCACCAGGCGGAAAGCCTTCTCCACTGCTCCGTCGGCAGCCAGCCGATCCGCCTCAGACAGCACGCCGACGATGTCTCTCTTGACCTGCAGGGACGCCAAAGCTCCTTCCAGGGCATCTCGGTTTGAGAGGAACGGAGACGGCGCACCGCTCACAAGCAATCCCTCGGGCCTCTTGGCGAGCCAGGCCTTGAAGGAAGCCGCCCGGGACAGCCCCAGGCGCCTCTCCACGTCCGGGTCGCCGCCAGCCGGGCGGATACGGAAGCCGCCACGAATCTCATCGCGGAGTTGGAGTAGAGACCGGTGGGTCGCAGCCGCGTCCTTGCGCGGACCAATGCGGGTTGGGCGGAAGAGCAGGCGACCGCCGGAATCCAAGGCGAGGAGAGGACGGTACTCGTGGATCAGGTGGTTGGCCCGGGCTGTGCACACAGCCCGGTTCAGCTTGCGCACATGCCGTTCCTCGGAAGGCCCAAGTGCTCGCCCCTCACCACCCGCGTCTATGGGGTCAGCCTGCCAGACGAGCAGAGCCAAAGCAAGCTCGGGTGCAACCCCGTCAAGACGTAGAGGGGACGGTTCCGGGACCGTCTCCAGCGAGGGAGGCGGCAGAGGGGAAGGCCCTCCGAGAAGCACCTCACGGCGCTCCACAAGCACGCAACCGGCGGGAAGAAGGAGGAGAAGGACACGGACACATCGGTAAAGCGCGCCCCAGCCGGGGGCTTCCCCAGCACGTGAGCTTCCAGCCGGCAACTTCACAATTACTCCTGGTTACGCCGTGCCCGACCATCCACACGAGACACGACGAATTCACCTAACAGACAATCAAGCATAGCGAAGGAAGTGTTTGATCCAGACGCCAAGGCCCTTCTCGCCGGTGGCGTCGTACTTGCCCGGCTGAAGGCAGACCTCTTTGGCCACGCTGATCAACGGGCTGTAGCCTGACTTGCCCCCGTGGACAGACTTGCGGAAGAAAACATGCCCCTTCTCGCCGCTTGTGGAAGAGAGGACCACCACCGGGATGCCCTGCGTGAGACCGCGGGCCTCGTAGTCTTCCCTCAAATGCTCAATGAACTCCCATCCATCCATCACAGGCATGTTCAAGTCCGTGACAATGAACAGAGGGTCACGGCTGAACTTGGCCCGAATCTCCTCAAGCAGCTCCAAGGCCATCTGTCCGTTGGCGGCCTCAAAAACCACAATCCGTTTGTCGGACTTCTTGATGTTCCGGGCCACCAGCTTCCGGATTCCTCTCTCGTCGTCCACGATCAGGACCGTATTGCTGTTGGGGTCCATGCTGCGCTCAATGGAGTCCAGCAGATTGTGGTAGGCAGCTTTGTTCTCCTGGCTTTCCGGATCATTGTTGCTGAATTCTGTCTGCTCTTCCATGTTGCCTGCCCTCCTCGAATGCGTTCCGTGACTCGAGCACTGCCTGTAGCCCACTCCGCTGTCAAGCGCCGTCTCCGCCGGGGCGGTCAGCGCGGCAAGCCCGCCTCAGAGGCTGGACTCGTAGGCCTTCATCGCTGCCAACTCGCGCGGCAGATGCTCAGCGTAAGGTTCCCAGTTGATCCACTCCCCGCTCAGGAACCCGTCGTAGCCCATCCTGGCGAGTAACTCCACCGCCGTCTGATGGTCAATATCTCCCGTGCCTATCGGGACGAGACTCAGGCTCGCCTGAGACGTTCCGTCATGGAAGTGGACATGGCGGACCCAGTCTTTGAGGGAAGCGAACGCCTCACTCATCGTGGAGTTGCCTCGACGGATGGGATGCATGATGTCCCAGTTGACCGCCACTGCCGGATGCCCAACATGTGTCATGACACACGCAACATGACAGGGGTCGCACCAGGCATCGTGTGTCTCCATACATACGGTAACACCGCGATCCGCAGCGTGCTCGGCAACTGACTGCAGAGCCCCTGCCACGAGTTCCACCGCTGCCTCACGCGACAGATCCTCGGCAATGCTTCCCCCGAAGACACGGATGGTTGGGGCACCGATATCAGCAGCCAAATCGATCGAGCGCAGTGTCTCGTCAACGTTCTCCTGAGTCGTGGCCGGATCGGCGTACCGACACGATGTAGCGACACAGCAAAACGGCGTGCCGATCTCGGCTGCCAGGTCACGGGCCGCGCTCCGCTCGGACGCGGAAGCGTCGGTCTCAATCCCATGGGCATGTTTCGCTGCGACCCGGGGCTCGACGCCGTCATAGCCCAGATCTCTGGCCAGCGTGAGCATGTCCCGAAGAGACAGCTCCGGGCACGAGAAGCTCATGAATGCGTATTTCATAGATGCATGTCCCTTCGTGTGCAACCCCCTGGCAAACCGTCACTAGTCGGTCACATCAAGTCCACTGCCGAGAAAGTGGGGCGGAAGACGATCAGAGCTTCTCCGGCGCGTACACGTGGTCCTGCTTCGAGACCACCTCAATGTCAAAGCCGACCTTCTCGGTGGGGGTGCCCTGCCCAGTCCCCACAGCCTCAAGCTTCTTGAGTACGTCCAGGCCGTCGGTCACTCGCCCAAACACAGTGTGCTTTCCGTCCAGCCAGGGCGTGGCTTTGAAGCACAGGAAGAACTGACTGCCATTCGTATTGGGACCGGAATTGGCCATGGAGAGTATGCCAGGGGCATTGTGTTTGAGTTCAGGACGGAACTCGTCCGGTGTCTTGTATCCCGGGCCGCCTGTACCGGCGATCCCAGACGCTCCAGCCTTGGAGTTGGGACAGCCGCCCTGGGCCATAAAGCCCGTGATAATGCGGTGGAAGGTCATGCCGCTGTAGAAGCCGCTCTCAGCAAGCGAGATGATATTCCCAATCGTCTTAGGGACTTTGTCTTCGAACAGCTCCGCGGTGATGTCACCTTTGTCAGTCTTGAAACGAATGACGGGGTTCTTTCCCGGTACGATCTCTGCCACACTAGCCGGCTTCATTGGGGCGCTCTCCTTTGGGGTATCTTCAGCTTTCTTGGCGTTGCCATGCGGAGGAAGCAACTGACTCTTTTGGAACTGGTACAGCTTCTTCCCCGCTACCAGTGTGACAACATTGCCTTTGGTAATAACCTCGGCATCGAATTCTCGTCCGTCTTGATGAACAACCTTTTCGGCAAGAACGGCGCACGTGATTCCCAAGAGACTCGCGGCCGCAAACCTGAACATCCCCATCGTCATACCATCATCCTTTCCATAGTGCCCCTGTGTGGGGTGATACACTGCGCCGAACCATAGACGTGGCTTGGTGTTTTGCAACTTCGGCGGGGCGCCGCCGGAACGAGCTCACACCCGGAACGCCAATCGCCCTACAGAAAGCTCTAACCGTCCTTCTTCTCGACGATTTCATGCATGATCGTGTGGAAGCCTTTGCCGCTCTCCATCTCGTCAGCCACCTCAGAGAACAGCATGGTCGTTCGGCCAACATCCCGGGTCCTGAAGACAAGCTCAGTCTGGCCTATGCGCACTACATCCTGATCCCTGAGAAGTATCGGTTCAGAGCCGAGACGCTGGTCGTTGAGGTACGTGCCGTTGGTTGCTCCCTCGTCGATTACCACAAACGACCCGTTCGCCTGCCGGGCGACGGAGCAATGTACGCGACTAAGTTCGACGTCATCCACAATCTGCAGCAGGCATTCCGGAGAACGCCCGATCGAGGTCCGAATCTCGACAAGCCGGTACTCCGTTTTGGAGCCCTCACTCATGTAATCTAGAAAGGCCATGTCCACCTGTTCCTATTGCTGTCTCACGTTTGACGGTGCCAGCATCCGCCCCTCTGCCACCAGCCGACTCAAGACCACATGGTCGGTCGATAGGTAACATAGCTGCAAGGGACGATCTTTCAGCGCGGAGAAGGCTCAAAGTGAAAGGTCCTGAAGCCCCCATATCTGGAACTCGCGATGGCCATTCGCCTCGGCCCTCGTCCGCTGGCCACCGGCAACGGCACAGATGACGTCGAAGATGCTCTCGCCAACGGAGTCGATGGAGTCCCGACCTTCGAGGATTCCCCCTGCGTTGAGGTCCATGTCGTCACGCATCCGGGCGTACAGCGCCGAGCTGCCGGCGACCTTTATCACCGGCACGATGGCGTTGCCAATTGGCGTTCCGAGACCGGTGGTGAACACGACAACCGTGGCTCCGCCACCCACGACGCCAGGCAGCGACTCCTGGTCATACCCCGGTCCCTGCATGACATGGAGTCCCTTCCCGGCGACAGGTGTCCCGTAGTCGAGGACGCCCTCCACCCGCGTCGTGCCAGCTTTGACGATGGCGCCAAGGGATTTGATCGCTATGTTCAGGAGCCCGGCACGGATGTTCCCGGCACTGCGATTCTCTCCCAGGGCCACGCCAAGCCTTGCGGCCTGCTCCACGTACCAATCCACAAGGGCATAGATCTGTTTCCCGACCTCCGCGTTGCGCCCGCGCCGGGCCAGTACGTGCTCGGCACCACAGATTTCGGGGACCTCGGTAAGCAGCACTGTTCCGCCGCACTGAACCAAACGGTCAGACGTCCGCCCCAGGGCCGGGTTCGCAGACAGCCCGGAGAGCCCGTCCGACGCTCCACACTCAAGGCCAAGGACGAGTTCCGACACCGGAACAGAGCAACGCCGACAGTCAGAGACCTGCGGGACCATCTCCCGGACGGCGGCCAAGCCCGCCTCAACCGCGGCTACGCTCCCCCCAACATCCTGGATTGTGATCCAGGAAACCGGCTTCTGCCAGGCGTCCAGCCCGCGCGCGCCAAGGTAGGCACGGAGGGCCTTTTGATTCGTCTTCTCACAGCCCAAATCGATGAACACTACCCCACCGACATTGGGGTGGGAAGCATAGGACGCCAGCATCCGGAACACGACGTCCACACTGGCCCCGTCAGGACAACCGCACCCCTTGTTGTGAGGGATCGCCACCACTCCATCCAGCCCCAGCGGCATTCCTGCCTCCGCCAGTTCACACTCACCCCGCCAAGCCACCTGCGTCGCTTCATGCGAGGCGCACATGCTCGTGGGTGCGATGAGAATCCAATTCCGCGTTCCGACGCGCCCGTCAGCTCGAGGAATCCCCTCGAATACAGGGCGCAACACTTCGTCAACATAGACGGGTGGAGGGTTGGACAAGTCCGGGGGGAGGTCTCTGACCAAGGGGATGTCGTCGGACATGGTCCGCGTCGAGACAAGCTGGCCAGGCGTCAAGCCAAGTGACGTACCGATCGGCTCACCGTACTGCCGCACCGCCTCGCCTCGAGGGATCCCACGCACGGCGAACCGATGACCAGGGGCAACGTCGTCAACAACCACGACGGGGGGCATTCCGGCAAGAGACACCGATGTGTTGGCGGGGACGTCCTGGAAAGCAACGGCGACATTGTCGTCCGGAGACACCATGAGAGCCCGGCATTGGGGCTCATCCGTCTCGTGCGTCATGCCCATCGTTTCTCCTGTGGAGTCACTCCGAAGGTCAACAGAGAGGACCAAAGTCGGGAAGATGAGAATGGGAGGAAAAGTCCGGGCGCGCCATGCCTATGCGGATTTGCGTTCCGCATCCTCAGCGGAAGTGCGTAGGGTCAGCCGCGGAGGGCGTTCTCCCGTCACAACATCCGCGTCAACGGTACAGGCAACGACGTCCGCGCGCGACGGAACATCGTACATGATGTTCAGCATCACGTGCTCAAGAATCGCCCGGAGCCCGCGCGCGCCTGTTCCCTTTACGAGAGCGCCCTCGGCCAAAGCATCGAGGGCATCATCGGTGAAAACCAACTCCACCCCTTCCATCTCGAAGAGAGCCTGGTACTGCTTTACCAAAGCGTTGTTCGTCGCCGTCAGGATCTCGACCAGATCGTTCTTGCCGAGCTGTTTGAGAGTCGCAACCACAGGCAGCCGCCCGGCGAACTCCGGAATCAAACCAAACTTGATCAGGTCTTCCGGTTCCACTCGTCCGAGGATTTCGGGATCGTCCTCTGCCAGGGCGGGCAGATGCTCCGCTTCCGAGGTCGTGCTGAATCCCAAGACCCGTCGACCAATCCGGCGATGGACCACCTGCTCAAGCCCGACGTACGCCCCGGCACAGATGAAGAGAATGTGGCTCGTGTCAATCTGCAGGTATTCCTGGTGAGGATGCTTCCTGCCCCCCTTGGGAGGCACGTTCGCGACCGTTCCCTCAAGAATCTTCAATAGAGCCTGCTGCACCCCCTCCCCGGAAACATCTCGGGTTATCGACACGTTCTCCGTGCGCCGGGCGATCTTGTCGATCTCGTCCACATAAATGATGCCAACCTGAGCTCTCTCGATGTCGTAGTCTGCCGCCTGTACCAGGCGCAGAATGATGTTCTCGACATCCTCTCCGACATATCCGGCCTCGGTTAGAGTGGTCGCGTCGGTGATGGCGAAGGGGACGTCCAACCTCCTAGCCAGTGTCCGCGCCAGGAGCGTCTTCCCCGAGCCGGTTGGGCCGATCAGCAGAATATTGCTCTTCTCAATCTCGACCCCCTCGGCCTGACCGTCGGTCTTACGGGCATGCTGAAGACGTTTGTAGTGATTGTGAACAGCGACCGAGAGAACCTTCTTCACATGGTGCTGCCCAACAACAAACTGATCAAGATAGTCCTTGATGTCCGACGGCTTGGGGACGGTCAACTCGGGAAGGGAGACGGGACGCTGTTCGGGCTCGCCTTCTGGATCGTCATTGGGACGCAGCATCCGGTTACAGACGTCAATGCAGTCTGAGCAGATGAAGACCCCGCTCGGGCTCGAGATCATCTGAGGCGCGTCGTCTCTCTCACGACCACAGAATGAACAGAATGGGTCCTTTGTGGAACGTCCCTTTGACGTCATCTGTGAGGGCTCCTGATGTCGGTACGTGTCGAACCGAATGAACAGCGGGCGGGG
>Ga0209042_1002762_pt1 | contig 11144 bp, 11 predicted proteins | sample SaaInlV_200m_DNA_6_FD_184649 | JGI IMG/M metagenome (GOLD analysis project Ga0209042, IMG submission 184649) | Marine microbial communities from expanding oxygen minimum zones in the Saanich Inlet - SI037_S2LV_200m_DNA (SPAdes) (version 2) | ecosystem: Environmental > Aquatic > Marine >...
TATCACCTAGTTGAACTAAGCGCTTCGCGCAGGTAAAAGCAGGATCCTTCCCAAGATTTTCAAGAAGCAATATCTATCATAAATCAGGCTATATTTCCTGTATCGAAATCCATTTCATACAGGAGGTATAGCCATGACTGTTTTAAGACAAAAGATGATCGAGGATATGCAGTTACGAGGTCTGTCCCCCCGGACAGAAGAAGCCTATGTGCGAGCCGTCCGTCAACTGGCAGAATACTGCCGGAAATCACCGGATAAGATCAGCCAGGAAGAATTGCGAGCGTATTTTCTCTATCTGAAGAACGTCAGGAAAGTTTCGCGCAGCACTCAGGTCATCGCATTGAGCGGGATCAAGTTCTTTTATATCCACACTCTGGAGCGCCCCTGGCACACACTTGACCTGATCCGCCCGGCAAAAGAGAGGAAATTGCCGGTGGTCCTGAGCGTGGAAGAAGTTGGACGCATTTTGGACTGTATTCATCGCCAGCGTTATCGCGTCTGCCTGACCACGATCTATGCCTGCGGGTTGCGCTTGCTGGAAGGGGTACGTCTGCAGGTCAGAGATATCGACAGCCAGCGCAATATGCTGCATATCCATCATGCAAAAGGGAATAAAGAGCGCTATGTGCCTTTGCCGCAGGCTTGCCTGAATATGCTGCGTCACTATTGGCGGATGCACCGCAATCAGGTCTGGATGTTCCCTTCCCCGAATAAACACAGCAGACCGATGAATGAGAGCAGCCTGCAAAGAGCCTTGCGAGCAGCAGTATCGGAAAGTGGGGTGAACAAAAAGGCTACCGTTCATACGCTCAGACATTCCTATGCCACTCATTTACTCGAAGCCGGGCTCAACCTGCGTATCATCCAAAGCTATCTGGGACACGCATCCCCTGCCACCACCGCTATCTATACCCACCTGACCTCGCTTACTCAAGCCCAATCTTTGGATACTATCGACGAGTTGGTGACCAAGCTGTGGCCCTAGAACTGGCAGATATCTTTCAACAATTTGGTCCAGCTTATCGGCAGAAATACGCATCAAAAATATTGCCCAGCCATCGTCAGGCAATGAAGGCAATTGAGAGCTGCCGCACCGAGGTGCTTGGCGGGCAGGTCTACGCTTGTTCTGCTTGCAGTGAAACACGCTACAGCTACCATTCCTGCCGCAATCGCCACTGCCCTAAATGCCAGCACGAACAAACCGAGGAGTGGCTGGAGCTTCAACGCAAATTACTTTTGCCGACCCCTTACTTCCTGCTGACTTTCACCCTGCCTGCTGAGTTACGTCAGATCGCCAGACAAAACCAGAAGTTGATCTACAATCTGCTCTTCCGCACTTCCGCTCAGGCTGCACAACTATTAGCCAAAGATCCGCGTTTTGTGGGCGGGCAGATCGGAATGGTGGGGGTACTACATACCTGGACCCGCAATCTGGCTTTTCACCCCCATGTCCATTATCTGGCTCCTGGCGGCGGGTTAGACCCTGATGAACATACCTGGTGCCCTGCAAACAAGAAATTCTTTTTGCCTGCCAGAGCTCTTTCCAAGTTGTTTCGCGCGGCCTTCCAGCGTGCCTTGCAAAGAACCGCCATCTACGACTGCATTCCACCTAAAGTCTGGCGCAAAGATTGGGTCGTGCATTGCAAAGCTGTCGGCGATGGACAAGCGGCTCTCAAGTATCTCGCCCCTTATATCCACCGGGTTGCCATTAGCAATCGCCGTCTGCTTTCTCTTTCATCTGGGCGCTTAGAGAATGCCAAGGTAACCTTCCGGTATCGTTCTTCCAAAACAGGACAGATCAAGAGATGCACCCTTGCTGCAGAGAAATTTATCCAGCGCTTTTTGCAACATGTCTTGCCGAGAGGATTTGTAAAAGTGCGTTACTACGGATTCTTCGGCGCAACATGCCGTCCGCGCCTGTGGGCTCTCCAACAGCAGCTCGCGCTGACCCTGCCTGCTGAAATAACGCTCAGCCAAACCGAGCAAACCGAAACAGATGAAAGTGTCCTAGCTCGAACCCAATGTCCAAAGTGCGGCAACACGATGACCTTTTTGCGCACCATCTATCGCTTGACTTGCAGGTCTCCATAAAATGATCGCACCCCTCCGCAAACTTTTTCCTCTGCGACAATGGATTTCATCCATCGTCTTGGTTTCCTGTTGCCACTTCACAGAATCTCCTTTCAAATGCCTGTCTTTTTCACCGTGATATCTTGCTCAGGAATTGCTTTCTCATGTAAAATACAAGGTACATTCAGAAAAACGCAGGATACTCTTTTTCATTGGCAGGCCTGCCTGGCTTTAATCCCCAAGTCTATCTGACGTTTTTCTGGTCACGGCTTAGTTCAACAGGCTCGATACGGCGGTTCTCTCTTCCCTTCTGACAGACTTGATCCTTTTCGCCGTATCAACCCTTAACCGTTGGGCCGTTTACACTCAAGATGTAATTGGAAAGTACTTTAATATTCGCAAGGAGTAGGTAATGGATGAGAAATTATTACCTTTGAAGAGAGACGAAATAAAGAATAGTTTGGATGAAGCCCGATTCATATCTGGATTTGGTTTCTTTCTAAGTTGGATTGGAGAAATAATTCAAAAATTTTTCGTCGCAAGAAACGGCCATCAGAGATGTCTAGTGCCACAATTTTCTGTTTGATCACACTAATTATCAGCTTATTATTTGTCTTCATTCTTGATAGAAATGAGCTAACAAACGAGTTTTCAATAATATGGCCAGTATTTTTTCTTAATATCTTTATTGTGTTATTGGTCGTAAAGGTATATAGAGAATATCTTTCTTCATTTTTCACTTCCTTGCGAGAATTTTTTGTTGATTCAATTGAAAGATATGATGATTTGGTAGATTTTCAGAAGTGGTTATCAACAATACTTAACAATAGAAAGCAATTAGTATTTAGTGTTATTTTGGGAATTGTAAGCTGTATTCTCTCTCCAATATATTTTGGGAAATTGCTAGGATTTATTAGTATCGGTTTTGCTATTTACCTTGAATTAGTATCATTTATGGCTGGTTTAGCACTATATACATTCTATTTGTTTATTTTTTCCCAATTAGGATAAGAAATTACAATTACAATGTTTATTCAGCTAATCCAGGTAGGTCAACCTTTACTAGAGAACTTGCCAGGTTATTGAATGGTTCGGTATTACTGTTTGCGTTTCTTGCATTGATGATGGTGTTTTTAACGGTGCTATATCAAGTTGGCATGGATATTATGGTGAATATAGTTTTTGGAATTCTGCTGTGGATACCTTTAACGCTCATGTTCATCTTGAACCAAGTTGGAATGACGCGAATTATTTCTAGGGCAAAGATCAAAAAACTTTCAGAGATTGAAACAGAAATCAGTAATCTGGAGAGTACTTAAAAACTTGCAGATAAAGATACGTTAGAAGCAATCAATCGTTTGATGGATTATCATGACCGCGTACAGAAAACGCGTAATTCATCTCTTAGCTTAAGATCATTTATAAATTATATTAGTTCATTACTGATTCCTGCATCAGGTTTCATAATTGATGCTTTGATTAGATATTTCACTCGAAGCCCATGATTCAGTTTAATATTATTTTTCAAAAAAACGGCCCAACCCCGCTCGCAATTGACCGGGGCTATGCCCCGAGGGTAAGCTGCGCGATTTTACGAATATGGTTACGGGCAAAGAATGTTTCGGGTTCGTGCCGCCCGGCAATTGAAGCCAATGTTAGAATCCCTCTCAAGAATAAAACAATGAAAATCGCCGAAATCGAAAACGCCCTTCTACGAACTGCCCGCCCCGAAGATATGGCGAGCATTGATGAGATCACGATCATCTGCTATACGCCGATCAATGAAAGCTATGTCAATATGCTGGGCGAAGATTGTTAGGAGGTTGTCTGTCATGAACCCGAAACTCCCTAAAAAACTCGAAAAAATCCTGCTTTCTACGCTCACAGATTACGATGAGTATGCAGAGGGCAAGATCGCATCAACTGATCTCTATGATGCCTTCGCCAAAAATGTCATCATCGAAGAGAGCCTGCTTCAACGTGTCTCCTTGACCGGCGCAAAGCTCCCCAAACTCCGCTTACGAGATGTTCGTCTCGAGGGCTGCGATATCTCCGTTGCCTTTCTGGAAAACTGTCGTATGCGCCGAGTTGAATTTATCAGTTGCCGTTTATTGGGCGTGCAAATGCTTTCTGCTGAGATGGATGATGTTCTTTTCAAAGAATGCAATCTCGAGGGTGCTGTCTTTGCTTCAACTAAAGCAAAACATCTGCACTTTCAAAAGTGCATACTCTCAAACGCGACCTTTGAAGGTGCTGACCTTGAAAATGTCACCTTTGATCGTTGTGATCTAAGTCAATCTGATTTTAGGAATGTGAAATTCCAGGATGCCGACCTGCGCGGTTCTATACTGAACGGGATGCAGATCGATGCCAAAGCTGTAAAGGGGATTGTGATCTCATCCGAGCAAGCAATACAGATGGTGAGTTTATTGGGGGTAGTCGTAGAAGATGAAGAAGAGTATTAAAAGCCTTAGTTTCGTTTTTTGCGCATATTTATAAAACGAAAAAACTATAAGGGGTGTATTGTTTTAGAGAAAAGAATAATTTTCTTTCTTATAAAATCCCGCCACGCGTTGCCCTCGCAACTGCAGCAGCTCGAGAATCGACATCTAGTTTCTGAAAAATATGGCTGAGATGCGCCTTAACGGTGCGCTCTGTGATCCCCAACTTATAGGCAATTTCTTTATTTCGAGCCCCATCTGCAACCATCATTAGCACTTCTTGTTCACGTTCGGAAAGGGGGCTTTCAACAGTATCGTCTGCATCAGCTTCTTCTTCTTGAAAGCTAAGCGCACGCTGTAAAATTTCCGGCTGGAGCAGGGTTTCCCCACGAGCGGCGGCTTGAATGGCATTAATTAAGGTTTGGCGATCCGTATCTTTGAGCAAATATCCACGTGCCCCCGCTTTCAAGCCGCGTAGTAGCAAATCGTTCTCTTTATAGGTTGTCAATATAACGATAGCAAGTTCAGGGTGCGTGCGTCTCAGCATTTCGATGGCGGTGATCCCGTCCATTACTGGCATCTGTAAATCCATTAGCACCACATCAGGGAGATGAGCATCCACTTGAATGAGCGCGTCTTCCCCATTCGACGCCTCGGCAATAAGTTCAAATTCGGGAACGGTGTCAAAAATTAGTCGTAATCCATCACGGATGATCAGATGGTCGTCAACGATTAAGATACGAATGCTCATGCGCTTTCTCCTTCATCCAAAGAAAAAAGAAACTCAATGATAGTGCCTTCATTGGGAGAGCTGATGAGCTTGTATTGGCTATTTGTTAATTGGGCGCGTTCCTGAAAACCTTGCAAACCAAAGTGTCCATATTCTTGGATTTCGTCTGGGGAAAAACCAACGCCGTTATCTTTGATCCGCACATCCAGCATTTTCTCGCTTTGAACGATCGATACGCTCGCAACCTCAGCTTGCGCGTGCTTCTGGATATTGGTCAATGCCTCGTGCAACACCCGCCGTGCATGATGTTGAATATTTTGCGGTAGTTTTTTCTCATCTTCTAGTTGAATTTTCAGTTCGTATTTTGTTTCCCCTGTTGCTTCAAACTGTGCAATTAGTCGTTCAACCGTCTTTTTGAAATCGGTATTTTCATTGCGCAAGTCTTCTATTGCAGCGCGAGATTCGCTAAGGGTATTACGGGCACGGTCTAATGCTTGTGCAATAATTTTCTCAGCATTCTCATAATTCTTGCTCTGCTGATGAGCTTTAAGTGCCTCTAGTTGCAAGATCAAACCTGCTACACCTTGTGCCAGCGTATCGTGCAGTTCGCGTGCCATCCGCTCTCGCTCTGCCTGCAATGTGAGCGATTCGTTGCGCGCGGCGTAAGCAGCTAATTTTGCATTGGTGCTTTCCAATTTCTCTGCCAACTCTTCAGCTTTTTGACGCTCTTCGAGTTGTTTATTAAAAATAACCATGATCAAGACAATAAAACCACCATTGATCAAAAGCTGCGATAAATATTCACAAAATAGCTCGGTATTAACCTTAATATAAAAAACACTTACTAAGATTGCTAAATAAAAAATACCCAACAGGAAGGCACGGCGTGTATTCCCCCATAAACCCAAGGCTTCTCCGATGATCGAAATGATCGCTGAGCCAAGAAAGTTTAGCCCGAAAGTTTTTTCTTCGCCGCCAGCAGGAAGCATGGCGATCACAATAATAAGAAGGGGCTGCGCTACATAATAGAAGCTCCACCAGCGTGAACTATCAAGCCCTCGTAAATTTTGCCAATATAACCCAATGTGGATTGCCACCAGCAGTGTACTCAGTGCGGCAAGGGCATATTCTCCAGCCTGCTAATAGAGATAAAAACCCATAACACCCAAGCTTCCGAGCAAAATGCTGATAAAGATGTAGAAGGGGCGCCCAATATTCTTTCCTTTATGTTCCATAGTATCGTTCATATAAAAATTGTACTGTATCTTGCAAAAGCCGATATTGTACTTAAGGACAATGTCCACTCTCGCACCATAAGGACGATGCGCCGCCGAAGTAAAAAAGCTACACTGGTAGGGAATTCAAAAAAGCACCTTATGGAGAAAAATGATGAATAATCAGAACAAAAACCTTAACTTACTCTGGCTGGCACTCTACGCAGCCCTGATCCTTTTCGCTACCGGACGCTGGCAAATCCCCCTTGTGGCATGGATCGCCCCTGTTTTCGCCATCCGTTTTTACCGCCACCATGAAAACAAAAAGAGCGCATTCTTCTGGCTCTGGCTGTCTAGCGTCATCCCCACGATCATCGCCTGGCATAATGCCACGGCCATGCACTTCATGGGTGGCTTTATTGAGCCGATCTTCTTCACCATCGTCGGTCTTCTCAATCTGATTCCCTTCATCTTAGACCGCCGCTATCACCTCCGTTGGGCAAGCGAAGGCAACTCTCCCTTCTGGCTGACGCTCATTTACCCGATCAGCGTAACCGCAATGGATTTCTTCTCCGCATCTGGCAGCCCCTTCGGTTCTTTCGGCGCAGCCGCATACTCCCAAAGCGGCTTCACCGCCCTCATGCAGATCAGCTCAGTCGTTGGCTTATGGGGCATTCCTTTTATAGTGGGGTGGTTTGGTAGCACAGTCAATTACCTCTGGGAAAATGATTTTCGTTGGACGAAAATCCGCATCGGTACCTGGATTTACGCTGGCTTGCTCATCTTGATCTTCAGCTTCAGCTTCGGCAGGATACTCTTCGCCCCCGCCCCCAAACAGGATGTCATGATCGGCGGCTTCTCTCTCCCTGAAGGTGAATTCTCATCCATCATGCAGCTTTCGCAAAAAGGTGATGAAGACGCTTTCCGCGTCGCCGCGACCGACTTGAATACTCGTCAACTGAGACACGTCCGTGAGCTGGCTCAATCAGGCGCGCAGATCGTCTCCTTACAAGAAGGCGCAGGAATTGGCTTCCCTGAAGAAATAGAGATTCTGTTGGAAGATGCTGCCAAACTCGCCCAAGAAGAAAATATTTATCTGGTGCTCCCAACGGTAACGATAGATTCTGCTGGAGAAGAACCTTTCCATAATGTGGTCCGCATTATTAACCCCAATGGTGATATTGTTCTTGAACACTATAAATATGGTGGCACACAATTCGAAGGTTCTGTTACGGGGAGCGGAGAAATTCAAACAGTAGATACCCCTTACGGGAAACTTAGCGCGGTGATCTGTTGGGATGCGGACTTCCCATCCACCATTAAGCAAGCTGGGGCCAAGGGCGTAGACCTGCTTTTCGTCCCCTCGAATGATTGGTTTGAAGTCCGCGATATTCATAATGGCATGGCAACTTTCCGCGCCATCGAAAACGGAATGTCAATCTACCGTCAAACAGGAGCCGGTGTTTCGAGTGTCGTCGATGCTTATGGGCGTGAGATCAATCGTGTCGATATTTTTGAAGATGAAAATACAGGTGCATGGAGCGGTGAGCAGATAGTGATAACCCCTATAGGCTCTATCGAAACCTTATTTCCAAAAATCGGTGATGCCTTTGGGCAAGTCATGCTCTTCGGTCTTCTTGGATTATTTGGTTTTGCTTGGCTAAAACGAAAATAAATGATACTCTCTCTATAGAAAAAGGCCGACACATAAAGTATCGGCCTTTTTCGTTTGCGCAAAGTTTCTAAACACTTTGTGGCATCAATCTAAGATTCAAAAAACGAGCTACTTCATCAGTAGCAGGTCTTTCAAATAAAGAATTTGCTGCGCCAATTTGTTGTAGACGATTATCTATCACAACAGCCATACGATCGGCAAGCTGTACGGCTTCGGGTAAGTTGTGCGTTACAAAAAGGGTTGTGGTAGAAGTCTCTTTTAGCAATAACCCCAAATCATCCAAAATACTTGAACGTGTAGGTGGATCAAGCGCAGAGAATGGCTCGTCCAGCAATAATAGTTCTGGCTCCAACACTAACGCCCGCGCCAAGCTAACACGCTGGGCTTCGCCGCCTGATAATTGGCTTGCCCGTCGCTTCGACAAATGACTTACCCCTAAACGCCCTAGCCAAAGCGGCACTTTCACGAGAATCTCATCTCTATCTACACCTCGAAAACGCAAGCCGGATGCGACATTTTCAAAAACCGATGTGTCAAATAAGAGCGGATCCTGCATCACTAGCGCGATCCTACGCCGATACATCGTGTCGGACTCGATTTGGGCTTGAGCACCGTTAAAAGAAATTTCTCCCTGCTCTGGCTTTAATAGCCGTGCCAACGTGAGCAAGAGCGTACTTTTTCCCGCTCCGTTGGGGCCAACTACCGCCAAGACTTCATCACGCTGAATATCTAATTTTTCTACACGCAGTACAACTTTCTGCCCACGTTTGACTCGTAAATTCTTGATGGTGATAAGACTCTTTTTCATCTCTGTGCGCCCCGCTGCTGTATCCACGTGAGTGCCCAATTAACCAAAAAAGTGATCGTTAACAGGAGTATGCCCAAGGCAATAGCGATGTCAAAATTCCCTTTTCCCGTCTCCAGCACAATCGCGGTTGTTAGTACACGCGTCTGATGGCGGATATTCCCACCCACCATCATGGATGCGCCCACTTCTGAAATGACCGAACCAAAACCAGCCATTAACGCCGCCAACAGGGGCAAACGCGCTTCTTTCCAAAGCATCCAAATCATTTGCAAGCGAGAAGCCCCTAGCCCATAAAGCTGCAATTTCAAACGAGGGTCAAGGGCTTGTAGTGCCGCGGCAGTTAAACCAGTAACAACAGGAAAAGAAATAACAACCTGAGCAATAATAATTGCAGTCGGGGTATAGATCAGTTTCAAATCTCCCATTGGGCCAGATCGCCAGAGCATCATTGCAACGAAAAGGCCAACCACGACGGGGGGCAACCCCATCCCCGTATTGACCATGCTCAAGAAAAAAGAACGCCCAGGGAATTTGCTTTGTGCCAAGAGCGTACCAAGTGGTAGCCCAATTAAAAGGCTAACCCCCGTCGCCAGGGCGGAGATTTGCAGAGAAAGAATGGTTATCTGGAGAACTTCGGCGTCAAAGATCATAGTTTACCTGTAGGGGCGGGTCTAAGACCCGCCCCTACAAAAATAATTATAAACCTAGATCAGCATCTGTCTTGTCGGCATCAGGGAAGAAGAGCGGCTGACCAAATTTATCGATGCCAAATTCTTTAATGAGGGCCTGAATTTCGTCGCTGACCATAAACTCGGCAAAGGCAAGAGCGCCTTCGTAATTGGCGTTTTCCCATTTCTCGGGATTAACCGTCATCACATGATAGACGTTGAGCAAAATTTCATCACCTTCAACGAGAATTTCAAGATCAAGATTCTCTTGATTGGCAAGATAGGTTGCGCGATCGGTCATGGTATAGGCTTCTTTTTCAGAGGCGATAATGAGCGTAGCCCCCATACCTTGCCCAGATTCGATATAGTCTTCCCAGTCGGGGGTTAGATCAACGCTTGCCCAAATAGCTCTCTCTTTTTTATGCGTACCAGAGTCGTCGCCGCGAGAGGCGAAAGCTGCCTGGGCTGAGGCGATGCTATTTAATGCCTCGCCAGCCGAAATCCCTGAGCGTATCGCCGCCGGATCATTGACGGGGCCTACGATCACGAAATCGTTGTGCATAATCAGGAAACGATCTTTGCCGAATCCAGTATCCATTAATTGTATTTCTGCTGCAGGTGCATGAACGAGAAGGACATCTGCATTGCCTTCTTCCGCCATTTTTAATGCTGCGCCTGTGCCAACAGCAATGGTCTGGACAGTGTAACTGCTTTGCTCTTCAAAGAGGGGAACGAGCAGATCAAGCAAACCAGAATCTTGCGTACTGGTGGTCGTAGCAAGGATCAGAGTAGTGTTGGCCGGCGCGGCGTTGCCACAAGCAGAAAGTGCCAGACTGAGCAAAAGTGTGAGAATAAGTGTTTTTTTCATATTATCTCCGTGAGGAAGAAATGCCTAATAACGTCAGTTTTGGATAAGACAAATTCTAGTTTTTTGCCACCGATTACACAGATTTCACAGAAAAAGGCCTTAAAAAATCCGTGTGAATCTGTGAAATCTGTGGCTATTTTTTGCTTAAAGACAATCAAAAAACCTTATTCGAAACTCAGGTTAATAAAGAATCTGCACCCCACTCTGTGCGATGTTATATCCGGTAAGCGTTTGGGCAGTATTGCGAAAAGCAGCTGTTTGGAGTTCGTCTAAAAGCGGCGTTGCCAACGCAGCATGTTCTTTCGGGATAGCTAGGTCAAAACGCTCTTCAAAGAGAGGAATAAAGTCAAGTTCGGATTGCAATGCAGCAGCTTGTAATCCGATACATACATCAGCAAGTCCCATTTTGACTTCTTTCGCGGCGGCAGAGTGAGTCGTGCAGGTATTTTCATAGCCATTAATCATTTTGCTGGGAATATTCTGTTCACGCAATTGCTCATCTAACCAGATACGCGTACCCGAGCCAAGATTGCGATTTACGAAGCGAATATCGTTGCGCATAAGGTCGTTAACCGCCCGAATTCCTTTTGGATTGGCGGGAGCCAGCATTAGCCCCTGTGTGCGATGCGCCAACGTGACCACTTGCAGATCACGCTGCGGAAAAAGTCGG
>Ga0209042_1002766_pt1 | contig 11128 bp, 7 predicted proteins | sample SaaInlV_200m_DNA_6_FD_184649 | JGI IMG/M metagenome (GOLD analysis project Ga0209042, IMG submission 184649) | Marine microbial communities from expanding oxygen minimum zones in the Saanich Inlet - SI037_S2LV_200m_DNA (SPAdes) (version 2) | ecosystem: Environmental > Aquatic > Marine >...
GGTTACCGTTATGCTGGAGGAGCTGCTGGCACTCGGCCACAAAGATGCGGAATATGACGCCTGGCTCATCAATATCATCGAAGGGGATCAATTCGGCTCAGGCTTTGTGGATATCAATCCGAACTCCAAGATCCCGGCTCTGATAGACCGTTCAGGTGACGAGCCAATCCGGATTTTTGAATCGGGCGCCATGCTGGTGCACCTCGCGGAAAGATTTAGTGAATTCCTGCCGACCGAACCTGCGCCGCGCGCCGAGTGTCTATCATGGACTTTCTGGCAGATGGCCAGTGCTGCCTTCCTTGGCGGCGGTTTTGGACACTTCTATGCCTATGCACCGGTTGCCATTGAATACGCCATCGACCGCTACACCATGGAAGTGAAGCGACAGCTTGATGTGCTGGATCGTAATCTTGCCGACAAGGAGTTTATTTGCGGTGATAACTATACGATTGCCGATGTCGCCATCTGGCCATGGTATGGTGCGCTGGCCAAGGGGCAGCTTTATAGTTCGGCGGAGTACATCGAGTGTCACACATATAAGAATGTCAATCGGTGGGCGGACGAAATTGCCCGGCGGGAGCCCGTCCAGCGAGGCCGCATTGTCAATCGCACATGGGGCGAAAAGAATCTTGCCGAGCGGCATGACGCCGGCGAAATCGATGCAGCGCTGGTCGCCGAGCCTGAGGCAGCCGAATAAGGCCTACAATAAACCTAAGCTGAGGAGGTGATAAAATGAATCCCACCAACGAAAAAATGGTCGAGATGTACACGACCATGGTTACGATCAGAAAGTTTGAGGAGAAAATCTACGAGCTTACTGCGACAGGATCGATTTCAGGATTCGTCCACCTTTATTTGGGGGAAGAAGCCATTGCCACCGGTGTTTGCTCTACACTCCGGGTCGCGGACTATATTTCCAGCACCCATCGCGGACATGGGCATCTCATTGCCAAAGGAGGCAAAACCAACCTGATGATGGCCGAGCTTTTCGCTAAAAGCACCGGCTACTGCAGAGGCAAGGGCGGCTCCATGCATATCGCCGATCTGGACCTGGGGATTTTGGGCGCCAACGGAATCGTCGGGGGAGGACCACCTCTGGCGACGGGTGCTGCTTTGACTGCTCAGTATACGGATACCGACAACGTAGTCATCTGCTTTTTCGGCGACGGCGCCTCCAACCAGGGAACGACCCATGAAGCCATGAACCTGGCGTCCATCTGGAAACTGCCCGTCGTCTTCGTGGCGGAAAACAACGGTGTGGCTGAGTTCACGCCTCAATCCGATCATCAATGCATCCAGTCGATTACCGAACGGGCTGCCGGGTACGATATTCCCGGCATATCCGTCGACGGTAACGACGTCATGGCGGTATTCGAAGCCGCCACCGAAGCGATCGCCCATGCTCGCCAAGGGAAAGGTCCGACGCTGCTCGAATGCAGGACCTACCGCATCGCCGGCCATTTCGTCGGAGATCCGGAACCCTACCGGTCAGCGGACGATGTCAAAGCGTGGAAAGCCGCAGACAAAGATCCGATTCTACGATTCGAGAAAATACTTCTTGAAAAAAGGATTTGCTCCCAAGCAGATTTCGATACGATAAAACAATCCGTGGACACGGAAATGGATGAGGCCGTCAAGTTCGCTCAGGACAGTCCGGAGCCGGATGTAAGCGAACTCCTGGCCGATGTCTATACCGTCTGAGAAGGATAACGATTTTTATTGAAAGGCACTTTAACCAACAACGAAAATCAAAAAATTTATCGGAGGAAGAATCATGTCGACCATGACACTATCAGCGGCGATAAACGACGCTCTAAAGCTTGAGTTGGAAAGGGATCCCAAGGTCCTTCTACTGGGAGTGGATGTCGGCTTTTACGGAGGCGTTATGGGAGTAACCGCTGGATTGCAGGCTCAGTTTGGCAAGAAACGGGTCCGCGACACACCGATTACGGAAAGCGCCGTAATCGGGGCCGCGGTCGGCGCCGCTGTGACGGGACTGCGACCGGTAGCGGAACTGATGTTCGTCGACTTCATCGGTGTAGCCCTGGACCAGTTGTTCAATCAGGCGGCCAAGATGAAGTATATGTTCGGAGGGAAAGCCAAAGTCCCCATGGTTATGCGAACCTGTTATGGAGCGGGAATGGGTGCTGCCGCCCAGCATTCCCAATCCCTCGAAGCCTTGTTTATGCATATCCCGGGAATTAAGGTCGTTATGCCAAGCACACCTTATGATGCCAAAGGACTTTTGATTTCCGCCATCCGAGACGACAATCCCGTGGTTTTTCTCGAACATAAGATGCTCTATTTTTCGAACGGCGAAGTGCCAGACGAATCCTACACCATTCCCATCGGTAACGCTGACGTAAAGCGGGAGGGCAAAGACCTCACCCTGGTAGCCACCGGTCAGATGGTAGGTTTCGCCTTGAACGCCGCCGCCAAATTGTCGGAAGAGGGAATCGACGTTGAAATTGTGGATCCCCGCAGTCTTTCTCCACTGGATGAGGATACGATTCTGGAATCGGTCCGCAAAACACACCGTTTAGTAGTCGTAACAGAAGAGGTCCAGTTCGCCGGCAGCGGCGCCGAGATCGCGGCCATGGTGGGCGAAAAAGCCTTCGACCATCTGGACGCTCCTGTCACCAGACTCGGCGCACCGTTTTGCCCCATACCGTTTTCGTCTAAACTGGAGTCGGAATTCATACCCAACGAGGAGAAAATAATCAAAACGGTAAAATCCATCATGTAGCCCCACACCAACGGTAAGGCGGGATTACATGCCCGCCTGAAACAACGCTTCCCCAAAACCTGTCCATCGTTCAGATTGAGCTTTTGAACCTGTCCTGATAAGCTGCCTGTTTTTATCGAATTCTCTCATAAAACTAGAATCGTGCAGCGACGAAAGGAGGCTTTATGAAAGCGGTTGAAGCATTGGTAGGCGGACATGTTGACGAAGAGTTGCTTGTCAGGAACTCTCCCCTGTTGAGGTAATTCGGTACATATCGATGCTACTGTCTGTTCTGCAATCCAAAAAAAATGATGAAATTGTTTGTAGTCACACTCTATTGGAAAAATTGGTCGCAAAGTTTTGAGACATTTCCTATACTTGAGACCTAAACCTAACCGGAACTTAAAAACGGCTACACCCTATGTCTCTGCGCATGTCACGTGATTTGTGGTAATAGAATCTGCGAGACCGGAATTGTGAGATTGTTTGACTCAACCTTATTAATAGAAATAAAAAATGACGAACGTAAATAACAGTTTTCAGGAACGGCACTCCAAGGAGTTTATTGAGATGGCGAGTGATGATTCTTACTGCGAACGGATGCCCCATTCAAACGGCTACGGTAAGAATACCGGCGATTGTGGAGATACTGTGGAGATTTTTCTGTCTGTCAAGGATGGATTGATCAGGGATGCTACGTTCGAAATTGACGGTTGTGTTAATACGTTTGTATGCGCCAATACCGTTATCCAAAAGATTTGGGGAAAACCTCTTGATACTGCTTGGGAAATTACGCCTGAACTAGTGGCTAATTATCTCAAAACACTGCCGGCGGAGAACTTTCACTGTGCTGAGCTGGCTGTTGGCGCTTTATATCTGGCAGCAACGGATTATAAGAAGAGAGGGTTTTAGGCCATTCCTGGTTTCATACATCCTCCCCATTTACTGTTCCCAGGCACGACACTGCACTCTTACCGGGATTGGCGTGATTCGTATCGAATTTACAAGAGACAAATCGTCTTCGTAACAAACATCAGTTGACTTCTATGGTTGCCTCGCAAAAAAGCCTTCGATACCGCTTTTCTATACCATAAGCTTCCATTTCTCGGAGAAAATGGACGTCTTCCGAGCCGGCAAAATAAATATCATAAGACCTGTCGGTCATGACTTGAAAATAGTGTGCCAGTTCATGGGCCAGAACAGCCTGCTGTCTGCATGGATCAATGAAATTTCCAACATAGACATTTTTTGTTTTGGGGTCAAACAAACCCATCAACTCCTTCAAATACATTTGCATTATCTGTTTTGCTTTTTGCTCACCATACGTTTCTTCCCATTTCGATTTGGATTTTTCATTGGATTGCCTGAATGTCGATTGCAGCTCAGCCTTATCCAAAAATTCAATTTTCGGCAATGGATGAGAATCTGTTACTTCCAGAACTTCAGCAACCCAGTGAAAAATTTTTTCTGGGGTCTTTCCAGCACTGCTGAGCGGAAAAGCCAAGATCATACAGGCACTGACCAGTCCGACTTTTTTTATTTTTTTTATTATATTTTTCACTTTGTTCAACCTAAAACAGTTAACAGCCCCTGATTTGGTTAGAAAAACTGCGGTCTACTATCTTTTTATTCAGAGGAAGATAAAAACGGGCAGTCATTTCTTGAATCTGTTACCGACCTATTCAGTATTGGTAACATCATCAAAATAAGTCGGTTAAGATCTGGAGGATCTATTTTTCTGGATATCTGGATCACACCGATGATTTCATAGCAATTACTGCCAGAACCATGCCGTATATTTTGGTTTTGTATATCAGCTAGTTACGAAAAATATGATTTCTACTGGTTGAAAATGGACGAGTTCAGCAAAATAATGGTGATAATTGGTGCAAAAAGGCCGATATTTGCGTGGTTTAATATGGGAGTGCCGGTGTTATCCAGAGTTGCTATGTGTCTTCACAGTTCCAAGGATTCCGATATGCCATGAGCTAGAAAAGGGTTGGTTAATAACCATAATTTTTGTGACACTCCTATTGGACATGGCATGGTACTGAAGATTTTCTGGGAATCGTTATGATTCAAGGGCGGTATTTTAGGCATGCTTTCTAGGTCGCATAAAACACAAAAGCCTTAAGCCCGATGGTTCAACGCTCAATGTTTCGCGTTTCACTAGTGCGGATTGAATCCTGTATTTGTACGTTCCAAAAACAGGTAGTTCGATTGAGCAAAAAAAGAAAGAAATAACAGGAGCGGATTAGGCGTAAACGTAAACATGTGTGGTGATGTAGAGAAAATATCAAGCGAAAAAATTAGTAACTTTTTTTGCAGGGAGGGGTTTGTTTATTGTTGACAAACACTTTTATGGGTGACCCTACAGGGTTTTTGGGGCAATATCCTTTGTTATGTTGCTTCGTTCCTGACTTTCAGATGGAAATAATATTTTGGCCTTACAGGGTGTGGAAGTGATTGAGGTACCGAAGGGAGAGTCGATGCTGGTATTCATCCAAGACTATGACGGTAACCTGTTCGAAGTTAAAGCTGAATAAAAGCGAGTTATGGTGTCCCTTATAAGAAACTTAGATTTTTATGCTGCAATTTCAGTCGCCGACTGCAATTGACGTAAGTGAGATGGCGAAGGATCGTCAGTCACCTGTTTGCTGGCCGAACAGTTTCTTCTCCAGCTCGGCGATGGCGAGGGTTGTTTTGATCACGGTATCGGGGTTTAGGCTCATGGTTTGAATCCCGCATTCAACCACAAATTCTGCGAATTCCATATAATCGGAGGGTGCCTGGCCGCAGATGCCGATATATTTACCGCGAGCCACACATTTTTCAATGACGTGTTTCACCATGTCCTTCACCGCATCATTTCGTTCATCATAGATGTGCGCCACCAGTTCCGAGTCCCTGTCAATACCTAAAACCAGCTGAGTCAGGTCATTCGTCCCGATGCTGAAGCCATCCAGGACATCCAGAAACTGATCGGCCAGAATTACATTCGCAGGCACTTCGCACATACCGATCACCTGCAATCCGTTTTCTCCTTTCTTCAGACCGAAGGAAGCCATGGTATCGATCACCCTGACCGTTTCCTGGACCGTTCGGGGAAAGGGAATCATCACGTCAAGATTGGTGAGCCCCATTTGATTTCTGACTTTTAAAATGGCTTTGCATTCCAGCCCGAAAGCTTCCCGGTAGGTGTCTGAGTAATACCTTGAAGCCCCGCGCCAGCCGATCATGGGATTTTCCTCCAGGGGCTCGAACTGCTTGCCGCCGATGAGATTGGCATATTCATTGGATTTAAAATCGGACAGCCGCAAAATGACTTTTTTGGGGAAAAAGGCGGCAGCGATCATGCCGATCCCTTCAGCAAGGCGATCGATAAAGTACTGTCCCTTATCTTCCCAGTTGCTCGTCAAGGCAGCTATCCTGGCCTTGCTTTCCTCGTCCTCCAGTTCATCATAGTGCAGGAGGGCCAGCGGATGCACCTGGATATAAGAGTTAATGATAAACTCTTCCCGGGCCAGGCCGACGCCCTGGTTTGGAATAAAGCTCTGATCGAACGCCTGATCCGGTGCCGCCAGATTCATCATGATCCGGGTTTTTGTTTCGGGAAAGGTCTCCAGGTTCGTCTCCTTGACAACGAAATCCAGCAATCCCTGATAAATGACGCCGTCGCTTCCCTGCGAGCAGTCGACGGTGACGTCCGTCCCGTCCAGGATGGTCTCGGTTCCCTGCGCAGTACCCACCACACAGGGAATACCCAGTTCTCTTGAGATAATAGCGGCATGACAAGTCCTGCCACCCCGGTTGGTGACGATCGCTGCTGCGATCTTCATGATGGGTTCCCAATCGGGATCGGTCATATTCGTAACGAGCACTTCTCCTTTTTTAAACTGGTTGATGCAGTGAACATCCTTGATAATATGCGAGGCGCCCTTACCGATTTTTTCCCCGACCGATTTGCCCTTGACGATCACCGGTCCCGTCTCTTTGAGGACATATTCCAACAACCGGGTTTTGTCCTTCTGCGAATGAACAGTCTCGGGACGAGCCTGGACAATATACAGCTCGCCGGTCTCTCCGTCCTTGGCCCACTCGGTATCCAGCGGGGTAAACGTATCCCGTTTCCGGGAATAGTGATCTTCGATGATCATGGCCATTCGTGCCAACTCCAGGATCTCGTCGTCCTGCAGAACGAATCGAGTGCGGTCGGCCAGGTTGACGGTGATGTTTTTGGTGGGTTGTTTCTGGTCCCGGGTGTAGACCATTTTGATTTTCTTCTCTCCGACGGACTTCTTGAGGATGGGTCGGAAGCCGGTTTTCAAGGTGGGTTTGAAGACATAGTATTCATCGGGGTTGACCGATCCCTGGACGACATTCTCACCAAGGCCGTAGGCCCCGGTGATGAATACCGCGTCCCTGAAACCGGATTCGGTATCGATGGAAAACATGACGCCGGAACAAGCCAGATCGCTGCGCACCATTTTCTGAATGACAATCGAGAGCGCAATTGAAAAATGGTCAAAAGACCTTTCTTCCCGATAGTGAATGGCCCGGTTGGTAAAAAGGGAGGCAAAACACTTGATACAGGCGTCGATGATATCCTCCTCCCCCGCAATGTTCAAGTAGGTTTCCTGTTGGCCGGCAAAACTGGCATCCGGAAGATCTTCGGCGGTAGCACTACTGCGCACAGCACAATCCGTGTTGTTTCCATACTGTTCTCCCAGTTTCCGATATGCCTTGACGATTTCGTCCCGCAACTCATCGGGAAGCTCCAGATTTCTGATCAATTTTCTCACCCTGGCGCCATGCCTGGCCAGGTTATCGATATCGGAAGTATCCAGGGTGCTTAGAATCTGCCTGATTTTAGCCCCGGCCCCGGTTTTCTCCAACAAATACCGGTAAGCATATGCTGTAACGGCAAAACCGTTGGAAATCCGGACGCCCTGGGGTGTCAACCGGCGATACATTTCACCCAGTGACGCATTTTTTCCACCCACCAGGTGGATGTCCTCAATGCCGATCTCGTCAAACCAGAGAATAAAGCGAGTGGCCTTTTCCATGATAATCTCCTTCCCGAAAAAAGAACTGTGGCAGGTGAGACGATGAGGAACAGATTTGATATCATTATATAAAACTGCTTTTCCTGCGTCAATGAATTCCGCATCATTTTACAGGCTTATCAGTCCAAGTAGAAACAGTCATTGTGATCATCGGTTCAGCTTTCCCTGTTCGCTTGCTGCCTGATGGCTGGGACCGGCCATCTCACCGGGTATCATCCATAGATCCCTGATAATCAGCTCACGGCGAAATGAGTGATCCGATCCGAAACTTTATAAACAAGTGTTTCGAAGAAGGCTCTCGTATCTTCAAAAATCATAGAAAAGTCATTTAATCGGTGCCGACCGATATTTGATTCCAATTTTGATTGGGGCTCTGGTCGCTGCTTTAATTGGTTTAAAAGCCGGTTTTTCCTGGGAAGAGATTGAATACATGGATGATGCTTCCACAGAAAGCCCTTCTTCTGATCAGGAGACACAAACGTAAGTTGATTGGAAATTTAAGAAAACGAATCAATCACTGAGAAAGGAGTATACCCAATGTATAAAATACTATTGTGCCGTTTTATCCCTGTATTAGATTGTTCCGGTCTGTATTCAGAACTGCGTTTATAGTCGCAATTGCCACCGTCCTCTCAATTAAATCAGGTGACTCTGCCCTTGAGATGACTTCTGAAGCCTGTCGACCCGCGATTGTTTGTTTCATTGAAGAACAACGTTGGCCAATATCGCGATTAAAGGTCATTGCCACACCGACTGATTGATCGCTAAGTTGCACAGCAGTATAGCTAAGACCAATTCGCACATCGTTGACCGTTCTCTCTCCGGCAAGTTTTAAGGCATGCTCTTTCAATAATTTCAGTTAACTATTCACCACATTGACGGAGTCGGGGGGATTATGATTCAAAACGATGGAAAACAGGACGTTTTCCAACAGCTCCATGGATGGATTCATGCGTGTTTTGAATTATCATCCCCTCGATGGAGGGGTGCTGAATAGATACTAAATTGTCTGGTCATAGGCAGTAGAATAAATTGGCCTTGCCGAATTATATGATGACATTGAATCATAATAGATACTGTGATAGACTTAGATTAACAACGTGGCTTATCAAATCCTGATCAGTACTTTATCTGAAATTATTGATCTACTCAATCCAATCCAACCTAATCGGAAACTCAGAAAATTATGTCTATGGAAGGTATTGTAAAAAAAATCAGGGAAAACAGGGTGCCTGAAATCCTGGTTAAAGATATGATGACGAAAAAAGTATATGTGCTGAATGATAACGACAATCTGGATGTTGCCAAGTTGCTTATGGACTCCATCCACATTAGACATATACCGATTATTAACAAAAACGATGAGTTTGTCGGGTTACTCACTCACCGAGATTTGCTCAAATTGAGTGTATCCTCGTTGGCGGACATGGATGAGGAGGATCAGCAAAAAATTCACCAGAGCATTTCCTTAAGGGATGTGATGAATACCGATGTTCAAACTATCAGTCAGGAGGCAAAACTGAAGAATGCTATAGAGCAAATCATAAACAATAAATATGGCTGTCTTCCTGTTCTAGAGGATCTTAAACTTGTTGGTATCATAACTGAGGCCGATTTTGTAAAGCTGACATACAAGTTTTTAGACCTATTGGAAGATAAAAGTAATTTTGAAAAAGAATAACGCCGAAAACAGCTTAGGGTCGGCTCATAAAATACTTCACATTCTGTTCGCAAAATGTTCAGTGTTTTAGGGGCTTTTGCAAATAGATTATGGTTTGGCTCAAAAATTACTTGGTATTATGTCTGCAAAATGTCCAGTGTTTTGGGGACTTTTGCGGACAGAATATGCCAAGTAATTTTTGTACAATCCCTATGTGAAGTTATTTATGAACGATCCCTTGATTTCTACAACAACAGTTCAATCCCTTGAGCTAATGAGAGCACGTCGGCATCTTTTCCTGAAACCATTTGAACCTGCAGCCCGACGGGCCTGTTTTCAGGTAAATGACGAATAGGCACAGATGCTGCGCAGAGGTTATAGATATTTGCCGGCCGACTGTTTTGCAGGACCCTGGCGGTAAAATCCGCGGCCTGTTTTAGACTGCTGCATGAGGTCACGGGTCTCGGAAGCAGAGGTGTCGTAGGAGAAATAAATCCATCCAATCCTTCCAATCGTTGAGCACCCAGTCCCTGGAGTTTCTGTAGTCGATCCCGCACCAGCATGGTCGCCTCCTCGGTAAGATCAAGGGCTGGCGATAACCGCTGAAATGCGGTCGGGTCTATAATTTTTCGTGCAGCTAAAAAACGATCCTGCCCGAGGGTCTGGATAAGATCGTATGGGACCAGGCCAGCGAATACAGAGGCCGCCTCTTCCGCTTCCGGTAACTCTATCGATTCAAAGACAACCCCCGCCGCCTTGAGCCGGGAAACTGCTACCTTAAATCCATCCCGAACTTCCGGGTCCAAATTCTCAAAATAGTGATTGTCTGGAATGCCTAAACGAATCTCTGTCAATGAAGGTAAAGCCTGTGGACATGGAACGCTGGAAAGTACACTGAAAACAAACGCTGCATCTGCTGCAGAGCTGGTGATCAGGCCGATTGTATCCAGATCTTGACAGACCGGAAACACGCCGTCCATCGGCCAGAGCCCTTTGCTGGGTTTGAATCCAAAAAGAGAACATAACGCCGCAGGCACACGGACGGAGCCGCCCGTATCCGTTCCGATAGCAAATGCGCAAAGTCCGGCGGCCTGCGCCACCGCAGATCCGCTGCTCGATCCTCCCGGGGCATGATGAGTATCCGGATATGTCGGATTCCAGGGAGTGGGGTGGGATATATTGTGAGCGCCAGCCGCAAACTCTATGGTTCGTGTCTTACCGAGGATCACACAGCCGGCACTTTTCAGGCGGCTGATAAAGGACCCTTCGGGTTGAATCAGGTCTTCAACGTTCAGACGGGAACCGACCTTTGTCGGCATCCCCTTAACCGTGATAATGTCTTTGACGGCGACTGGCAGACCTAGCAGAGGACTCGGATCTGATCCATCCTGCAACTGCTGATCGAGTTTGATAGCGGTGGAAGTGGCGTTGTCTGCATCGATGTGGACATACGATTGCAACTTCGGGTCAAGCGCTGAGATACGTTCAAGATAAGATGTCGTTGCTTTCCGGCAACTGGTCTTTCCTGCTCTCAGGTCTTTGGCAAACTGAGAAAAACGCTTAAGTCGCAGCGGATTTTCAGGTGTCGTGGCCAAATTACGCTCCATTTGTTCATGGTTGAAAATCTAAAGCTCAAAAATCGCTTCTATTTCGAGGTCGGCTCCTAATGGCAGAGCT
>Ga0209042_1002780_pt1 | contig 11086 bp, 27 predicted proteins | sample SaaInlV_200m_DNA_6_FD_184649 | JGI IMG/M metagenome (GOLD analysis project Ga0209042, IMG submission 184649) | Marine microbial communities from expanding oxygen minimum zones in the Saanich Inlet - SI037_S2LV_200m_DNA (SPAdes) (version 2) | ecosystem: Environmental > Aquatic > Marine >...
TAATGTTATAAGTCTCAAGCATAAAAGGTTTTACATTAATATATTTATTATAAGTCTCGCGCATTAAAAGTCTATTGGGTCATGGGTTGGCTTTGCTGTGCGTTTCCCTAACAGGTAAGGGATGCATGCAATGTATACCATACCGAATATGATTACTGTGGCCACGGCTGTAGTTGATTGGTCTATAGGTTTATGTATTAATCTTTTTATTCTCTGTCGCATGTTTGTTCTCCTGTTGGATTGGTTTGTTATTATATTTATTACTCTCGCCGAATACATTTTGATACGGTTATTGTTGGCGGTTGTGGGTGGATAGCTTTTGATACGGCGATAATACATTTAAATAAGTTTAGTCCCTATAAGGGAAAGGTTAACTAAGTGTGCGCAATCATTAAGCTTTTATTTTAAGGCTTATCGGGCGAGAATACAAATATATTATTATATTCACCAGCATTAACACATTTAATCGCCAATGCAGTGGGATTCAGCCACAATACAGGCAGTTTCGGTGTGCATGCGCTGGCAATGCTGTGAGCAATGCGCGCAATGATACATCAATACGTTTATTGTGCGATGGTGTGTGCTGGTGATACATTTAATGCGCTAGCGTATACATTTATACACGGATACAAAAATACTCGCGCGTGGGGGCTAGATCCTTCCACCGCATACTACCGCATTTCCCAACACATTAAAAGCCTTTTTTAATAATACCAGCGTAAAGGCTTAATGTATTATCCACCGCTTCCCACTTTCTACCACTTCACCCCACTTTTGGGGACAGTGCCATCTACATACTTGCTTCAAACATTTAATACCAATACAGCCAATACAATAAACATATTCACTTACATACAATAAGGAATATAACAATACCCAATAACATTAACATCTTTCTGTAATACCTTCTTCTAATATAATCTTTTTAATAATCTTTTTTGTTTAAGTCTCGCTCGTTAATCCAACTCCACCTCCGTCTTGTGATTAAATAATCTTTGTTGCTCTCGTTGTTATATGCTTCGACTTCAAAACGGTTGTGCATGTATGCTAGCATCCCGTTCCTATACTTCATGAAGCCTACAACGTAGAACAGAAGGTATAACAACCACTGCCCAACAAACAACAGTTCTAGCTGCTGCTGATAATGTATTGTCTCGTGTATTCTATCTGTCTCGCTTAGTGTTCCTCGGCACCACACAAACGGGCCAATGCTTACTGCCCATACATTAATGGGCGCAATCTTGGATAGGACTGTGGGGAATCTGCTGTTCTCAAAGAACCATGGTTTCCAATGTTTCATCGGCTGGATACCAACCCTGCTTCCGCTAGTATCTCGTTGGCTTCAATCAAGTACTGCGTTAGCTCTTGACTACCCTCTACGGTATTGCAACGTGCCATGTTTACCATCGCCGTTGTGTACTCTCTTAAGAATCCAAGTCTCTGAGCTTTCTTGTCTCCAATCTCTTCTCTTACCCTGTCGATATCGATTAACTTTATCATGTTTGGCTTTCCTTTGTGTTTTTATGTATCTTTGTTCTCTCATCGTTTGCGGTTAGTGGAATAACACCGTCTGGTACTTCTCCACTTATCATGCCTCCGTGCTTCGCTAGCACGTTCGTAACAACCTGAACAGGCACATACGAATATACACCCTTTGTTACATCTTCTATATTGCTGTCGCCATCAAAATAAGGCTCTAATAAATAGTCGTCGATTGTTGGGAAGCCTACTTCCACCTCTGTATATGGGCCGAGTGCTGACCTTGGTGTGCTATAGTTGGCTGTCCCTGCTTGCACACTCATGCTAAAGCCATCGGCACATTCGACACGTTTGCAACGCTTTCCGAACTTTGCTTCAAGTTCTGCGCTCTGATCGTCCCATCTTTTCTGTATCTTCTTCATTCCTGATCTCGTCCAAAGCCACCATGTGGTAGCCATTAATGTGTTAAGCAGTAAAAATTTTGGGTCAAGCATTTTTGTCTTACTTCCCCTCTTCTGCTGCTGCAACCCTCTTCTTTGTCTCGTCGATGTGTCGGCACTTGCGGCGGTAGCCGTACCCAACACATGAACAACCCCATGATCCGTCGCGTTCAACAACACAATAAATGTTGCCCTTACTTCCCTTCACCGACCATTCGCGGGAGCTTGTCGTTGGCGCTGGGCTGCTTTCTGGTAGCTCCCACGATACGTAGCGCCCCATGTTCTCTCGTGTCGTGTCAAAGGGAACAGGAACCCACACAGAGCCAGCAACGGCATAGCGTTGACCACTCGGTGAGGTAAAGAGCGCAGGGTTGACAGATACAACAGTTGGCTTCATACTTTTAAGCCTCTCCCATTTCGTTCTCGGTGTGTGAATCGGCGAATAACGCCAGAAGCTCCTCGGAGGTTAGCGATGTGCCATAAAGTGGGTGTGGTACTGCAACGCCACTCAGGATCTCCAGTAGCTTTGATTGTACTGTAATGGCTGATGCCATGTTGTTCATAGTTGTCCTAACTGATTCAAATGTTGTCATTCTTTCTTCTTCTTCTTCTTCCATTTTATTCTTCTCCTCTACTATTAATTACTCTGTTCTCAGGAATTGATCACTTCGATGTACATGGCGTGGAACATCAAGGTTTTACCGTTGACAAACTGCACACGCCACACATTTGTCAGCACTGGTGTGCGGTCGGTGTAGTCGATTAAAGACACGTGCCTCTCCAGAAGCAGCCCTGTGCGGCTCTCTGGTAGTGCTATGTCGTGGGTTCCCTCCTTGATCCTCACGAGCATACCAGCGCGGAGGTTATACTGGCTCATCGCGAACTCCGAACCACTTCAACAGTCGTGACAACCAGCTTTGTCGATAATTAATCTCTTCATCTTCCTCGGTGTCTGGCTGTTCTGCTTCTGAAGCTCTACGCAGCCACCCCTCGGAGTGTTCAAGCTGAGAGAGGCGAACATAGATCGCCTGTAGATTAGTCTTAAGCTCTTTCTTTTCTGCTTCGATCTCGGACAGGCGCTTTACTCTCTTGACTTCAGCAATCTGTCGCCTAATCTCTATCATATCGACCAACTCACCCATTTTATGCTCTCTTTCTTTTGTTCTTAGGTAGCTTGAAGTTCTTAATGTGCTTCTCTTGAATCTCGAAGGTCTGCGTCGAGCCAACAGGCAATAAGCGATAGCGACGGTTGCCCTTGCTCGCTGTGATGATGTCAAGCTCGCTAGTCATGACAACGCAAGGGCGACCTGCTGTCTTGTTCTGGGCAGTGAAGTTAGCCGATGCGCGCAGAGCTACCATCGCTCCAGCCTCGAACACAGGAGGCGTTGTGTAGCCAACCAGCACCTTCTGGATGTAGTTGTTGGCGATGACTTTGTTAAACGCTCTGTGGCTTGGTGCGTCAATCGGCGCAATCTCTGTGCCTACGCGACCAGCAGGTAGCTCTCCAAAGTTAAACCAGTTCTGGACATGTCCAGCATGGTAGGGGCTGTTTGCTCTGTAGTAGACCATCGCGCGGTGCCATTGAAGCTGTAGCTCTTGGCTAGTAGCGAAACGGGCGAACCAATCGCGTTCTGCCATAACGGTGTCTGCGTTGTTCTCGCTCTCGATCTTGGATAGTGTTGTCATCTGCTTGGATGACAGGCTTCCACGTTGGCGCTCCTGTTCAATCAGGCTCTCAACGAACCCAGCAGCCCATGAGGATCCATCGGTGATGTAGCCCTTCACGTTCTCAAGGCGGATTGCGAGGTCAGACTTGCCCTGTGCTGCTCTTTGTTCCATCGCGAGGGTCGTTGCTGCGGCTCGCGCTTCGAGAGCAAGGAAATAACGCTTACGGGCTGGGCTCATGTAACCAGATCCACGGCGATCATACCCGCGCTTCATGTCTTCGATCACGTTGCGGTCATAAGAATTGAGTCCCTCTTCTGTGAGAAGAGAAGAGAAGCGGGCTTTCCAAGAGATTCGTTGTGTCATGTATCGGGTTCCTATTGCTGAATACAAGGGTATTATACCACAGGATCAGCGCGACTGTCTATAACTAAGTTGTCAAGTGATTGTCAATCAACCAGTTCCCACGAGTCATAGCGATCTGACATGCTTGGCCAAGTGCCAGTAGATCCCTTAGTGTAGGGCTTGAGGAACTTAACCTCAAGGCCACCAGAGTATCCATCCCACATAAAGTGATCGATCACTATTCCGACAGGGTTATCAATAAGGCGCTTGTGGCGCACCAGAGAGCCCACAGTCATGTGTTTGTACCAGCGTGGGGTATTGGGTGGTTGGTTCATTTTAATGCTCCTGTGGGGTTAGTCGCAGTCAATGGCGATTACTCGCTCATTGGTCTGGAAGTATGGGTTAGCGGCGTAGTGCTTAGTGGTCATCCACATGCGCTGACACTTGCTTCTGATGGGTTTAGGAGCCATCAAGTCGGTCAGGATGATGTGTCCGTCGAAGTTCTGCTCATTGACATATTTGGTTGGCGCATCGAAGCAAGTCCCGCCACACATTACGCGCTCGGTCTTGTGGGCTTTGCCCTTCTTCCAAACATAAACCTTGTCCTCGGCAACTCGCGTGTCAAAAGGCACGACAGTGAACTCTGCGATCTTTGCAAGCTTGTTAAGCTCTGAGAAGAACGCGGCAAGCATCGTGTCATCAACAGATCCAGACTGGTCAATACTAATCGCGATGCGAGCATGACGACGTACTCTCTTGCCACTGTGGACGCGAGGGAAGCGCTTGTTGAGCTTCCGAGGGGTAGCGGTCTTGTCGGAGCGTTGCGTGGTCTTCACGAAGTAGCGAAGCACCTTCTTCCAGTCAACCTTTGGAGTGATGCGCTCAATGATATCTTGGCGCGTTCCAGCCGATACAGTGCCCCAGTTGTTCGCTTTCGTGGCTTCCTCGGCTGCCTCTTTAACGGCTTTCTTGAGGCGTTCCTTAGCGATCTCATTACTTGCGTCAGATCCATCACCCTCGCCGAAAGCACTGTGATCATCAAACTCGCGAGGCAGTCCATCGCCGCCTTCACCCTCTTCTTCCTCTGGTTGTCTATCTCTCAACGCTGCAAGATACCACTCGTATGACTTCTCGCAAGGGAGATCCTCGAACGGCTTCATCTCAGGGATGCATGCCAGCATAGGCTGACCATCTACAAGTGGGCCTTCATCGCCTTCACGTGGTAGAATAGTACGCATGTCTGGTAAGCCATTGATCGCGAGATCCATCGCGATGTTGTCGATCTTCTTCATCCCGCCAGACGGCGCACGACCAGTTACATGCTCGAAGATAATGTGATAGAACTCGTGTTTGAGAACACCCAATTTGTGTTCGTCTTTCAGCGCACCCATAAACTCAGGGTTATAGAGAAGCTCGAATTGGGCGCGCTCCTTATTGATTCTCACGCCTGCCGTTGGGATCGCGGTCGTCCGTGTCTTGTCAATCCTCCTCGAAAGAGAGGCGAAGAACGGCTCACGCATAAGAAGGCGCGCTACGTCGGCGTTAAGGTCATATGTCTTTTTGGGTGAGTCGGTCATGTCGAAGGCTCCTAAGTGCTGAATACGAAGGTATTATACCACACAAATCGTGTGGTTGTCTATAGTTAAGTTGTCAAGTGAATGTCAAGGAGTGGGGAGTCTGTACTTTACGGCGATCTCAGTATCTTTGATCCACCGTGAGGTATCGCTGGCACCGTCTAGGAGCCTGTAGACCTTCCTGTATTCGACCGTATTGCCGTACTTGGGTCTGCGGCTCACCAGAACCTCGGCGACCAGCACAGGGCGATTATCGCCATGCCTGATCAGGAGGTCGCCAGCCCTTAGATCCCTCACTGGCTTATCCTTGCCCCTCAAGGATTTCGACAAGCGCATCACTCACAGAGCGACCACTGGCTGACTCTGCCTTGTGAATCGCGATGACGTTCTCGATGCAGTCAGCCTCTCCTAGCACAGCCCAGAGCTTCATAGCCGCCTCAGATGGCAGGCTACAGAAATAAGTGGCTACGTTCCTAACCTGAGTCTCGGTAAGAGTCTCGGACAAGCGACCGCATGCCTCGATCTTCTCGATCATAGCGCAGTGGTCATTGATGCCCCAGTTTTTGGTGCGCGCAAAGTCGCCATCGTCAAGGAGATCCTCAACCGACACCTGCCACTCGTAGCGTTCAACGAAGTCCTTGAGAGCTACAGCGCCCTCGAAGCCAACAAACGCAGTCGCGAGGTTATAGAGAAGCTCGCCATTCTGACCGTCTTGTGTGAAGGCTCCCGTAGGGACTGCAACGTCATTGAAACGCTTCCAGCTACGGCGTGAAGGGTAAACCTTGTTAGGCTCGAACTCGCCAGCATGCTCCAAGTGGGTGCGGTTGTGGTTAATGAAGTCCCAGAGAACCTCATCGACGCTATCCTTCGCCCAGCCAAGCCAATCTTCAACCGAAGGCTCGACATCAAACACAGTCCAGCGGTCAAGCTCGGCGGGATCCATCTCGCCAACTTGGTATTGCGCGCCATGCTCGCCACCGTTAACAGCAGCAACGATCAGAGTCTCAGGGTGAAGTTTCCACCCGTTGATCTTGCGGCTGTCAGTAAGCTCGAAGAGCCCCTGACGGACTTCTAAGGTCGCGCGGTCTACTTCATCGAGGAACAGAAGGACAGGTTGCTCGCAAGCGGTTACCATCCAATCAGGCGCATTCCATGTGGTTGCCTTGCGCCCACTGATAGCAGTATCGCACGTATCTGGCAAGCCGAGAAGATCGCCCTCGGTCATCTGTGAAGCGCGGCGCTCGACGATAGGAAGATTGCGCGATGCGGCGATCTGATAGACCACCTCAGATTTACCAACACCGTGGCGACCGCGAACTAACACGGGGAGCTTCTGGTCGAGAATGTGAGGGGCGATAGAGAGGAATGTCTTAAAATCAACTGACATGTGATGTTATCCTTGGATTGGGTGTGTGGTTCTTTGTGAATACGAGAGTATTATACCACAAAATAAGTAGGGTTGTCTATAGCTAAGTTGTCAAGTGAATGTCAACCGTTGCAAGGTGGGTGTGGCCAGTTCTCATATTGCCAATCGCTGATCTGGTTGTTTTTGCATAGCGCGTCAGTCCAGTTGTTCCATGTCTCGCATCGGGCGGGACAATCGGGTTCACCGTCCTGCTCATATGTCGCCTGAACGCGGGGCAGCAACTCGTTAGTGAAAATCTCGCATGCTTGTGTGAAAGTCATTACGTTGGGAAGGTTAGTAGCCATTGATTATATCTCCTTTACTTGATATGCCATCATTATACCACAAGCTGATGGGGGTTGTCTATAGTTAAGTTGTCAAGTGATTGTCAAGAGCGATAAGCAGGTGGTGGCAGTTCGCCGCCAGCATCAAGATGGGCATTTTCAAGATCGATCATTTGATCAACGAGATCATCGTAAAGATCGCGATCTCCTGTGGATCGGGCGGCGTTCGCCTGTGTGTTAAGTTCAGATAGCTTGCTTTGCAGTTCTTCGTTGGTCATTGTTTCCCTTGTTTTGTTTGAATGTGAGCACATTATACCACAAGCTGGTGGGGTTGTCTACAACAAAGTTGTCAAGTGAATGTCAAGAGGTCTTTTTCTTCTTGGGGGCTCTCACTATCTTCAGATCCTTGCGCGTGAAGAAGCACTCTCTGTTCTTCCCTCCGCGTCCATCGGGGATCAGCCTTGGGTCAGGCTCATTGAGCCAGCGAACACGGAAGGGCTGCTGTGATGGCTTGGCAATCCAGATCCAGTTTACCTCTTCCACGATGATACCCATCAGCGGCTTCTTGTTGAAGTATTCGGCGCGCCAGAAGGAGCTATACACTTTAAGGTCTATCAATCCCTCCGCATAAGACGAGAGCGCGACTAAATCACCGACTTTCATGTATCACCTCCAGCTTCCACGTGGGGGCCCAGAAGATTCGACCTTGGGTAATGCTCGCCTCAGTCCACAAGACATTTGCAAAGCTATTCCCGCCTTCCTGATAGTTCCTATCAATCTTGAGGATAACTCCTGTCCAAGTTTTATAAGACCAGTCTTCGACCGTCTGTACTAAATCACCGACTTTCATTTATCACCTCCAAGTGCGCTTTATTCCAACGGGTCATCTTGCCATCCATCAAAATGTCGGCGATGATACCTTTATCGGGATAGTGATGAACTTTCACGATAACCCCAATAGCCTCTCTGTACTCTCCATAATAGTCTGGGTTTGTCTTGCTCACCCATTTTACCAAATCACCGACTTTCATGTATCACCTCTTTATGCGCTGGTGACAGGATCTCCACAATGCTGCTGGGTGATCTGAGTTGGACGGATCCGTCAAACATTAGGATCTTCACAGTCTCCATTGGAGAGTTCAATCTACCTCTCCAGATAACAATCCCGTTGTTTTCTGGGTCGGCTCTTCCGTAAAATCTAACCAAATCACCTACTTGCATTTTCTCTCCTTACCAATCAATCGGGTCGTTAGTCAGGGTGCGCTCTGTTACCCTTACAGTCTCTTGTAGCTCATCAAGAGGCAACCAGCCCCTCCAGCCATCAGGAGCCTCTACAAACGCCGCCTGTCGCCCGTGAAGACACATAGCGTTGTCAATACGAACCACTTCAAAGTGTGGCCCATGTTCCCGTATGCGGTTCTTCGTGCGACTCGATGCTTTGCGCGAGGGTGTTAATGTCATGCTGTTGTCTCCTTCTCTAACTAGTGAGCACATTATACCACAGTTTGATTCGGGTTGTCTATAGTTAAGTTGTCAAGTGAATGTCAAGAGGGATTAATCAGCGGGAGCTTTCGCAGGATACGAACCACACGATCCCCGCTAAGGATGTCCCAGCTAAAATGTCGCAGCAATAGCGCCGCGCCGTCGGTGAGGCTGTCTTCATCGACGACGAAGCCATCCCTGACATAGTGGCGGTTCTCCCTAACAACGACTGCGACGGAACCGCGCCATTTAACCAAATCACCGACTTTCATTGATCACCTCCACCGTGTTGATACTGCACCATGAGCACCATTCTTTGTGTCCTGCTCCGAACAGAGACTGTCCTTGCGTAGTCCATAAGACATGATATTGTACCGTGATAAATGGACTTGTATCATTGCGCTCGTCTTTCGACTCGATTATGATTCCCAACTGATCGGTCAGAAAATGTTTCACCAAATCACCGACTTGCATTGACCACCTCCAACCACCAAGCGCCAAAGAAGCGCACTTGCCCGTCAGTCCATACGCCTGCACGGTTGCCACGTATGTTTGTAATCACATAACACTTATTTGTGGTTTTATGTTTCACCAAATCACCGACTTTCACTGATCACCTCCAAATAACGGCTAGCAGTTACAGTGCGTGGTGGAAAGCGATCCGCCCAGAGTACACCGCACCACCTAACGTCTGGGTCTGCGTGATCGATGGTTTCATCAATCTCGAAGATAATGCCAACTCTATTTTGGCCAAAAGTATCGCAGTTGCCAAACTGTACCAGATCACCGACCTTCATTGACCACCTCCAAGCGACAAACATTATAGAACGCAGTCCCACCGTCGCAAGAGCGCAACACTTCGCGGTAATGCCCGTACTTTGGACTACCATCGCCTTTGATGATCAACCCGTGCCTGTGGGCATTAACGTCTTCAAGTCCGACCTCACTGCCACCTAGCTTTCTCGCTTGCGCACGTGCCTTATGTGTATAGTTATAAATCCTTACCAAATCACCGACTCTCACTGAGCACCTCCAGATTCTGGATTAAATGTATGGATGTTCCACACCAGTTGTGCGTCCAAATAACCTCAACCTCGGTGTCTGGAATCCCTTCAGGGTCACAACAAGCAACGATACCAAGAGGACGATCTTCTACTGGCCATTGTCTGGAGCCGACTGTTACCAAATCACCTACTTTCATGATGCCACCTCAAGGTCGCGGAAGGAATACTGTTGTACCTGATAATAATAGGCATGCGGTTTAGGTGTGTCGCCGATCCATTGAACTTTGCAATAGCCATCAGACGTAGACATTACGAGTCCCACCTTGCCGTTGAAGTTGAAACGCTTTGCGCGCTTGTTCTGTCTGCCTCGCACCAGCGATCCAGCGGGATACTTTGGAGGCGATGACAGAAGGCTCTCACATACCTGTGTGATGTTATCGCGGAATGAGCCTGCGTGGTAGTCTGTGTACAGATCGCTGTGGTCGTTCTCGCGGCGAACGTGAAACAGGGTAGCATCGCCATCGAGGGCATCAGGGTGCCAGCCATGCATGCCGTTCACAGAGAACGAGCCGACGTAGCCATCATGCTCGAATGACCACTTGTAAGAGCCGAGTTGATGTGGATGATTAATAACGATGTCAATACCCTGTTTTTTGAAATGGGACTTGACTTTCTTGAGGGCGTTGCGTACTTTCATTCTATTACTCCTGTTCCGAATGTGCCAACATTATACCACAGTTTAATCGGGGTTGTCTATAGTTAAGTTGTAAAGAGAGTGTCAAGGGACGATTATCACGCTTCAATCATCGTTTTCACGACCTCAACGCTATAGCCCACGCAGTTATCCCACGTAAGCTCTGACCATTGTGCAAAGATTTTCCACAAAGCGGGCGATTTCAGCCTCCTTAGCTCGCTGGGATCCCATGGGATAGCCTCCGCGTGATCGCCATCTGCTTCGTTGCTATAGCGTCCGTAGTGGTTCCTAGCGTCTAGGGCACCCTCCGCATCGCTCACGTTCAAATACTCCAGCACATCGGCAATGGCCGCCAGTACAGCGCCCTTCTCTGTTAAGTGGGTGGATGCCCACATGTCACCCTCGTGAATCCCGCTCATAACCCAAACTCTCATTGTTCTACCTTTGTTGTGGCTGGGTTTATTACCTTCCAGCCTATTTCTGATACATAATCTCTCGCGGCACAAATACCGCGTTGTTCAGCGCCAAGAACGCGAATCCATTGGATCTCGTTGGCATACATTACTTCAACGACCAGAGCGATAATGTCGCCCCTCTTTACCAAATCACCGACTTTCATTCTTTTTGTCCGTCCTGTGCCAAACTATCCTCATTTGGCTCTATGTGGTTACCTTTTGTCTCTTTATTCATTCTTCGCTCTCCTTCAACTCACTA
>Ga0209042_1002782_pt1 | contig 11080 bp, 1 predicted proteins | sample SaaInlV_200m_DNA_6_FD_184649 | JGI IMG/M metagenome (GOLD analysis project Ga0209042, IMG submission 184649) | Marine microbial communities from expanding oxygen minimum zones in the Saanich Inlet - SI037_S2LV_200m_DNA (SPAdes) (version 2) | ecosystem: Environmental > Aquatic > Marine >...
ATCGTCAGCCCAGCAATCCTGAATCGTCAGATCCTCGATCACTGTTCCTGCCGCATTAACGAGCATGAAGCCACGGTATTGGTTGTTACCGTCAACGATGTTCGTATCCGCATCCGTCACGCCAAACACATTGATGTCCTTGTTCTCGATCACGGCCTGACGCAGAAGCGTATGCTCCCCATCCAGCACCCACACCGTCTCCCCGGTATTGGCCGCCAGACACGCGTCAGCAATCTGACCATTGGTAGTCACATGCCACGCATCGTCCGCATCAGCTGTACCGGGATCCGCAAGAACAGCACCCGTAATCAGCACAGGTTCGGCGTCAAACGTCACATCTCCATCCACTGTGAACGTGGTGACCGCATCAATGAAGACCGGCTTGCCGACTGTCACGTCTCCGACGTACGCACCCGCGTCCACAATGATCCCGCCGCCAGTCGGGACCAGAGGCGAGTTCACCGCGTCCTGAATCGAGGCACCAATCGGCACGTGATAGCAATACTCAACTGTGCCGTCCGGGTCTCCCCACCAGGCCCTGAAGTCCACGTCTGTGCTCACGCCGCTGCCATGCCCAGTGTGCCCGAGGGCGCCCGGACCGGTAACATGACCCCACCAGTTGTGCCGCGCGTCGATCGTCGCGCCACCGGTGTTTTCCACTCCCATCGTGGCACCGGTAAAACGACAGTAGTTAACCGTCCCACCCGAATTTGAGCTGATTGCCGTGGCAAAGCCCTGGCAGGAAAAATAGCGGATCACGACCCCCGGCACTGACACGTCGAAACCGGTCCCAACTCCCTGCAAAATCGGCCCTTGGGCATCACTAGCGCGGGTGATGACAATGCTCTTGGCCACGTTCACATTCTCGCTGTAAATGCCGGTGTAAACGTATACGCTCCCTCCGTCGCGAACCCCGTTCGCCGCGTCCTGTATGGTCGCGAACGCATCTATCCCAAACGAAATCGCGGGACCTGGACCGTCCGGGTCATCCCCCGGCAAAAGAGCTGCCCAGTCGTCGTCCGCGTACACCACCGTGGGAGGTGCTGTCACCAGGACCACGTCATTCCCATCACCGCCCTGGTACGTGATGTAGAAATCGGCAATGCCACCGGTCAGCAGCAACGCACCTTCAAGCAGCCCAGCAAACGTGCCCACTACCGGATCAGCCCCGTTGTTGTTGACAACCACAAACTCAACCCCGGGAGCAGGCAGGTAGCCAGGCGACACGACAATCGTCGCATCCCCGAGCGAAACCGTGCCGACAACGTCAAGCTGGTCATGCTCAGTGCCCGCGACCGGGCCGTCTACCTCGATTGAGAACGTTGCCCCGGCCGCAAAGCCGATGCTGCCCGTGCTCAGAACTGCCGTGCTGCTTCCCGGCCCCACTTGGCCGCCGGACTCCACCGCCACCGCTCCGGTTGTCCCTGCCCCACCCAAGCTCGCTTCGTTCTGCACGGTCACCGCACTGGCGGAGACCGATCCATCGACCACAAGGATGCCGTCGGACACCGTTGTAGTTCCACTGTAAGTGCAGCCGCCGGTGAGCGCGAACGTCCCACTGCCGACCTTGACCAAGGCCGTGCCGCCGATCCCATCCTCGATCACGCCGGAAAAAGAGCTACTCAGCCCACCCGTGCCGACGCTGATCCACCCGGGACCGGCGGAGCTATTCGTCACCGTTCCGGCACCGTTCAGAACAACGACGGTTTCAACGTTGCCCGCCAGATCAAGGGTCCCCGCCAACGCCAAATCCGAAGCGTCAGGGATGACGTCCGACGCCCCCAGGCATAGTGTGCCCGTGCTAACGGTAGTTGACCCAGCGTAGGTATTCATGCCCGCAAGGGTCAGAACCCCATTCCCCGTCTTGACCAACCCGTTCGCACCCGAAATGACCCCGCTGATGGTGAATTCGATGGCGGGACCAGTCTCGACAGACAGTGTGATGGAGGTGTCAAGAACCAGCCCGCCAGAAAGGACCGCCCCGGTCTCGAGCGCCCGCAAAACCACCCCTGAGGTCGTCGCGGTCGCGGCGTCCGAATAGAGCCCCGCATAGGCCCGGACCATGCCGTTTGCCGCAACCGCATCCAAGGCCTCGGCTAGGCTATCGACATAGAAGGGCGCCTCCGGGGCGTAGTCGTCGTCCACAAAAACGTTTGTCAGCCCGAGCAACGGGAAACCGTCGGCAACACCAGCGGCGCCGGGAATGGTGTAGACGCCGTCACCGACGCCGTCGTCATTGCCATCGACCCAGCCCACGACTGAGTCCCATGCATTGCCCCAAATGCCGGCATCCCAGTTGTTCGTGGCCAGAACGCTATCGTCCCGCGCGTTTACGGCATTTGCGTGAAAGTTGTTGTGCCAAACGTCGCAGCCGCCGGAGCTCGGCCCGAGAACTAGACCGATGTTGTTGCCCGTGAACGTATTCCGCTGAACCGTGGCATTGGACGTATCTACATACAGCCCGGCCTGCGATCCCGTACCGGCACTGCCGCAGTGCTTCATGGTGCTGTCCGTCATGGAGAACACGGCACCATCCTCGACGATAAAGTGGTAGTTTAGGCCTTGGGCGCTGGCGCTGACCGCATCAATAAGGCAGCCATTGAAGATGGTCATGTCCGCGCCGGCGGCGACCGTGACCGTGACGTGCTTGGTCTCGTTGAAAATCGAGACGTGCGAGTTGTCGAAGATGCTGGTGCTGCCACTCGCGAAAACGGTGTCGTCCGTGATCGTGAACGTTCCCCAGCTGTCTTTGACGGTGAACGTTCCGGATACAGTGCCACCCCTGATCGTCAGGCTGCCTGTCATTACGCTCAGAGTGCCGTCTTGGTCGACTTGCAGGCCCTCAGTGCAGGTCAGCTCAGCGTCGAGAACACTGACACTGGTGTAAGGAGTGATGGTCATGGTATCGCAGATGAAGTCGACAGAGAGGGTGACTTCACCACTGCCAACCACATGGACCGCGCCAGCAATGGTAACCGCCCCCCCCGCGATCGTGACCGCCCGGTCGACGATAAGGGGCCCGGTATACACGCCTTGGGCAAGCATCAGCGTGCCGCCGGACTCGACATTATCCACCGCGTCCTGCACGTCATCGCCGGGGCGAACCACGACCGTCTCGCCGGTGTTGTTGCCCAGCCACGGCGAGTAGTCAATGTTCGTGCCAACGGCGTCGCCAGTCCCAGGGCCCTCGCCCGAAGGGCCAGACACGTCGCTCCACCAATTGTACCGGGCATCGACTCGCGCGGCCGCATTGAGGTTGCAGACCCCGAAGCTGCTGTTGCCGCTAATGCCGCAGCGACGGATCTCGGCTTCGCCGTTGGCGACCACCTCGATACCCGTCCCATAGCCAGAGACGGAGAGATCGGAGATCACCACACCGGCGGCAGTCACGCTGATTCCCGTCCCCCAGCCATTGCCCGCGAGGACAGCGTTGCGGTCTTCACCAACCAGTTCCAAGGCCTTGTCGATCACTACTTGTTCGGCGTAGTTCCCCGCCATCACGTGTACGGTATAGCCGACGGTGACCGCCTCGATGCCCTCGTCGATCGTCCTGAAAGGCTCGTGTTCCGTCCCGGGGCCGGCATCGTTCCCACCGGGCGCGACCCACACGTCGTCGCTGCCGAGAAGCCACGGGCCGTAGTGCATGGCACCCGCCCAGTTCCCCGCCGCGTCGACGGTGTCGATATGCAGCCAGCGACTGCCGTAAGGCGGGCCGATCGTGATCGTGTCCGGCAACACGGCGGCGTTGGCTGTCTGCGGCGGCTCCGTGTCGGCCGCCCCGTCGACGAGCAGCGAATACCCCGCGATGCCGCTCAAGTTGTCCCAACCGTCAATCCACGTGAGAGCCACGCTGGTATCCGTGATCCGGACGTTCAGGCCGGGGACGGTCTGGCTGATTCGCGGATTGATGGGCGCGGTGGCGTCAATCGTGAGCTCGTCAACCGTCGCATCATCCCCCGTGTCATTGCCGGGATCGATTGCGGAAGCCGCAACGTCGTACACACCTTCGGCGAGGGGGGGGGCGATGCTGTTATCAGGTAACGACCACGTGCCGTTGCCGTGGTTTGTGGCCGCGTATGCCGTGCCGTCGACTGTGACTCGAACCGTAGCGTTCGTCACACTCACCTGACCGCTGAGTGCAGGAGTCGTGTCATCGGTTGCCAGAAGGTCTACCGAGACGTCAATCGCGCCGACGTCCCCGACCGGATGCACGTTCACTACCAGGATCTGCTGGTAAGTGTTCCCGCTGGTTTGGCCATCGTCGGCAGTCAGTGTGAGTGTCGTGCTGCCATAGGCATCAGGCACCGGGTTGAGGGTGATCTCGCCGGTGGCCGGGTCCAACGCGAGGTCAACGAAGGACACGTTCGCGGGAGCCACGCTATAGGTCAACGGCTGAGCCGCCTCGTCAAGCGGAACGGCCGCGGGGATGATCGTGACGGTGTGCGGCCCCACGAAGTCCTCATCAAGGTTGACGGCCGTGGTGTCGAGCGCGAACGCGGGGGGATCGTTGATCGCGGCGATATCGATGACGATGGTGACCACGTCTGTCCCGCCCAGGCCGTCGTCCACATGGACGCTGAACCCATCGGCGCCATTCCAGTCAGGCGCAGGAGTGTAATCCACCTCGTAGTACGCCCCGCTAGCGGTGAGGGTGGCGGCGCCGCTCTGCGGGTCGGCCGATATGCTCCACGCGAGGACGTCCCCGTCTGGGTCGGCTGCGGAGAGGTCCAGCCCGAACGCCGTCGGGTCACTGTCTTCGTCCATCTGCACGATCACCGTCGCCCCCACGCCATCGAACGCCGGCGCCGAGTTGACGACTGTCAACCAGTCTGTGAAGACGGCGACAGACTCGCTGACCGGCGTGCCTTCGCCATCATCAGTGCCTATAGCCCGGGCACGCAGCCAGGTGCCCGTGTCACCCGCCGCCACAGTGTAAGACGGGGCTGTCGCGCCTGCGATGTCCGCGGCGTTGGCGCCCTGTGCGTCATCCGCACGTTGCCACTGGTAGCTCAGACTGATCTGACCGGGCGCCTGATCATCGCCATCGTCCCAGGTCCCCTCGCTAACCGTCACCGTGTTGCCGGGGTGGGCGGTGCCCTGCAAAATGGGAGCGACAGTGTTCACCGGCGGATCGTTCACGGCGCTCACCGTGATGCTGAACGTGTCGTCCGCATGCGTCCAGCCCGAGACGCCGCGCAGCGTGATGTCGGCCGTACCATTGCGATTCCCCGCGAACGTCAGGGTGAGCGTGCCTGCGTCGAACTGCGTTCCGACGAGGGCGGAATTCGTGTTGGCATGCACGGATACGACGATCTGCGAATCGTCCTCGTCAGGATCGGTGAATACCGTGCTGACGTCGATCTGGACCGGGGCGGCATCCTCGTCCACCGTCACGTCGCCTACAGGGCTGGCCACCTCGGCGGGATCGTCGAAATCCCCCACTTGGATCGTGATCGTGCCGGGATCGGAATCGTCCGTGCCATCGTTGACCTTGAAGGTGAACGAATCCATCCCGGAGTAATCTTGGTCCGGGGTGTACGTAAGGTCCGGCGGGATGCCGGTCAAGCTGCCATGATCGGGCAAATCGACGACTGAAAAGCTGAGTACCTCGTTCTCAACATCCGTGCCCGACAGAACGATATCCAGCAGCGTATCTTCGAGGGCGTCCAAGTCCTGGGACTCGGCGACCGGCGGATCGTTCAGGGCGTTAACGGTCAGGACGAAGGTGTCGCTGTCCATGCGGTCTTGTGCCTGTCCGTCGTTCGCGGTGACGCTGAATTCCTGCGTCCCGAACGCATCCGCGACGGCTATGATGCTGACCAGACCCGTGGTCGAGTTGATTGCGACGTCCACGAACGCTACTGACGCAGGCGCCAGCGAATATGTCACCACTTGCGCTGCTTCGTCCCCGGGCACGGAATCAGCCACGACGTTCACCGTCTCCGTACCGGGAAAATCCTCGCCCAGGTCGACCGTTCCCCGGTCGAGAGCGAACGTCGGGGCGTCGTTCACGGCGTTGACCGTCAACCGGAACGTCTCTTGGGCAAAGTTGTGCAGCGCCTGCCCGTCGTCCGCGATGACGCTGAAAAGCTGTTCCCCGTTGCCGTCCACCGCGACCGTGACGATTACCTCGCCGGTCGCCGAGTTGATGGCGACGTTCGCAAACCCCACTGCGGCGGGACTCAAACTGTAGGTGACCGTCTGCCCCTGCTCGTCAGCGGGTGGCAGAATGGGTGAGGCAGTGACGGTGTGCGTGCCAGCGAAGTCCTCATCCAGCTCAATGTCGTCGCCAAACACGAACAGAGGCGGATCGTTGACGGGGGAGACCGTGACCGTGAATTCGTCCTCCACCACTTGCCCGCCTGATGCGCCACGCACGGTGATGGTGGTGCTGCCGGAGGCGTCGGGCTGAAGCGTGAGTCGGAGTGTGTCGCCGGTAATGGACGTGACGATCAGTGCGGCATTTGTGCTACCGACGACCTGCTTTGCGATCAGCGCATCATCGTCGTCCGGGTCAGTAAAGACATTGGTCAAAGGGATGTCGATCGGGGCGCTGTCTTCCTGCATGCTCTGGTCCAGGATCGGGTTAGCGACTACCGGTGGATCGTCCACGGGATCTTCCGTCACGGTCTCCACGATCGCGATCTCGACGTCGATGCGAACCGTGTCCGCGAGCCCCGCGGAGTCCGCAATCCGGACGTAGAACACGTCTGTGCCTTCCCAGTTGACAGGCGGGTGGTAGGTAACTTGGGCGGAATCCCCGGACGGCGTGACGGTCGTGCTGCCATGCGTCGGAGCGGAGGCGATGCTCCACGCGAGGGCGCCGTCCTCGGGGTCGTCTCCGAGCAGGTTCAAGTCGAACGAGTGGAGCTGATCGGCCTCGTCGTCATCGATTTCGCCGTAGAGGTCGACCGCATCCCGGTCGGGCAGGAAGGCCGGGGGTTGGTTGACGGCAGCGCTGCCCACCTCGAACGCGGCTACATCGTCGAGGTACATGCCGGCCTGCTCGAACGCATCGTCCGAGACCAACCGATAGCGAAAGTGGATGTACTGGGTCGCCTCAGCGGGATCGCGAGTGAAGGTGTGGGTGAGGGTGAGGTGCTGAGCCATCCACTGCGCCGGCAGGGCGTTGCCGTCGGTGGAGAGTGCGTTTGCCCATGTGCTGCCGCCATCGCAACTCGTGTCCACCGAGAAGCGGTCCCCGAAGCCGTCGAGTTGCAGGTACTGCCACCAGGTAACGCAGATGGTCTTCTCTGCGGTGGCGTCCACGGTGACAGGAATGGCGAAGGAAAGGGAACTGGTCAGGTCCCGACCGTATAGTGCATCGAGTTCCGTACCGAAACAACGGGTCGGCGAACGGGCTGCAGCTGGGCCGATGCCGCCGGCAGGAGCGCCTAGTTCCCAGTCCCCGGTCATCGTGAGCTCCGGAAGAGGATCGCTACCCTCTTCCAAGCCGGTGGCGAGGAGCTCGTCGGCCGCAAACGTCTCCAGTTTCACATCGTCTACATACCATCCCGAAAAGGTGCTGGAAGCGTCCGATTCGAAGCGGAAGCGGAAGCGGAACTCGTCGGTGGCAAACGAGTCGTCCAGCACGATGCGCCGCCATTGCCAGGAGTTCCCGTCGAGTCCGGTCACCGTGTGGACAAGCTCCCACGTGGCCCCGCCATCCTTGGTAACCTCGACCGTGGCGCTGTCGTAGTACGGTTCGCATTCGAGCCATTCCCACCACGCTAGCTCAATCGCGTTCCCGGCCTCCGCACTCAGATCGAATGAGGGGGACAGCAACGCGCCGCGCTCATTGTTGCCATAGTTTCCCGACCGGTTGGTCCCCCAGCAGTTTCCCGGCGAGTGGGCGCTGCCCGGTCCGGAACCGGGCGCGCCCCATTGCCAGGAGGTGACATCGATGGCCAGATAACCGCCCGACGTGGAGTCAAATTCCTCGCTGTGGAGCGTGCCGGCCCAAACGGGAACGCTGAGAAAAAAGCAGAGGATGGATAGCAGCACTGCCCTGGTGATGGCGCAGGCCGAGATCCGGCCCGGGTGGTGACTACGGACCGTGCGTTGTCGTGTCGGAAGGTGAGTCATTCGATCCATCAGGGCAAGATGACTTCGGAGGCATCGGTGCGCAGAGCCCAGTAGCCCTTCATGGACCGCAACACCCCGTCGTCGACTTGGCAGTAGTCCTGCCCGTCGAAACTGTACAACACGAGGAATCCGGCGTTGTCTCGGCCGAGGGCACCGCCATTGATCGGACCGATCAGGTTCCAGCCGGCGACGCAGGCTTTACGGCCGTCGCCGCGCGGCGTAGCCACCTGGTCAATCGCGGCCTCCGCAAACGCGTATGCAAAATAGCCACGCCCCGGTTCAAGCACATCGGCGGCAGCAACAGCCTTGTAAGCAGTGCCGTCCCACCCCCAGACAATACCTGCGAAATTCTCACCGAGCTGTTCGGCCAACGTTCCAGCGGCAGTGGGCACGCTGATCAGGTTCCAGCCAGGCTGCAACAACAGCGTGGGACTGGCCGGATCGGTGCCGAGCACTTGCTCATCCGCAGTGGCGATGCCGTCGTGATCCCGGTCCTCGGCATCCAGAACACCATCGCGATTGACGTCGGTTGCGAGATCCGCACTGTCAATGATCGCCACACTGACTGACGTATTCCCGAACAGCTCATATACGCCGGCAGGGTCCGAGCGGATGGCCAGCGTGACACGCTCAATGCCGTCTGAGAGCTCCGCATTGGGCGTGGTCACGACATCCAGATATGCCGCCGTCTGACCGGCTGCGAGGCTGATCCGGGTCGGCAGCATTTCCACCTCAACACCGTTGGTTGCCGACCCGCCAACCGTGAGCCATACGGTGGTCTGACGCGCCGCCATACCTGTTCGACTAATCATGGCTGTCGCGGGTTGCCCTCCCTTGACCGACAGCGGTTCAACAAGCGTCAGGCTGACGCGTTCGGCGAGGTCCGCAATCGTGACGTGTGCGGACCATGGCGCGCCAAGCTCGTAGCCGGCCCTTGCCTGCACCGTGAGCACAACCGATTCGGTTCCCTCGAACATGTAGTCGGGGATTGGGACCACCGCGACAGTCAACGTCGCACTGCCGGCGGGGAACGTCGCCTGCGGCACGATCAGCTCATAGTCCGCCCCGTTAACAGCGCCGCCGGACAGGTGAAGAGCGACCGTAAGCGGCGACGTGAGGGGACCGGTACGCGAAAGAGTGAAAGTGGCTGGACGCGCGTCGGTCTCGGCGGCCCGGGCATCTCCATCGGCCACGGCGACGCTCACAGTCACCGGCTGGTTCAGACCATTGGTCAGAATAAACCCGTCGGCGTAAGCCCGGGCAAAGTCAAAACTGTCAGCCACACCGGCCAGTGTGAGTACCACATCGTCGAAACCACTGCCATCACCATTCATATCGAACGCCAGCAGCACGTCCTCCTCGATCGTCGAGACGCGAACATAGTCGACGGTGCTGCCGGACGAGCCCGCGAGCAGTGCGCAAAGGTCGAGCCGATCTCCCTCAATGGTACTGAAATCGACGATGGTGTCATTGCCGGAGTCAGGATCGAGCACGAATACGTCGGCGCCGGGACCACCGGTGAGCCGGTCGGCGCCGGGGCCGCCGAGAATCAGGTCAATCTCGCTGCTGCCGGTCAGCACATCGTCGCTGTCGCTGCCGGTCAGCGTACACGACGACGGCGCGGAGCAGCCCACGCCGGACTGGGCATCAGCATTGTCCCACACTGCGAGCCCGAACCACTTGCCGGTCACGTACCCAAGGACCCCGGCGCGGTCGACGGCATCACGAGTCTGCAACAGTACGGTGGATAGGTCGGAAGGAGAGGTCTCAGTCCAAACTGCCGGCCAGGTGTCCGCTTGCGGGCGACAACCGCTGAGAGACACAGCGTAATCGCGCGGAGTCAGAGCAGCCCTCTCGTCGCGCAAAGAGATGTGCAGAACGTTCTCCGCGGGATCCCCGGCGGGGTGAGCAAAAGCGATGGCGCCCTGCAGCACATCTTCCTGGGTGAACGTACCGCCGACTGAGAGACCTGCACCAGACTTGATCAGCGCCCCGGATTCGGGTAGGGAAAGTACGGTGTAGACGATCTGTTCCAGCGCGCTGTCGACGTCCACGGCACGCAGCGTGAGAACGGTCGTCGCGCCTTCATACACGATGAGGACATCGCCCATGAGAGTCGGAGTGCGGTTGTCGACAGCAGGGCTGGCACCCATCGCGAACTCTGCACCGTTACTCAGGCCATCACCGTCCGGGTCCCCGTCGGCGTCGTCGACATTGGGGTCAAGCCCAACCTGGCTCTCCCACCAATCAGGCATGGTGTCGCCGTCGCTGTCCGGCATGTCACCGGTCAACAGCATTTCCTTGGCCCGGGCAAATCCTATCAACTGCGGCCAGATTACCGCGCCGCCGTCGCCGGCGACCAGGCCGACCTTGACATGCGGATCGCCGATCAAGGCCCGTTCGTCGGCGATGATGACATCGCACAGCAAGGCGATGGAGGCGCCAAGTCCCGCCGCCGCGCCATTCAGGCGGCAAACGATCGGCTTTTCCATTTCCAATAGACCGTTGACGATCCGTTTGGCATCAGTGGTGATGCCGCGGAATTTTGCCGGATCGTCGATCATCTCCTGAAACCAATCCATATCGCCGCCGGCGCAAAAGGCGCGGCCCGCGCCGGTCAAAACGATCAGGTCGCTGTCGTCATCGGATTGCGCCTCGTAGAAGACATGCGCCAGCTCCTCATGCAACGGGAAATCAACGGCGTTCATGGGGCCGGCGTCGATTGAGATCCAAAGCACGCGCCCGCGCCGCTCAAAAGTCAGGCGTTCATATTTGTCGAAATTCATGATTGGTCCCTCTTGCCGCGATGACGCACCGTGCGGCTAGCGGGAGAGATTATTCCAAGATTAGAATCCACTCATGTCCTGAAAGCCGGCACACAAACTTTCACAGTAGCGATTAATCGGGGGCATTGGAATGTGACAATCTGACCAGCGGCGTTTTCCAACCATGCAAGAACCGCAGGCGGGATCAATGATGAGGGAACGGTCCGCGC
>Ga0209042_1002784_pt1 | contig 11070 bp, 6 predicted proteins | sample SaaInlV_200m_DNA_6_FD_184649 | JGI IMG/M metagenome (GOLD analysis project Ga0209042, IMG submission 184649) | Marine microbial communities from expanding oxygen minimum zones in the Saanich Inlet - SI037_S2LV_200m_DNA (SPAdes) (version 2) | ecosystem: Environmental > Aquatic > Marine >...
GAGCGGCTTTATGCCGGATCTGAACTTGCCCGGTAGCAAGCGTCATGGTAAACCACACCATTCTCCATACCGGCTCAGTCTCTCTTCATTGTTTTCATAGAACTTTTGACGCTACCCTCCGCCAGGGCCTGCTTCCGCTCCAACATGTCTGAGACGGTCTGGCTGATCTTCTGATACCGTTTCTGGTTGTCCAGAAACAGGTTCAAACTGCTGGTAAAATTGGCCTGCTCTGTTTCAGAGAAGGAGATGCTCTTCTGCATGCCGAGCTTCTGCAGCTCAATGAGCTGGCCGATGGTCTGCTGCAGGTTACGGGAGCTGTCCCCCACAACCCGTTGCTTCTCCGTCTGATTCTTGATCTGCCGGGTGAGACCGGCGATCTGCTTGTCCAGAGCCGCGGCCTTCGCCACGAGCTCTGCGTCAACGTGCTTCTTCTCGATCACCGAGTAGTCCGGCCCACGAATGGAACGGATGTCATCGACAAGGAACCCGAGGACCCAGAAAATGAGTACCCCAAGAACGAGCGTGAAGAATCGAATCACGAAGCGATGCAGCCATGTGCCCTTTGACTTCATTTCCGTTCTCATTGTCAGCTCCTCCGTTGATCAATTCCACGGTCGCTCTGCACACGTCACGGCGCACCGTAAGCATGGCCGCTGCGACCACTCAGGTTGCCTGATCAGAGTCCACTGGCCGGGTCGGAGCTCCGGGACCAAGCAGCTCTGACAGCTGCTCCATCGGCAGCAACTGCTTGTCGATGAGCGCGTCTTCCTTCTTCTCAGTCTTGTCCTTCTTCTTCACCATTTCCACCGACGTGAACGAGAAGCACCCGAACTCCGAACATTCGGGGCAGAAGAAGAGGTCAAGCTGCAGATAGCGGTCAGCGCCTGCCGCTTCCACCGGCTGTAAGTCAGCCAGACAAGCGAACTGCAGTCGACTAAACTCATCCACCACATCGGGCAAGGCCGCCGGAACGTCATAGGTCAGGGTCTTGGTCGCGGTATTGAACCACGTCGTGCACTTGGGGCAGCACAGGTACGACTTCAGCCCCTCCAAAGCGGCGGCGGCACACGCTATGATGATGATTGCTCCTTCCACAACCCAGACGCAGAGCAACGGGATTCCCGTGATGTTCGTTCCGCTGCTCATCCCCCAGGTCCCCTCCGGAAGGATGTTGCGCGCCACAGCCACGATCACCGACGGCTGAAACGTGAGTAGCTCCTGGCGTGAAATCGCGAAAATCCAGAAGACCCAGTTCCAGAATTCTGCGGCCACCCCGACCACCAGACCAATGGTCACATAGGCTGCCGGCGACTGCAGGTCGCCTTTACGGGCCGCCTTCGCCGCGCACAGGCCGGTAAGGCCGCCGAGGGCGGCGGTCGCGATGATGTTGAGGAAAACGAACGGAACGTACACCGTGATGTAGGCGTATGGGATGCTCAACAGCAAGGCCGCCAAGCTCCCCAGCGCCAACCCCATCAGGATCCCCGCGACCGTAATCTGGCCCGAATGTCGGAAGTGTGTCATCACTCCTCTCCCCGTCTCCAAACGACTCGCTCAACTGGTTCCGGCTCCGCCGTACCACTCTACCGTGCCGCTCTGAGACCGTCAACCAGCAACCATGGGCACCAGCTCCTCCGGCCGGCGCCTTCGTCCTCTTGTACGCCGAACGGCCCTCCGGGCGGCATCTTCGCCGTCTGTACGCCGCATCCCGTGACCACATTGTCACGTGGAACAGGACTCACGTGGCGGCCCTCCGGGCGGTATCTTCGCCGTCTGTACGCCGCATCCCGTGACCACATTGTCACGTGGAACGGGACTCACGTGGCGGCCCACCGGGCGGCACCCTCGTCCTCTCGTACGCCGAACGGCCCACCGGGCGGCACCGCCTCCCGTCGATCGGAGGGCCGCTCGACCTACAAAAGGAACGGGCGACCGTCCGTTCATCCCCCGCCTCAAGCACGAAACAGCGGAGTACGCACTTGCGCCTTCACACTCCCAACGCCATTTTCCCAACAGTCGCGGAAAGCCGCCGCAGGAACGGCGAACGAAGCGTCGGCACACCACGGGTCCACTGGGCAGGGAAACACCTTATGTCAGATGTCAGAGCGTTCGGAGCCAGGGGAGACGGGAAGACAGACGACACGGAAGCCGTCCAGCGCGCAGTCAACGAAAGCGACGGGCTGGTGTCATTCCCAAGCGGCACGTTCGTCATAAGCAGCCCCGTCGAGGTCGACCTGCGCTCTTGTGGGCGAACCAGCATAACGGGGGCCGAAGGTTGCGCCAAACTGGTGATGACCGGAGCAGGCCCAGCCCTGCACATTGCCGGTGGGCATGAAGGCACGGCCAGCCCCGCATCGCTGACCACCCACGTTCTGGAAGAGGAACGTTTCGCAACGGTTGCGGGAATCGAGATTGCCGGCGCACATCCGGAGGCAGACGGGATTCGACTCGACGGACTCTGGCAGCCACAGATCTCACGAGTGTACGTACACGACTGCCGCCACGGCATCCACGTCGTACGCCGAAACAGGAACGTCATTATCGCCGAGTGCCATGTCCACAACAACCGGGGCGTTGGGATCTTCTACGATCATCTGAACCTGCACCAGAGCAACATTACCGGCAGCCACATCAGCTACAACAAGCAAGGCGGCATCAAAGTCCTGAAGAGCGAGATCCGCAACCTGCAGATCTGCAGCAACGACATCGAGTACAACTACGATCTGGACGCCGAGGAATCTGCCGATGTCTGGATTGAGACCCTGAGCTCCAGCATCCGCGAAGGCACAATCGCCGGGAACACGATCCAGGCCATGCCCAGCCCCGGTGGGGCGAACGTCCGATTCAGAGGGCGCGATGGCGATGATCGCAGGAAAGCCGGGAACTGGGCCATCAGCGGCAACCTGATCAGCAGCCAAATGGTGAACATCCACCTCCAGTTCGCGCGCGGCATCGTGATCACCGGTAACTCGTTCTTCTCAGGGCACGAACGTTCATTGCGCCTGGAGCAATCTGAGTGCATCGTCATCGGTGCAAACACCTTGGATCGGCATCCGGACTACCGGGCAGCATCCGGGGGCGGCGTGACCTTTGATGACTGTTCAGCCTGCAACATGTCCGGATGCACGGTTCTGAATGCCCGCGCGAATGAGCCCAACGCGGAAGCGGCAGTGGACGTCCGGAACTCCCGCGAGATCAGTGTCACGGGGTGCCAAATCCTGGATTGTGCCCCCCGGGGACTTGCGCTGATCAACAGCGAGAATTGCATGGTCTCCGGGTGCACCATTATCGATCGACAAGGCGACACACAGACGCGCGACGCTCTTCTGGTACGCGGGGGGACCAACAACCTCGTTGCGGGCAACCTCCAACCGACCTCAAATTGACAGCCTTTGCACGACGCACAAACCGGGACGGGACATGAGTAGACTCGAAATTGGTACATGGACGATGCCCGGGGCCGATGTCGGCCCGGAGGACCCGCTGCCTCCCCTGGCTCTGCGGCCGGACCTGCACGCCATGGAGCATATGCCGGGTGTTCCGGCGGATGTGGCCCGGAACGTCAGCTACGGGAGGGTCAGAAGCACACTCCCGTACACACTCCAGAACCGCTACACGCGCTCCCGCGAGATGCGGGAGTTCCGCGTAGCCGTTCTGGAGAACGAGATCCTCCGAGCCACATTCCTGCTTGAGCTCGGAGGACGTCTGTGGTCGCTGCTGCACAAGCCAACAGGCCGAGAACTGCTCCACACCAATCCCGTGTTCCAGCCGGCAAACCTGGCCATCCGAAACGCGTGGTTCAGTGGTGGCGTCGAATGGAACATCGGCACGATCGGGCATTCGCCGTTCACCTGTTCCCCCATGTTTGCCGGGCGCGTCACACGTCCGGACGGCACTCCCGTGCTCCGGCTCTACGAATGGGAGCGAATCCGCCAGGTCCCCTTCCAGATCGATGCCTGCCTCCCGGGTGGCTCGCCCGTGCTGTTCATCCACGTCCGCATCGTGAACCCGCACGATCATGACGTCCCCATGTATTGGTGGTCCAACATCTCCGTACCGGAGACGGCCGACACGCGAGTCGTCGTGCCGGCAGAAGACGCTTACCGGTTTGGTTACAGCAAGGGCGGCCTACGGCGGGTCCCCATCCCCGAACTAGACGGCGTCGACGTCAGCTACGCCACGAACATCGGCCAGTCCATGGATTTCTTCTTCCACGTCCCCGACGACCAGCGTCACTGGATCACAGCGCTCAACCGTGAAGGCAAGGGATTGGTGCAGACATCCACCCCGCGCCTGAAAGGCCGAAAGCTCTTCGTCTGGGGGAACGGTCCCGGAGGGAAGCGGTGGCAGGAGTTCTTGTCGGCTCCTGGTGAGGCCTACATCGAGATCCAAGCCGGCCTGGCCCGAACCCAGGCCGAACACGTTCCCATGCCCGCCAACACCGAATGGACATGGTCGGAAGCCTACGGCCTGATGGAGGCGGATCCGGGCCGCGTGCATGGCGCAAGCTGGGGAGCGGCTCGCAACGCCGTCCTGGCTCCCCTGGAGACGCTCGTTCCACAGACCGTTCTGGAGACAGAACATGCCCGTTCCTGCGAAACATCAAACGCCGGAATTGAAGAGGAATTCCAGCATGGATCGGGCTGGGGAGCGCTTGAACGCATCCGCCGCGAAGCAGGCGGGGAGACCCCCTTCTGCGGCCCTGAGCTCCGCTTTCATGACGACTCATTGCAGCCAGCCCAGGAGCCGTGGATCGCCCTGCTCAAGCACGGCACGCTGCCCGACCTCGATCCTGGCGCAGAACCACGCGGCTGTATGGTCCAGACCGAATGGCAACGCCTCCTGGAAAAGGCCGTGGGAAACGCCCCCTCCAACTGGCTGACGTGGCTCCATCTGGGGGTCATGCGATACTACAAAGCCGACCTGGATGGCGCGCGGCAAGCCTGGGAAGCGTCGCTGGCTGCAGCTCCCACAGCCTGGGCCGCACGCAATCTGGCCGCTCTGGCCAAGCAGGAAGGAAGACCGGACGAGGCCGCCTCCCGCTACGTGGAGGCGTGCCGACGCTGTCCGTCATTGAGCACGCTTGCCGTTGAGTGCGGTACCGCGTTGCTCGAGGCCAACCGCTCCCAGGACTGGCTGCATGTGGTCGCGGAACTCCCCGAGCCATTGCGCCACGCCGGGAGGATCCGTCTGCTCGAAGGACGAGCCGCGCTGGCAGCGGGAGACCTGCCCCGGGTCGAACAGATCCTCGCTGAGGCCCCCGTGGTGGATGACCTGCGCGAAGGTGAGCGTTCGCTTTCCGACTTGTGGTTCGCATACCATGAACAACGGCTGAAACCGGAACTGTCCCTCTCGGACGAAGACCTCCAGGCTCACGTTCGTCGCGAGTTCGCCGTCCCGCCCGAACTCGACTTCCGCATGTCGTGAGCTCCAGAAAAGGGAAAGAGCTGCCAATGCAACCATTTATCTGCGAGGAAGACGATCCTACTGCCCGCGAATTCACCCGAAGAGCGGTGGCTGCCGATGTGGTCGTTGTGGGTGCCGGTCCGGCGGGGATCTGTGCTGCCTTGGCTGCGGCCCGGGGCGGCGCGAAGACCATTCTGATCTCAGACCGGCCGGTGTTGGGAGGCAGCGCCAGCAGCGAGGTGCGAGTGACCCCGTCGGGCGCGGATGCGGCCCCCTGGAATCGATTTGCCCGTGAGACGGGGATCATGGAGGAACTATCGCTCCGTCTGGCTCACAAGACAGAGCTGAGCGGCATCTGGCGCTGGCTTTACTACGATGAAATGTATTTCGACCTCGTCTATGCCGAGCCCAACCTCGAGTTCTTCCTGAACACCACGATCTACGCAACGGCGTGTGACCACGCCGGGCACATCGCTTCGGTCGAAGGGATTCAGCTCCGGGCAGAAGTCATCTATACCTTCATGGGCAAGCAGTTCATCGATTGCTCCGGCGATGGCACAGTCGGCTTCCTGGCGGGAGCCGACTACCGGGTCGGCCGTGAGAACAAGGCGGAATTCGGTGAGACGCACGCCCCGGACGAAGCCGACGGCGGAACCATGGGCGCCACCCTCCTCTTCTCAACCGTCGACCGGGGACATGCCGTCCCCTTCACCGCGCCGGACTGGGCCATCGACGTCCGGGAGCTGCCCACCATCCTCGACCCCGACAAGAGCGTCGCCCGCACCTTTTACCACCGGCAGGATGGTTGTGCATATTACGGGCTCTGGTGGGCCGAATACGGAGGCGACATTGACTCAATCCACGACGATGGCGAGGTCGTCTGGCACTGCCGACGGCTGGTCTACGGGCTCTGGGACTACATCAAGAACAGCGGCAAGTTCAAAGATGCTGAACGGCAGGAGATTGACTGGATCGGCTACCTGCCGGGCAAACGGGAATCCCGCCGACTCCTCGGCCCATACATCGCCACAGCTCATGATTTTCTCGAACAACGCGAGGCCGCAGACACGATCGGGCACTGCGGATGGCCCATCGACATTCACCCACCCCACGGCTACCGTGATCCCGAGCCGGCCTGCACGCACGACCAGACACCGGGCGTGATCGACATTCCGTTCGGCATCCTCTATTCACGCAACATTGACAACCTCATGTTCGCCGGGCGCAACGTCAGTGTCTCGCATGAAGGCCTGGGAACACTGCGCGTCATCGCAACGACAGCCGTCATGGGGCAAGCTGTGGGCGAAGCGGCGGCCATCTGCGTCGAGCAGGAAACGTCCCCGGCAGGGGTTCATACGGAGCACATCGCCGAGCTCCAGCGCAGGCTGATGCGCGAAGACCAGTCCATCATCGGTCGCACGCTCAACGAGTCGAGCGACCTCTCCCGCAAGGCAACCGTCCGGGCCTCTTCCACAGCATCCATGGAGCTCCCAGGCACCAACCAATGGCAGACCCTGACCACTCGTTTCGGCCTGATTATCCCAGTGGAGAGCGACCTCATCGAGAGCATCTTCTTCCACATTGACCCGACCGAAGAAACGGACGTCTCATTTGAGGTCTTCGCCTCCGACAAGCCTCAGAACTACCGCTTCGCTCAGCGCCTCGGCGAATTCTCCCGGACCGTCTCGAAGCGCGAATGGTGCGAGTTTGCCATCGACGCCTCTCCCGGCCCGGGCCGCAAGCTGCTGATCGTCTTCATGGCCAACCCGAAAATCCATCTTGGGATCGCCACCGACCGCCTGACAGGGGTGCTGGGGATCGCCGCCCCGGATGTGGCCGAACTCAGCTACCGCAACAGCTTCTCCTGGCAGCAGACGACCCCGAGCTTCCGAGTCACCCCCGAGCAGCACGTGTTCCGCCCCGCAGCAGCAGTGGATGGGCACATCCGGCCGCATGGTCTCCCCCATTGCTGGGCCTCCGCCGCGATGGATCCAGGGCAGGAAACCTGGCTTGAACTGGAGCTTGCGGAGCCCGCAGAGGTGGGAGCGGTAGAACTCGTCTTCAACAGCGACCTCAACCCGCGGCGACACGCCGTCACGGGAATGGTCCCCACGGTCATTCGCGATTACGACGTCGTGGCCGTCACACCGAATGGTGAGGTGACCGTGGCACAGGGCAGAGAGAACATCATGCGCTTCCGGAGGCACGCGTTTGCCCCCGTGCAGGCCAGCGCCCTTCGCATACGCGTGTTCAGCACATGGGGCTCTCCCCGAGCCGAGATACTCGATTTCCGCGTGTATCCAACAAGCTGAGCGACGTGCCCAGCCACACCGGAGAGTGTAACTTGCGGTTGTTCGCTGCCTGAACAGACGCGACTTGCGGGGAGCGGTCTCCGGTGACGACATCACGGGACGACCCGCCCCGCTCTCAGCGTATGGGGCAAAGACGGAAAAACAACAGGTGTACACATGGCCAATCCACACAACTGTCCTCTTTCCTGGGCTCTCGCCGCCGCCTTTGCCTTGGCCGTGACTGGCCAGGCCGCGGACCTCATCACCCCCCTGGACGCTCCCCCTGATGTCTACGGCCGATACGTTCCGGTGGACCTGTCCGGAGTGGCCAACGACACCCGCAAAGCCGTTGCCGACAAGGAGTGGATCGAGATCAACCGCGTCCCATTCCGCCTGGTCAATGGACAATCCGCCAATGCGCTCTTCCTCAAACCAATCGGCTGGTCGGCTGAGCATGACGAGTCCGGAGAGTACCGGGGCTACATCGCCAAGTATGACCGCAAACCTGAGCAGGAAGATCCCACGCGGGCGGTGGTGCAGATCCCGGTTGCCGACTACGTGAACGTCTGGTTGCTGGCTGCGGCCGACGACGATGCATCGCTGACCCAGGACCTGACCCTGCGATTCGGACAGTTTGGTGGGCCGGGGCGCACGGCATACCACGATGTAGTCGCTATCATCCCGCGAACCGGCGCGAAGAAGGTCCGCCGGGGACAGAACGGAGTGGAGCGGGTGATCCCCAGGGAAGAGACGGGGAATCTCTACCTGGTTCGCATCGCTGTGAACATGGCGTTGGCTCAGGACTTCAGGGATCATTGGCTGATGGACTTGGACATCACAAAGAAGCTGGCAATAGCTGTTCGCCAACCGGACCCTCACCGCTTCCAGCTTCGTCCAATTGGGGATCCGAGCGGCGTCCGAATCCATGCCATGACACTGGACCGATCATCGCTGGAGATGGACGTCACGGGCGGGGAACCCGGGAATGTGTTCAACCAGCCGCAAAAGCCGTGGTTCGATGTGACCTTCACCAACCACTATGAACACTACCGGGAGCACCGTCTCGAGGCTGACGTGCGCAGGGATGACGGGCAGGAAACGCATCTCGTTTTCCCGAATTTCCGCCCCTGGCACCCTCGCCACCGGACAGCCCGTACGCGCCAAAAAGTGGAGCTGGACATTACCGGACGCGGTCAGTACGAACTGACCCTGTCACTGCTGAAACGGGGGAAGCTCCTGCTACGCCACAAGACAACGTTTGCCATACTGGCGCCTGACACGCGCAAGCACCGCACCGAAGGCCCGTTCGGAGCCTGGGACTTCGGCGGGGGACACACGACACCATCTGACCTGGACGTCACCGGTCCGCTGGCCGTCAAAGCCGGATGGCGCTACATGCGCAAATCAGAGAAGTACGGCCTCGAAGCATTCAACGAGCCCAATCTCCACCGCGAGAAGAGCCTTGAAGCCCTGCTGAAGAAGAAGCGGGAAGACCCCGATTTCGATACACCCGAACGCTTGCTCCTTTTCCACGAGACAGCGATATCGGGACCTCATGTGACTCGGACACCGGATGTGTTCACAGGCAAGACCTATACGCTGACCGAGTCCGATCAGAAGCGGTTCGACGAGCTGTGGGAACAAGCCCACACCGGCTATGAAGTGGCCCAACGGGAATTCCCCGATGCACAGGTCTACTTCGGCAATGGCGCCCCCCAGCTGATCGAAGAGTTCTGCCGGCGCGGCATCTCGAAAGACCTCCTGAAGATCGCCGGAAACGAGTGCGGCAGCTTCATGCGTCCCCCGGAGACTCAGCCCACCGACTTCGTGGCCAACAACGCCGGGCTCTGGATGTTCCGACGCATTCTGGACCACTATGGCTACACGGACACGAAGGTCTGGCAGTGCTACGAAATCACCTATCCCAACACCAACCCGGGGAACCTCACCTACGAGACCCAGGCGGCCTACTACGTGCGGCACATCATGCACTCGCTCGCCTGGCGAGTCCCGAAGATCACGGTTGGGGCGGTAACCGACATGGGCAACTCCTATTACCACAGCAACTGGGGGGGATCCGGGTTCTGTTTCGCCTACCCCGATGTGAGCCCGAAGCGATCCTACGTGGCTTACGCCGTGCTGACCCAGGTCCTGGATGGAGCACGCTTCCAGCGCGTCATCCCGCAGGAGTCGCCGGTGGTTTACGGGCTCGAGTTCAGAGCGTCGAGACGACGCTGGGTGACCTGTCTGTGGACGCTGCGAGGGACCCGGCGCATTCAGGCGGAATCCTCCGTCCGTGAAGGAACACTGACCGGGATGTACGGGAGAGAGACGGCCGTGGCATTCCGCCGTGGGAAGGCAGACATCGAGATCAGCACGGCACCAGTCTACCTGCAAACAACACGCCAGGTGAAACGACTCGTCCCGGGCCAGGCGACCTACGCTCCCCCACCCGCCGGAGAGACCTTCACCATCTCAGAACTGGGACGCGCGGCCGACTGGACCATGGAATCGGGACCAGATACCGAACTCGACGTCTACAACTTCGCCACGCCACGGAGGAAGGGCGATTTCGAGCTGCTCGAGGTGAGTGCCTTGGAAGGGCGGGAGCAGGCTCTGCGGGTCCGCCCGCGCGCCCCTGCTCCGGGGCCGGAATTTCTGCAGATGTACACCGCTCTCAAGCTGAATGAACCGGTCGAGATTCCCGGCAAACCGACTGAACTGGGACTATGGGTACACGGCAATGGTGGATGGGGACGCATCATCTTCGAGCTGGAAGACGCCTCTGGCCAACGCTGGATCTCAATTGGCGCCGAAATGGGGGGCAAGCCCAATCCGTGGATGGCGGACTGGATGCCCAAAGAGGAGTTCGAGAAGCTCGAACGGGCCGGCAAGGCAGGCATAAGCGATTGGAACTCCAACGACGCCTGGGGCAGGAGTTTCATCAACCACGAGGGCTGGCGCTATGTGCGCTTCCCTCTGCCCGGGCGCTATGGCGCAAACAACGACGGCTACCATTGGCCCTACGCCAGTCAATGGCGGTGTTCCGGCGACGGTCGCATCACCTACCCTCTGCGGTTCACCCGCCTGGTCATCACCGTACCTGAGAAGATCCTCTACGTGGACCAATACAAACCGGTGTCACGGCAGGAGATCCACCTGAGCGGTCTGCAGGCAACCTACGTTCGCCCGGAGGAAGCCTTCCGCGGGGAATAGCGGGAGTTCTCCTGGGGCGAACGCAAATTGGGCTTGCTTCAGCGGGATTCGCCCCCTTGCCCCACCAACGGACCGGCCTCCAGCGCGAAGAGCCAGTACGCCTGGCCCGGGCGCAAGACACCACCGCTGACGGAAACGTAGCCACGCTGGGCAGCGG
>Ga0209042_1002786_pt1 | contig 11069 bp, 11 predicted proteins | sample SaaInlV_200m_DNA_6_FD_184649 | JGI IMG/M metagenome (GOLD analysis project Ga0209042, IMG submission 184649) | Marine microbial communities from expanding oxygen minimum zones in the Saanich Inlet - SI037_S2LV_200m_DNA (SPAdes) (version 2) | ecosystem: Environmental > Aquatic > Marine >...
GGTCGGGCCTGGGTGGCCATTCGGGATAATGATATCGCCGCTGAAGCGCTGGGGATCAATATTATATGGTATAAGCTTCTGGCATTTTTCGTGGCCGGATTCATGGCGGGTGTTGCAGGCGCCTTCTGGGTGTGCAATACCGCAGCGCTCAGCCCTGAGCATTTTCAGTGGTTTCTGTCCCTTTGGCTCGTGGGTGTGATTCTCATCGGAGGGGTGGGCTCCATTCAGGGGGCTGTTTTCGGTTCCATTTTTATGGTGGTGGTGATGGAAGTTCTTCAGCTGGGCGTCATTCCGCTGGCGGACTATTATCCGCAACTCCTGATGGATTTTGCGTATATCAAGGACATGGCTTTCGGGCTGGCCATCTGTGCTTTCTTAATTTATGAACCCAACGGCCTTGCCTACCGCTGGTGGCAGGCGAAAAACTATTTCAACCTCTGGCCGTTTTCTTATTAGCGTTGCCGGGTTTCATTAAGTACGGCATTTATAGTACGGGTACACAATTTTGCATGTGGCGGAATTCTGTCGGCGTGTAATGTTATGCGGTTGTTGAGAAAGGGGGTGAGCGTCGTCGTTTACATGATGTTTCGTATCGTCGGTGGTATGGGTTGCCATGAAAGTTCCATAACTAGCGTATAAGGGGGAGAATCTATGAAAAAGAGTATATTCACGAAACTGGGAGTTCTGTTGCTGGCAGTAGTGCTTTTAATGGCTTTTGGTACGGTTGCCTCGGCAAAGAAAATCAAGGTCGGGGGGCTGATGGATTGCACCGGCGCCACCTCTGATGTGGGGAAAGATTATGCCATCGGCATGATGGACGCTTTCAAATACATCAACAGCCAGGGGGGCGTCAATGGTAAGAAAATAAAATATACCTGGTTTGACTACGGCTATCGGATTCCTGAGGCCATTACCAAGTATAAGATGTTGAAACGTTTGGGATCTACTGCTATTATGGGATGGGGGACCGGTGATACGGAAGCCCTTTCACCCACCGTTAACAAGGACAAGATCCCCTATGTGTCGGCGTCCTATTCGGCCCATTTGACGAATCCTGCAAAAACGCCCTACAACCTCTTTTTCTCATCGGATTATTCCACCAACGCCAGGAGTTGCATTACCGCCTGGTTTGACAAAAAATGGTCCAAGCATCCGGATTTCGGTAAGCGCAAACCCCGTTTTGCTGCCTGTTACATGTTTGCGTCACCGTACTGCTCAGCGCCCATTAAGGCCATCAAAAACCAGGCCAAGCTACTGGGTTTCGAGGTAGGCCCGGATCAGGATGTTTCTCTTTTTGCCCTGGACACCAAAAGCCAGGTGATGGCCCTTAAAAAATTTAAACCCGATCTGGTATGGCATGGCAATACCACCATGAGTGTTGCGGCAACCGTTCGGGACGCTTATGCCCTTGGGTTGGGCGCCGGTTGGATCGTCAACAACTGGGGATTTGATGAGAACCTGCCGCGCCTGGCCGGCGAGGCGGCTGAAGGGGTCATGGGGGCCACACCCTGTGCATTTTTCGGCCAGAACGTGAAGAATATGGACCTGGTGGTTTCCTCCGCTGAAAAATACAGCCCCGGCGTGCCGTTGGGAAAAAGGCTGATTCGTACGGTGCAGGCGTGGGGTGACGCGCTGGTTTTGTGGGAAGCCTTGAAACGGGCGGATGCGGCTGGTGTCGACGTCTCCAAAAAAGGTTCAGGCCCCGCGATCATGAAAAAGGGATTTGAGACCATGCGTAATTTCGATATCGGTCTGGGCGCAGCACCCATCAGCTATACGGCGAAGGATCATCGTGCGGCCACCGGGTGTCGTGTTCAGGAATGGAAAGGCGGAAAATTTCAGGTGGTGGCGGATGTGAATCTGAAGAAAAGATGGCCTGATCTTTGGGATAAAACCGAAAAACAAGGCGGTTTCTTCGGTTATTAATCGAAACCCGGTTCTTTTGTCAAAATGCCCTTTTAACCCATCACGTTTGGAGGTAATGTCTTGGAGACATCAGAGGCAATCCTTAAAATCAAGAACATTGAGGTCAAGTACCATGAGGTAATTCTGGTGCTCAAAGGCGTTTCAATCGAGGTTCCCCGCGGTGGGATAGTGGCGCTTTTGGGTGCCAACGGCGCGGGAAAAAGCACGACCTTGAAAGCCATTTCCGGGCTGCTTAAAACCGAAGACGGGGAGGTGACCGACGGCGCCATTGAATATGAAGGGAAAAATATTCATCACGCCAAGGCTGCCAAGATCGCCAAGGCCGGCATTGTTCAGGTGATTGAAGGGCGTAAGGTATTTGAACATTTGACGGTTGAAGAAAATCTCAAAGTGGGTGCCCACCTTAGAAAAACCGGATCGGTCAAGGATGGCCTTCAAATGGTGTATCATTATTTTCCGAGGCTCCTTGAAAAAAGAAATGAAACCGCCGGTTTTGTCAGTGGTGGTGAACAGCAGATGGCCGTCGTGGGGCGGGCTCTGATGACCGAGCCCAAACTGGTATTGCTGGATGAGCCCTCCATGGGGCTGGCGCCCATGCTGATTCATGAAATTTTCAAAATCATCACCAAACTGAATCAGGAGGAGCGCATTTCCATCCTCCTGGTTGAACAGAATGTTAAGCTGGCCCTGACCACTGCGCCCTATGCCTATGTGATGGAAACCGGAAGAATCGTTATGGATGATACCTCTGAAAAGCTCAGTCAGAATGAGGATATCAAGGATTTCTATCTGGGTATGGGGGGCGGAGAAAAAAAGAACTTTCGAGATGTAAAACATTATAAGCGAAGAAAAAGGTGGTTAAGCTGATTAATAATTAAAAAAGGAGGTCTCTGATGAAAAAGAGTTTGATACTTTTTGTAGCGTTGTTGTTTGGATTTGGCTTGGTGTTTTCGTCCTGTGTGACGACTAGTGAGCAGGTTAAACCCAATGAAAATAATTTTATGGCTCCAAAAGTTACCCTTGAGTCTTTCATGGTGCCCCAATATGATGGATATTGGTACTTTTCAAAGAAAGCGAAACCTACAAAAGGTGATGCCGGTGATAGAGGCGCCATGCTTCCGCTGAGTTTCCTTTTTAATATCGAGAACAAAAACCCCTACCCCATTCTTTTAAACGGGATGACCTTTACCGTTGTTGTTGATAAAGAGTTTGAGTTAGTCACCTTCAACAACGATGATGAATACTGGATTCCTGCTGGAAAGATTGACCAGGTAAGGGCAACGACATTGATTACGGTTCGTTCTGCTCTTTTAAGCCTTTTGGTTACAGGGGGCTTCAAACTGAAGGCAAAAAAGGTGAGTCCATGGCAGGCCCTAGAGGGTTGGTGGAAGGGTGTGCCGGAAGGTACGACCCCGGTTCATCTGACCGGTTGTTCCTTTTCCTTTTCGGCCGGTGGGGTGTCGAAGGTGTATCCATACGAGATGGTAGCACAGTAATGTGAGAATGGGGGTAATACCCTGTGAGAAAAATAAAATAGCACAAATGGCCTTCATCCGCCCTCTTCTTAAAAAGGTAATAGGCAGGGTGAAGGCCTTTTTTTTGATGAGGAGGATTAATGGGACTTCACGATTTTACGTTCTACGATCTGGTAAATCGCAATGCCGCCATTTACGGCGACAAACGGGCCTGGACGGACGATGGGGTGGACAGGGTTTTTTCGTTCTCCGAGATTAAGGAGGCGGTGGATCGGCTGGCCTGTGGTTTGCGGAAAACCGGTATTGAAAAAGGTGATCGGATCGGGATCTTAGGAAAAAACAGTCTCTCCTATTTTCTCCTTTATGGCGCCGCTGCCGCCCTGGGGGCAATTGTTTTGCCCATTAACTGGCGCCTGAGCGCTGATGAGGTGGCCTATAATCTCAATGACGGCAGTCCAAAGATTGTATTTGCCGACCCGGAATTCGAGGAAGTACTTAAGAGCCTGAAGGACGAACTAACGTCGGTGGGCGATTATTTCAATCTAGATTCCGCCCATGGCGGTTTTAAGCCATTTGAGACCCTTCTGGATCAGGGCACGGGGGTTGACGCGGTGGAGGTGGCGACCGATGACGGGTTTGTGATCATCCATACGGCCGCTGTGGCCGGCAGACCCAGGGGCGCCCTGTTGAGCCATGGAAATGTATTGTGCGCCAATATGCAGTTCAATTGCCTTATGAATCTCACCACCGAAGATGTTCACTATAATGTCCTTCCACTGTTTCATGTGGGTGGTCTTTTTGCGGCCACGGCGACTTTTCATGCCGGTGCCATGAATTTGAATGTCAGAAAATTTGACGCTGTAAGAGCCGCTGAATTAATTGAGGAAAAACATATTTCCGTTATGATCGAGTTCCCACCGATCTTGGGCGCTATTTTAGAACAACATGAAAAAACCGGTGTGGACATTAGTTCTCTTCGGGCTGTTTCAGGGTTGGAGGTTCCCGAGACCATTGAGAAATACCAGAAAATGACGGGTGGTACGTTTTATGCCATGTACGGTCAGACGGAAACTTCGTGTTTGGCCACCTATGGACCCTACAATGACCGGCCCGGCTCAGCGGGTAAAACACTCCCCATGGCTGAGGTAAGGCTTGTGGATGACTATGACCGTCCCGTTCACGTGGGAGACGTGGGTGAAATTATCATGAAAGGCCCCATGGTGTTTAAAGGTTACTGGAACCTGCCTGAAGACAACGAATATACCTTCAGGGGCGGATGGCATCACACCGGTGACCAGGGGCGGTTCGATGAGGATGGGTTTCTCTGGTATGCGGGTCGCAAGGCTGAAAAGGAGCTGATCAAACCGGGTGGGGAAAATGTCTATCCGGCGGAGGTTGAAAAGACCATTTCTGAGCATCCGGCCATTGAGGCAACGGTTGTCATCGGTGTTCCGGACCCCAAGTGGAAAGAAGGGATCAAAGCCGTCTGCGTGTTGAAAGAAGGGGAAACCCTTGATGCTCAGGCGTTGATCAATTTTGTGGGGGAACGGATTGCACGGTACAAAAAACCGCGATATGTTGAGTTCGTCATCGAATTGCCATTGCTGGAAGATGGCGCTGTGGACAGGGAAAAGGTAAAAGATCTTTATGGCGGCGATCAGTAGATGGTGTGAAGGATTTTCTCAGGAGTACATTTAGACTTGAAAAGAGGATGATTTTTTTCCTATACTGAAATTTGCAGACCGTTACTCATTCGGGACGGATACCGTCATGAAATTTCTGAAAATAATCCTTCTGGTTCCGGCGTTCCTTTCCCTCTATGCCTGTGCAATGGTTGATTCTGTCAGCAGGGAACTGACGCCACAGGAGGAGTCCAATGCACCCAGGGTATATTATGCGGGTGTTGCGGGCCTCAAAATGTTTTCCCAGAGGAGTGTTTCCGGTTCGCCCATCGCTGAATTGCCGCTTTATGACAAAGTGCTCCGCTACAAGGTGGAACGTGGTTTTGCCTATGTAAAGGTTCACAGAACAGGTCAGGTGGGCTGGGTCAGAAATGCTGATCTCGTCTGGCGAAAGCGGTCGCCCTCAAAGAAGAGCCCCAAGACCTCACCGCCGCCTCAGCAAAAAACTGAAGTTATTCCTGAGAATACGCCCGAGGTCAACCACGAACCCAATCCGGAAATTGAGCGACGCGATGCTTCCATGTTTGATGCGTTTTGAACGTAGTGATTTTGAGGTCTTTTGATCAGCCATGGACAATTGTCGGCAGGAATCGGATGCTGAAAACAGTGAGGACCGCTACCGTGCGGGTTTGGCCACCGGGATTTCCGCCTGGTGCAAAGGCTGTTTTTCACGGACATTCATGGGTCTACTCTCTGTGGATGAGTGTCGAAAGTCGGAAGTCCGTGACGATATCGCCATCGGTTCCACGCCGAAGGCCACATATTATATCCTTCTGTCCATATCGGTGTTGATAGCCGGTTTCGGGGTTGTGACCAACAGCCCGGCGGTGGTGATCGGTGCAATGCTGGTTTCTCCGCTGATGACACCGATTTTCGGTATATCTCTGGGCCTTGTTCGAGGGGATATGCCCCTTCTCAGAAAGGCGTTTGTTGCCGAGTTTGGCGGTGTGCTGATCGCCATCGGGGTTGCGGCAATATTGGGGATGTTCCCTTTTGTCCATGAAGTGACGCCGGAAATGTTGTCCCGGACCAGCCCGACCCTGCTTGATTTGCTGGTGGCGGCCCTTGCGGGAGTGGCCGGGTGTCTGGCCATGATTGACGCACGAATCAGTCCGGTATTGCCGGGTATTGCCATGGCCACGGCATTAACGCCGCCTTTGGCTGTCAGCGGTCTTTGCCTTGCGGTTGGGGCCTTTGAGGGGGCATGGGGGGCTTTTCTTCTATTTTTCGCCAATTTTCTGGCTATTTTGGCGGTTTCCGCATCGCTCTTTATTGTAGCGGGGTTTGTCAGCCGTGAAGAGATGGGTTCCGGGCTGTCTGTTCTGAAGCGGTTCCTGGCGCCGGCTATCGGGTTGATCCTCGTAACGATCCTCTTGACCAATGCTCTGGTGGGTATTATTGCGAAAAACGAGACCACAAAAGCCATAAAGGGGATACTTGAAAATGAATTGAGCTCAGAGCGGGGTGCCTGTGTGGAAAACGTGATTTACGACCATAAGGGCTCAAATGTCGATATCCTGGCGTATGTCACGACTCCTCGCGTGTTGTCTCCCCAGAAAATAAAAGAGATGCAGAGCATTCTCGATAAAAAGCTCGATGCCCATGCGAATCTCATTATGCGCTGCTTTATTACCAAGGATATTTCATCAACCGGATCCACCAGTGGGGTCGTGGCTCGGAATCTGGATGGTGAATTCATATCCGGCGAACTTCATCCCAACGTCAAGCGGATTCAGATTGCCGAGCAGGTCCTTCGAGAAATGTTGGAGAGTTATAAGAGACTTTATCTGGACCTGGATAACCTGGACCTGGTACAACTTCCCAATGGTGCGGTGGTTGTGGCCAGCATCCAGAGTAGCCGAACGCTTACGCCGCATGAGGTATCCAGGCTTGAAAAAGCCATTCAGGAAAGGCTTGGGGATGAAACAGTGCGGCTGCTGATTCGTTCCGATGATCTGACGGATGTGAGCAGCAAGGGGCGCGTATTGTATGGCAAAGCGCATTTTGGGGGGCTCTCCAAAGAAGATAAAGCGACAGGCGAAATTCTGGAGAGCCGGATCAAAGAGGAGATCAGGCGCATCAAAAACATGTTTGCCCCCAATGTTGATGCGGTACCCAAGGGTGACACCTGGCTGGTTCGGGCTGAGGTTGTGGGTCCAAGGGTCCTTCGACCGGCTGAGGTGCGTCTTATGGAAAACCGGGTTGGCAGGAGCACCGGCAAAAAAGTAGATCTGCATGTTTGGAGCCGTGTGGAGTTGGTGGTGACCGGGACAGATTATATACCGGTGGAGGATTTTATTAAAGAGCAGGTTGGTAGGAACTAGAAAAGTTTTGACCCGGAAATCAAATTTCAGGGATGACTTTTTTCGAGTGGGAGACTTTCAGATTGGGTCCAAAATTGAAAAAAATCCTGAAAATCCCTTTAATACTGTTGTGTTTTGCTGTTCCGATTGCGGGCTGGATCTGGTATGGTGAAGGAGGGATGGTTCGTCTTTGCCGGACTGAAGTGGAGCGGCAGGAGTGCCTTGATCGCATTCGAAAGCTTGTGGCTGAAAACCAGGCACTTATCGAAGAGGTTCACCGCTTTCGTACAGATATGACATATGTGGAATCCGTTGCCAGAAACGAGCTTAACCTGATTCGAGAAAACGAGGTTATTTACCGTTTTCGGAAAGGTGAAACCGGGAATTAGACAATGGAAGAGAACACTGCTTTATATGATGAAATGCTGAAGGCCGGACCCTCTCAAAGCACCTTGCACATTATTCTGGCCCGGATCAGGGATGAAGGGCATGTCAATGAAGTGATTAAATGGTGTATGACGTTTTTGAGGGTCTATCCGAAAGATGTTTATTTGAGGATGCTGCTTGCGGAGTGCTACCTCAATATGGGATCAATCGGGCAGGCGGAAACTGAATTTCTGAAAGTTTCATCCATGATGAATGATCTGCTTCCCGTCTATGCCAGGCTTTCCAGGATTTATGCAAAGCAGAAGCGGTTCACAGAGGCGGCTGGTGAGGCTGAAATCTTCCTGGCACACCATCCGGAAGATCCTGAAATGTGTGAATTACTTAAAAAGGTTGAGGAAGCGGGGGATGCGGCAGCGGGAGGGCGGGAAGGGCGCGATCAAAAATGGCCTGTTCTGCCGGATGATGACGCGGAATCCCTGGTAGACTTTGCCACACCGACCATTGCCGAGCTTTATTTCAGCCAGGGGCAGCTGGAAGCTGCGGTGGAAACCTACAAAAAGGTTATGGAAGAACATCCCGATGACAGCGCTTCAGCCCAGCGGCTTGCGCAACTGAAAGACGAGTTGGAAGCCAGCCGTCCCAGTGGTGCAAAAGAGCCCCATAACGAGCATGCGCAAAAGGAAAAGCTGCTCACCATGCTGGAGAAGTGGCTTCCCAGGGTGGGAGAGATAAAATATGGTTGAAAAACCACCCAATTTCGGGTTTATGGCAACCGGTATCGGAAGCGTGCCGTTTTTGGAGGTGGAAGCGACCTGCCGGGAAATAAATCGGCTTTTCCCTCATATGCCCTTCTGGCCGCAGTTCGTGAAACGCAGCTATTTAGAGGATATGAGCGTACAATACAGTGAAGGGCTTCCGCTTCTGGCCGTAAACCAGGAGAAACGGACTCTCGCAGTCTCGCAGTCTGGCAAAAGGGAGTTGGAATTGGTGAGTTTTTATGAGCGATTCCTCTCTGAAGATATTGAGGCTTTTGCCATCAGTGAGGCTTATGCCCCCGGGCTGTATACCCTGATGGCGTCTTTAGATGAAGTCAAATCGGGTCAAGCAGTGTATATCAAAGGGCAGACTGTTGGCCCGATTACCTTTACGTCGGGGATCCTGGGGTTGGATGGAAGGCCTGTTATCCATGATCCAGAGCTGTCGGAAGCCCTGGTCAGGGGGCTGGCCATTAAGGCGCTCTGGCAGGTAAGGGTACTAGAAAAATCAGGAAGACGTCCGGTTATTTTTTTGGACGAGCCGTCACTTTCAGCTGTTGGATCGGCCTTTTCCTCAATCCAGCGGCAGGATGTGATTGATAAGCTTCAAATGATGATATCTTATCTCAAAAGCCATTCCGACTGCCTGGTGGGAATACATTGCTGTGGCAATACGGATTGGGCAATGGTTATGGCGGCCAGACCGGACATTATCAATTTTGATGCATTTGAGTTCATGGAACATTTCCTGCTTTACCCCGACGGCATCGCAAGTTTTCTGCAAGGGGGCGGCACCATTGCGTGGGGTATTGTGCCCACCTCCGGTTTCACGGGCGATGAATCGGAAAAGGAGCTTATGAAAAAGATCGGCGAGGGCATTAAAAAGATAAAGAAAACAGGTATTAATCCACAGATAATTGCCGAAAGGTCCATTTTTACGCCGTCTTGCGGCATGGGATCTATGACTTCTCTCAACGCGCATTCAGCCATGAACCTGCTGGCCCGACTGCAGACCGAATCCCTTGCTCAGGATACTGAATCATCTTTTTGATATCATTATTCTACGAAAAATCGTGCGATGGCGAATTTTTTATTGCCCGTCAGAAAAACGGCTCCAGGGGTTGATTTTATGGGAATTTTGAAACAATTGTTGTTGATCATCTTTAACTCATATAAATTCTTGACAAAAGAAAGACCATGGGATATGTTCCATACGCGTTATGGAAAGAAGGGTGGTGAGGGCTGTTACGGCAGGAATATCCGAGGTTTTTTGTTACGGCATTAATCGTTTTTTCGGGGGGGGTAGTTCAGGCCCGGCTTTCAGGGCGGGATTTTTCGTCAACATCTGTAGCGAGGAGGGAAGATAATGAACAAAGGTGATTTGATAAGTGAGGTGGCCAAAGTTGTGGGTACCAAGAAGGAGGCGCAGGCGGCAGTGGATTGCGTTTTTGCAAGTGTCACCGATGCGTTGAAGCGTAAGGATAAAGTTACGATCATCGGTTTCGGGACCTTTAAGGTAGAAGAGAGAAAAGCGAGGAAAGGCATTAATCCCCAGACCGGTAAGGCCATCGATATTGCAGCAAAAACGGTCCCGAAATTTGTGGCTGGAAAGGCTTTGAAAGAGGCTGTTTAGTTCTAAAAAAATGGGCAGCATTCCCCATGGCTCTTATTGGATATTTTCATTTCAGTAAGGGCTTTTTTTTGCCAAGGACTCAGAAAAGAGGTGCGAAATATGAAAATTGCGGTAAGCGGAAAAGGAGGCGTTGGTAAAACCACCTTTGCGTCATTTTTGATAAAAGCACTGACCAATGAAGGGAAAAAGGTCCTGGCCATAGATGCGGACCCGGACGCCAATCTGGCCCAGGCGCTGGGAGTTGATAAAAGCGAGGAAATCGTTCCCATTTCAGAAATGAAGACGCTCATTGAGGAAAGGACCGAGGCCAAAATCGGCTCCATGGGGTCTTTTTTCAAGTTAAACCCAAAGGTCAGTGACTTACCTGAAAAACTGTCCGTGGAAGTGGATGGAGTCAAGGTGATGGTCATGGGCGGCGTGAAAAAAGGGGGCGCTGGATGCGTCTGCCCGGAAAGTGTCTTGCTGAAAAGGCTTGTTTCTCATGTGGTGTTGGCCAGGGATGAGGTGGTTGTCCTGGATATGGAGGCGGGGCTTGAACATTTGGGCAGAGGGACGGCCATGTATGTGGATCAGCTCATTGTGGTGGTTGAGCCGGGAAGGCGAAGTATCGAAACGGCGCATCAAATTCGTCGTCTGGCCGATGATATCGGGTTAAAGAAGTTGAGTTTTGTGGGGAATAAACTTCGATCCGACAAGGACAAAGACTTTTTGTTGAAAGAAATGAAGGATTTTTCATTTATAGGATTTATGCACTACAGAGAGGAAATTAGCGATGCGGATCGCGACGGCCGCCCCCCATTTGAAAAAGATGAGGAAACCCTCAGGGAAGTCAGTGAAATGCTCGCGAAATTGAAAGACTAAAGGAGAATGAAACATGGGAGAAAGAGTTTATAATTTTAATGCGGGTC
>Ga0209042_1002788_pt1 | contig 11064 bp, 10 predicted proteins | sample SaaInlV_200m_DNA_6_FD_184649 | JGI IMG/M metagenome (GOLD analysis project Ga0209042, IMG submission 184649) | Marine microbial communities from expanding oxygen minimum zones in the Saanich Inlet - SI037_S2LV_200m_DNA (SPAdes) (version 2) | ecosystem: Environmental > Aquatic > Marine >...
TTTTTTTGCACCGGTTACTTCTCGGACTTCCCCTTCTAACTGAATTCCTTTAATTTTCTTCCAATCCTTATAATCCTTCTGGATAGTAGCAGCAACTTGGGGGTTAAGGTTGATGTTGAGGACGTGGCGGGTAGCAGGGTCTGATAAAAAGAATAAGTTGAAATCATTGTTGACGTAAAACACCGCAGCCGCCCACGGGCCGTCCTCACCATTGGTGGCCAGAGTGAGAACATTGCAAGAATGCAAATATGCTAAAACTTTATCCCGCAGCTTCATATCAAGCAGGCGGGCCGGTCCAGCGTTCAAATAAATCGTTTTGCAATTCGATATTTAAAACGTCAAGAATGCGGTTGACGGTTTGATTGATGATGTCATCAACTGTTTTAGGTCGGTGATAAAAAGCTGGCATCGGCGGCAGCATAATTGCTCCCATTTCTGCCACCTGTACCATCAACCGTAAGTGCCCTAAGTGCAAAGGTGTTTCACGCGGAAGCAAAACAAGAGGGCGCCGGTCTTTTAAAGTCACATCTGCTGCACGTAAAAGCAGATTGTCGCTGAAAGACATGGCAATCCCGGACAAAGTCTTCATGGAACAGGGAACAACTACCATGCCCATAGTTTTGAAAGAACCGGACGAAATCGAAGCGGCAATATTATTAATCGGATGCCGCACGTCCGCCAATTCAACAACCTCTTCCAGGCTGGAATCGGTTTCGTATGCGATAGTCTGAAGTGCAGCTTCACTGATGACCAGATGCGTTTCTACATCTTTCACTTCACGCAAAACCTCAAGTAATCTAACTGCATATATTACTCCGCTCGCTCCGGACACTCCAATGACAAGTCGTCGCATTTTATACTATAAACAGGGTTTAAGTTAAGTTCATTTGCAATTCCGCCAATGTTTCACGGGCAAGTCTATCGGCTTCCGGAGTAAAAAACCAGTTTTCAATCCGGCCTTCCAACCAGTCCATGTATTCTTGTAAACCCATTAAAAAACGTTGATGATAAATTTCAACTGACGTCTGGGTGAATCTCCACAACTTGTCAGCATCTTTCAATAATTTATCGTTGAGTGAAAGTGCCGTATCTCGAGAATCATGTCCTTCAATAATAAGCAAAATTTCCTCTCTCTTGCTAAAGTCATAATCAGCCGCAACCATGATTTCAGAAGCAATCCGGACTCCCTCAACCTCATGAACACGCCTCAAATCAGGGTCTTTCATTTTGGGGCCAAAGGCAGTGAGCTGTCGGCTTTCAGGAACCATTTTCCAACCCACATCATGCAGAATGATCGCAGCTAAAACTACGGCTTGATCGGCATCCGGATAAAATTTCAACAACTCTTTAGCACAAGTAAAAGCAATCCTTGTATGGATGTCGTTGCTCCGGGTATCCAAATAAGGTTTTGCCAGTTCGTATAATTCCTGGTAAATGCCCTCCCCAAGTCTCTCAATTGAGGGACGCAGATTTTGCTGAGTATTTATCATATAAATTTTTGCTAATCTGCGTCCAAAAAATTCACAAAACTGTCACCGTACCGGCATCACCGTCAACTCGGATTCTCTGACCTGTTTTGATATTCTGGGTAGCAAACCCAGTACCAACAACTGCAGGCAGACCGTACTCCCGGCAGACAATAGCAGCATGAGACATCATTCCGCCAATGTCGGTAACTGTGCCTTGGATACGTGAAAAAATCGGTGCCCAGCTTGGAGCTGTAATTGAAGCAACCAATATTTCACCTTCCTTAAGTTGGTCTATTTGAGAGGAATCTTTTAGAACACGCGCTATTCCCTCAACTACTCCAGGAGATGCAGCAAAGCCTTTCAAGGTGTCGCCATCTCCGCCACCCAACCAAGTATTAATACTTTCACTGGTAATTCCCCAAAGCATAATTGTAAAAGGCTCTGTAACAACTTCCGGTGGTTCACCTAATGCCGGTGGTGGAGTCCATTCCCGCAAGGCATTGACAATTCCTTTGCGCCGTTCGACTTCAGCGGGCCAATATTTGGGGCCGCGCGATGGATTTCCGACTGCCCATCCTGAACTCATATCGAATAAAGCTTCAGGAATTTCATCGCGACGCAGGTAAAATATATCATCTATTTCAGCCGTAAATCCGGCTTCCACAAAGACCTTACCCAAATCACGCATTTTACGCCAGAAAACAGAATGATGCCAATGTTCAACGTAAAAGTTATGGTTTTCCACATAGGGAAATACAGTCCGAGCCAAACCCAGTTTGCCTTGAAACGTCTCGCGGTCTTCATCTGTATTCAACAAACCAGCATATTCTTCCGCAATACGGTCACGTTCTACACGTAGTGCTTCAGTTGGACGTGCAATATCTTCACCGGCTTCTACTTTCTCAATATAGTTTCTCAAGTAGGTAAAGGGGACATCAAGATCATCAATCCAGACCGGATCATGATGATAAAAACCTGTACCACCTGAAAAGTTAAACCAGGGATCTTTTGCATCCTCAAATTGCTGCAGCCACTGTGAACCATTTGGTACACTAGCCACCCGGGTCAATGCTTCTTCGGCTGTACCGGATTTAAGACTATCCGCCACGCCCAATTCAACGGCAGATTTTGCCAATGCTTTCAGTTTTTCATCTGGTTCAAACAATTCTATATCAACTCCAGCCACCATTTTGGCAATTGACAAATCAGATATATCGGGAAAAACCTGTTTACAAAAACCAAAATAATCAAGATAAGCCGCATAGCCAAGATTCAAAAATTCGAAATGGTATTGCCAGCCCTTGAGTCCGAAATCGATCAGCTTATTGTAATTTGACATCAGATCATAACTGCTGCTTAATCCGCGACCCTCTTTGATCCACTCCATATCTTCCAATTCTGGCAAGGGAGCAAATTCAAGAGCGTCCATTTCAGCAATTACCCCTTTGATTTTAACTTTCCACTGATCATATAGCTTATCCCAGTTCTGGAAATAATATCCTGCCCTTTCCATAAATAATGGAATCCTCGCCTCAATTTCTTTAGGATCCGCAACTCCCACAGGTGTCAGGTAGGTGTAACCGTTCAGTATACGGAAATCTATCCCTAACGCAGGTGGAATGACATAAAAATGGGTATTATATTGCGAAAGTGATTTGATGGCAAATTCCATAAAAATGCTGTCAAACGGATAAAGTACTTCGCGCCAATGCATTCCATCTTGAAACCAAAAAGCATTTTCTTCATCCTCACGACGATCTTCACTGAAAACAGTATAGTAAGGGTAAAGTTCTTCCCAACCTTCTGCTCCGGCTGGAGTTTCAATTTCAAACGGATTAGGAAAACGTCCATCGCCTTTTGTTGACATGTTACCTCTTTTTTTAAATGATAGGTTTTGGGAAACAGAAACTATTGTTGACTAGGATAGAATCTCCAATATTACTGTGTTCGTAACATCCTAAAAGAACTAACTTTTAGAACAAATTAAAGTGCCCCCTCAACACTGATACATTTATGTTTATTCCTCCCGTTTTGGTTAAAGATTATTTTTGTTGCCTCCTATTTATTACCTTGTTGCAACCGAACTCCTGCAATCAAAGTGTCCACCATTCCGCTCATGCCCACCTGACGTCCGTTACTGACCGAAACAGGTTTTTTCCTGCTCCACACAGTTTCAGGACGACTTTGCACAATCATCACGTTTTCCGGAAAAGGAATATCTTGATCGATTGCAAATTCGATATCCTGTGGTGTGCCGTAATGTTTTTCAATTTGTTTAGCCAATTTTGAAAGAGCAATAACTTCCTCATCGCTTAAACAAATCGCTTTTTGAAGTTCGTTGGTAACCGCAGTTTTATGAACTTTCCCAGTTTTGTGGTTTGGAATATATTCAATTAATTTGTTTGATGGTGTGCGTTGGCGTATTTCGAGTGTTACTTTATCCACCAAAAAATTATCTGGAGTTACTTCTCCTGATGCAACACTTTCGCCTAAGCCCCAACTCGCATCGATGGCAATTTTTGAACGATCACCGTTTATCGGATTGAGAGTAAACATTACTCCTGCAGTTTTCGAATTGGCCATTTTCTGAATGCCGACGCTGATAAAAACGTCCTCATGAACAAAATTCATGCGATGTCTATAAGAAAGAGCACGGGCGGTAAAGAGACTGGACCAACAGTCTACGGTTTGTTTGAGTACATTTTCACCGGAACATACCCACAAAAATGTGTCCTGCTGTCCGGCAAATGAGGCTCCTGGCAAATCTTCTGCGGTGGCGCTGGAACGTACGGCGACAGGCAAATCAACGACGTTACAGCATTCACATAAATTGGAGTAGGCTTCAAGAATTGAGACTTGTATTTCGGAAGGGACTGGAGTCACCCGCATCTTACTGCGAATATCTCGGCTTGCTTGTTCGACTGCGTTAACATCTTCAATATCGAGTTTATCAAGTGTCTTCTTGATTTCTTTGCCTAAACCGGTGTGTTCAAGAAATTTCTTGTAGGCCTGCGTTGTCACTGCAAAACCTGGTGGAACACGAATTCCGGCAGTTGTCAATTCACAAAGGCTGGCGTTTTTTCCGCCGATGAGAAACCTGTCATGAGAATCGCAATCAAAACAAAGAATAAACTCACTGTCAATATCATCTTTCATTTTAACCTCTTATTTTATTAGCATAAAAAAATCGGGCTGGCCTGAAATCAGCCAATGAACATCATTTTTCCATTACTTCAACACTCAACATTTCCGTATATATTGTATTTTCCATTAGCAGTTTTTCTTCACGTTGTGCTTCTGGCCATTTATAACAGAGCGGTTCAACAACAACATCCGCCCACGATTGATCTTTGATTTCTACGGGAACCATTTCCATCATCGCAATTAGAAAAGGAGCCGCTTCGATACGTTCTTTAATCAACTGTGAATGGCCCTTGACTAAATAAAGTACATCTCCGGAACCGACGATTTGCAACGCTGAAGTATCATTATGCCGTAAGTTAGCAAGAGTTCTTTTTCCCTGATCCACCGTAAATCTAATCCGCTTTGTGTCCGGAGCCAAAGTCCAAGTGTAAGCCGTATTGGGGAATCCGTCTCTCCCGACAGTCAACAACAAAGCCGGGGCACCTTCACTTAGGAAGTGTGCCAGTTTTTCTGGTAATTCAATCAAGGTATTCCAACAAATGATTCACATCCGGCAAGATCAAATCCGGTATCAAATCTGGCGGAGGGTTTTCTGCTTCTTCCGGAGTAGTTCCGCCGGTCAAAACCAGTACCGTAAAAAGTCCGGCAACCTTGCCCATCGCAATATCTTGTTGCAAACGGTCTCCGACAACAGCACCGTTTTCCGGAGGAACATCGAGAACTTTCATCGCCATTTCTCCAGACCATTTAGAGGGCTTTCCGGTTACCAACGGCTCCTTACCGGTGGCATAAGCGACAGCTTTGATAAACGGCCCGGTCGCCGGAACAAATCCGTCGGCAACCGGAATTTTGGGATCGTAATTCGTGGCAATAAAATCGGCGCCATTCCAAATCGCTTTTGATGCCAAAATCAAACTTTGCTGGCAAAAATTCGGGTCTTTGCCCATTACCACCACTTCGGCTTCCATAAATTGTTCGTGATTCAGCAAATCCAAATTTTGTTCACCCAAAGCCTCCATCAATCCCGGACCGCCGAAGGCAAGGATTTTACTTTTCGGATGGAGTTCACGAACGGTGCGGGCAGCAATAATAGCCGAAGTTAAGACCTCGTCTTCATGCGCCGGAATGCCCATGTTTGTCAGTTTTTCTGCTAGAAAATGTCTTGTATTTTGATTGTCATTTGTCAAAAAGGCGAAGCGGATATTGCGTCGGCGTAACTCTGCCATAGTGTCCGGAACGCCCGGAATTGCCTTATTTCCCCGCGCCACGCAACCGTCAATGTCAAAAACAATACCTTTGATTTTTCGTTCCATTTCTTTTTATATTTTTGAGGCCACAGATTTTCACGGATAAAAACTGGCTGACGGTGTATTACTTAAATTACAAAACCGTCAGCCATCAACCATTAATCAGTAACCATTTTATCAGTAGCCATCTGCGTAAATCGGTGGCTTATAAATATATTCAAAGCCCCAATTCAGACCAACGTGCTTTGACTTTTTTCACTACTTCCGCATCGAGTTCAATTGGAATGGGTTTTTCCTTCCACTCATACGGTATAGTCGCGTCCATCAAGAGTCTTCCAGTAATTTCCCTTGCACTGATCGGTAATGACGGATCAAGAGGAGTTGAACGCCCGCGTTTGATAACTTGCGAACGATTGGGTTGAAAGCGAAAACTGAGAGCGTACATCACACGTGATATGTCCCACGGGTCAATATCGTCATCCACCACGATTACTGTTTTCAAGCCGTATGCACCCATTTCTGTGGAAATGGCGGCAGTCAAAACTTGATCAACGTGTCCTGGATACATTTGTGTCATGGAGATAATAGCTAAGAATCTTCCTGAACCTTCCGGCGGACAGTAGCAGGATTTCAATCCAGGAATTTTCATGTTGTTCAATTGCTGCCAGAGGGTGGCTCCGTATGAGAGTGCCATCGTCATGTGAGTGTCGGTTACTGCCCGTCCGACTGTAGTTCCCCAGTGAATTGGGTTATTGCGGTGGGTGATACAAGTGATTTGAATGAAATTTCTGGGATCGGTTCCGACTCCGGAATAGTATCCTGTATATTCACCAAAAGGCCCTTCTTCGTAGAATTCTTCAGGATCCACGTAACCTTCCACTACATATTCCGCGGTTGCAGGTATCGGCAAATCGACCGTTTCTCCTTTGATCACATCCACAGGTGCGTCGCGTAATGCGCCAGCTACATCATACTCAGAAACGAAGGCTGAAACCCGAGAGGCACCCAAAATAAACAGCAACGGATCGCAGCCGCTGATAGAGGCTACCGGCATTTTTTCACCACGAGCCTGATACTTTTTGAGCATGATGTCTGCGTGTTTGCCTTTGATAAACTGCGTACCGATTTTATCTTTTTCAAGCAACTGACTACGGTAGGTGCCTAAATTCACCCAACCTGAGTCTGGGTCTTTGGTGATGATAAAATGTGCTGTTCCGTAATATGGCCCGCCATCAAGAGGATAATAATGTGGAATCGGGAATTTGTAGAGATCGATATCGTCTCCGAGCAAAATATTTTCTTTGCATGGTGCAGAATCGACCCAAGTAGGTGGGATCAAATTGTCTCCGCGCTTGGCCCATGAGTCATACAAATCAAAAAGAGATGAATCTCTTGGTTGTCCCATGATGAATGCCAAACGCTCTTCAGTCGTACAAACGCTGGTAATTACCGGTGTGCTGTAACCCTTCACGTTCTCAAAAAGCAAAGCCGGGCCACGTTCCTCTTCATTAAGTTTCGCTATGTGAGACAGCTCAAGATATGGATCTACTTCAGCGGTTATGCGCTTGACCAATCCCAGCTTTTCTCCTTCTACAATAAAATCCCTCATATCTTTCATTTTAGTTCTCCTTTACTTAGATTAATAATCTAAAGCCATTCATCTAACAGTTTGTTAAATAATCAATGAATGTAACTCTTCCTAATTTAAAGCAGCTCTCCTGTGAATGTCCGCAATTTATAAAAAAATAAATTATAAACTAATAACATTCAGTTCTAATCGAATTTTATTTTAATAAAATTACTAATGCAAGTTATTTATATGCAAATAAGTAAAAAATTACTACTTTATTGATATAATTATATTTTATTAAAGCTGGTGTATTCATATAAAGCCACAAAAACGTGTCATTTCGAGCGAAGTGAAATATCTTTCTTAATGCTATTATCCTAATATCATTAAGATTTTACACTGTCGAATTAACATTTTATGAAGTTCAGAGTTTTTACGAGACCGTCAAAGCTAATTCGTTTTTATTAAACGACAACACCAAAATTCAGCAAATACAATCAATTCGTACAAACTTTAGTACATGAAGGTGAAGATGACACCTAGGGCAGTCACTGATATTATTTTAAGAAGTATGGGGAAATGGAGGGTAAAGCTACTAGGATATATGAAAGTTCGGTAAGGATTAAAAAATATTTTGATTATTAAATTACCATATATTTTATCGACTAGCTGAAATGATGGTCACTACATCTCAGCTGCATAGTTTCTACGGACTCTTCGAAATATCTCATTCAACTATTCTTCGCTAAAGTTGATCTGCATTTAAAAAGTTGAATCAGCGTCCACCGACAAGGATCGAATCAATTTTCAAGGTTGGTTGTCCGACTGTTGTTGGAACCCAGCCACTGGCCGCACCGCACATTCCGGCTGCTAATTCCAGATCATCGGCAATCATTGAAATTTGCGACAAAACATCGAAACCTTTGCCGATGAGAGTCGCACCGCGTACGGGTTCAGCGATTTTTCCATTGCGGACTGCGTAACCTTCCTGAACCGCAAAATTAAATTCTCCCGTTCCGGGATTGACCGAACCGCCACCCATTTTTTTGGCGTATAAGCCAAATTTTATGGTGCGCAGCATTTCCTCAAAATTATCATTTCCGGGAGCAATAAAGGTGTTTCGCATACGTGAAACTGGAGCAAATTTGTATGACTCACGCCTCGCGGATCCGCTTCTGGGAATACCCACTTGTCCAGCACCGATACGGTCACTGAGGTAATTTTTGAGAATACCGTTTTCAATCAGCACAGTTTTTTGGGTGGGTGTTCCTTCGTCATCCACATTACATGAACCCCATTTGTTAGCAATGGTTCCGTCGTCAATCGCGTTCAGAATTGAGCGGCCGACACGCTCTCCGATTTTGTCACAAAAGGGTGAAGCATTTTTACGGATCGCTTCTGTTTCCAAAGGATGTCCACAGGCTTCATGAAAAATCACACCGCCGAATCCGTTCCCCAAAATTACCGGCATTGTTCCGCCATCGATATATCCGGCACCGGCCATTCGTAATGCGGACTGCGCGGCATTATCTGCTAATTCGTCCAGATTCAGCTGCTGGAAAAACTCATATCCGCCTAAAACTCCTGGACTTTCAGATGCGGTTTGTGGCCCATCACCTTTTTCGGCAACCGCTGAAAGCCGCATCCGCGAATAGCTGCGTGCATCTTCTGTCCACAATCCTTCACTATTGGCGATCAGCACTGAGCGTTTTTTTTCGGCCATATTTGCATTAACCTGACTGACTTCTGATCCATGACTACGCGTAAGTTCATCCAGTTTGCGCAGCAGCTCAACACGTTCAGCCTTGCTCACAGTTTCCGGATTAACGGCCACATGATGAATGTCCTGAATCGCCTGTTGCTCGAGGGGTTTCACTCCAGCGCTTTCACCGGCATCTCGTGATTGTCCCAGATTTTTTGTTAATTTCAGCAGATTCGCTTCATCCGGATCACTGCTGTATCCGTAATATGCTTCGTTGCCGTAAAGCAAGCGGATACCGATGCCGAATGAATTAGAGGAATTAATCTCGTCAACCTTCTTATCCAGTAAATTGATTGAAGAGGAAACAGAGTCCTCAACAAAGACTTCCGTAAAGTCCGCACCCTGTTGACGTCCGGATTCAAAAATTTTTGCAACAGTATTTTCTGTGAGCATAGTGTTTCTCAAAAATGGTTAGGTTATACAAGTGATTTTTTTGATTGTTGGGTATGGAAAATAGTAGAAGCAAGAAGCAGCGCAATTGCAATAAATCTTTGACATCAGCCGAAACTACTCATCAGTTTTCATGGTTTAAAAACTTTAAGTTGTAACTCATTTATTACTTTGAAATGTTTGGCATTACTGGAAACAAGCGTCATATCATTTTCAATTGCGGTTGCCGCAATTATTGCATCTCCAGATCTCATATTTGACGCAAGAGAGTGCTCTTCCACATATATCAATGCTCGATGCCCTATGTTTTCTGTGAGTGGTAAAACCGTAAATTCAAACTCGCTGATGAAGTTTTTTACGTATTTGTGTTGTGATTTATTCTTCGCTCCTTGAATTAACTCCATGTAACTCTGAATTGAAAGTTGCCTGTCATTATCTTTTTCAATTAACAGAGCCGCTTTAGCATTTCCTCTCTGCACCCAGATTAGAATATCTGTATCAAACAGCATAACGGGGTTTTCTCAGCTTGCCCAATTCTTCTAAGACTTCTTCTTCATAATGCACATTCATGCCAAAAAAAGGATGATCCTTAATGTTTAGTCCTTTTTTAACACCGGCAGGCGTTATGATAGCTTTGACTTTACCATGATAGAGAACAGTTACACTTTCGTTTCTGTCAAGCGCTTTCAAAATGTCACTGGTTTTGTATCTTAAATCTACTACTGTTGCTTTCATTTTTGCCTCAAACATTAATTATAAAAATGACTACTTATTATAGACATTCTAAGGAACTTCACAAGGAGTTTTTCACATAGAAAATATTTCTCACTTCGTAAGCAAGTTCGCGCTTTTAGGATTTTCTACTAATGTAGCAAAAATATAAAATATTTTTTTAGCACCAAACAAACTTGTTTCTGTGAACGTTTCAAACAATGTTGTATTCCGGGATCAGGCGTTTTTCCGCAAAGCGATTATAATCCAGCATGCTGATATCAACTGTGCTTGCCTTGCCGTCAAGGATAATTTCGGCCATCAGTTTTCCGCAAATTGGCCCCTGCATAAAACCATGTCCGGAAAAACCTGTCAGCAAATGAAAACCTTCAACCGGCGTGGGACCGATGATCGGATGTGCATCCGGCGTCAGTTCATAAAGTCCCGCCTGCCTGGCCTTTATTCCGGAGTTTCCCAGCAAAGGCATACGTGCTACCGCCGCTTCAATGTGTTGCATTTCCCACTCCTGATCAATGCTTTGATCAGCAGCGATCTGCTGATTATGGTTGGACATTCCGCTGAGCATTCCTGAAGCTTCACGGTGAAAATAAAGGCTTTTTGAGAAATCTATCACAAACGGAAATTCCGCAGGCAGTTCCGGAATATTTTCAGTGACAAACCACTGACGACGCAACGGCGAAACAGGAATTTCTAATCCAATTTCTTTGCCGAAAAAAGCGCTCCATGGACCGCAGGCATTGACGACTGTTT
>Ga0209042_1002791_pt1 | contig 11055 bp, 8 predicted proteins | sample SaaInlV_200m_DNA_6_FD_184649 | JGI IMG/M metagenome (GOLD analysis project Ga0209042, IMG submission 184649) | Marine microbial communities from expanding oxygen minimum zones in the Saanich Inlet - SI037_S2LV_200m_DNA (SPAdes) (version 2) | ecosystem: Environmental > Aquatic > Marine >...
TATTGATACGTTCAACCTCAGCACCAGAATCCTTCAGACTATTTTCGAGAGTGTCCCGTGCTCCTTTAGCACATGGAATAATTATCTTCCTGTTCTTTATATCCTGCTTTTTTAATTCTGCAATCAGGCTTTCAGCAACATATTCTTTTGGAACAAGGTCAGGCTTTATTCCGTATTTTAACAATTCATCACCGGTTGCAGGTCCTATTACAGCAACTTTAATATTACCTAAGATGCGTACATCTTTTCTGTTGCTGTATATATGGCTAAAAAATAAATTTACGGCATTTTGAGATGTAAAAATAATCCAGCTGAACTCATTAATTTTGTTTATGGCATTATTTAATTTCCCGGAGTCAATAATCGGCTCTATTGCAATCGTCGGTAATTCAATAACATCGGCTCCTAATCCTGTGAGTTTTTTCAACAGTTTTGAGGCCTGGCTGCGTGTTCGGGTAACAACAATTTTTTTGCCGAAAAGAGGCTGATTGTCAAACCATCTCAGTTTGGAACGCAAGGCAACCACTTTGCCGACAACAATTATTGTGGGAGGTGTTATTCCTTCCTCTTTTGCAATAGATGCTATGTTTTTCAGCAAGCCGGTTGCAACACGCTGGTTTGGTCTTGTTCCCCATGATATTAGTGCGACAGGGGTGTCTTCAGGAAAGTTCTTATGGTTTATTAATGATTCTGCAATATATGAAAGATTCTTCATACCCATAAGAAATGTATATGTCTTGTCCGGGTTATATTCCGGGAAGTTTACACCATCTTTTGTGTCGGCTTTCCGATGACCGGTGATCACTTCAATAGAATTAGCATAATCACGATGTGTCAGGGGAATACCTGCATAGGCGGGTGCTGAATAAAAAGAAGATATTCCTGGTATTATAGAAAAAGGTATGCCTGCATCAACAAGTTCTTCGGCTTCTTCACCGCCGCGGCCGAAAATAAAAGGGTCTCCTCCTTTGAGCCGCGCGACAATTTTGCCTTCAAGGGCTTTTTCAATAATAAGCCCGCCTATTTTTTCCTGTGTAAGGGTATGATCGCTACCTTTCTTGCCTACATATATTTTTTCACAATCATACTTTTCGATAAGTATTTGATTGGCAAGGTAATCGTAGATAATGCAATCTGCATTTTCCATTGCATTTTGAGCTTTTGCTGTAATTAACTCAGGGTCTCCCGGTCCAGCTCCTATTAAATATACAAAACCTTTATTCGTCAAGATAATCTGATCCTCCAATTTTTGTTCATTTTAAACCGAATAAAGTTACTTCTTTTTCATATTCGGGGTATTCATTTACAGCTCCTGAAATGATATTATGAAAAACCTGTTTACCATATCACTCACAGGCTTTTTTAGAAAGCTACAATATAATTGCCCCTGGAAAAAATAAATAATTCCATTTAGCCTCCTATATATTATTTTTTTTCGGGAACTGTGAAAAAAACATAATCATTTAATGGAAAGTGTCATTAATTTGTGATTTATTGTCCCATTATTTTGATATTGACAATATAAAGGCTGTTCTTTAATATATCTAAGCAAAAGTGATAAGTATAATCAAATATTAATAATTTTACCGTATAGTGATTTATTGTTTTATCCCGGCAGGATTTTTAATTACTATCAGCCAAAAAAACTATTTATAAAAATAAGGGTTTTGATCCATGAAAAAATTTCTTTTATTACTGATCATTACATTTTTTATTTCCGGTTGTGGAACTATGGCTAAAGAGTCTGAATTTTGGGAACATGATTCAATGTATAGAGATTTTGACCACTTAAAATTCAGTTGGTCTGGGCATAAAAGTCCTTCCGGTGAAGAGTTAAAGTCTGAAAAGGTTAAGGAATGGTGGGGAAAGGAAGTTTTTACTGTAACAGATAAGTAGGTATAAGCATATTTTGAAATTCATGTTATTATAGAAAAAGGAAAAAAACATGGGTAAATATACAATTCTCGGTTGTCTCTGCTGGCTTGGTGGTTTTGTTTTGCTTGGTTTTCAAGGCATATCATCTGTAATGAATCCAGGTGAGGTTGTATGGAAGAGCTTGAATCTTCTTGATGCCGTCGGTAGTAAAAATTTTACCTGGATTGACAGTATTTCCATAGGTTTTATTCAAAATTCTGTGGATTATGTTGTTACCATGCCTTTATTTCTTCTCCTCATTGCTCTTGGAGTGATTTTTTTTATTTTGAATGCTTTCCTGGGAAGAATAGGCTAAAAAAGACATATATTATAGTAATCGTTAAGTTTGAAACGATACTGACCGGTGGTATAAGTACATATCTTAGAGCATTCCGTTTAGGTTTCTGATGATTTATTTATACCACCTTGTTTTTTGTACACCATCTGTCTCGCCTTTGCAGAGTTTCTTAGTATGTCTACATTGACATCCACATAATCGAATACACGGGCAATTTTTTTATCAGGACCCGGGCGCAGGATACGGCCCAAATACTGCAGTACTCTTCCACTGAATTTGATAGGTGTTGTTAGAAAGAGCGTTGAAAGGTTGTCAGCATCAAACCCTTCGCCGATTAGCTGGCCGGTTGATATCAGAACATTTATCCTGCCGTCATTTAACTTCTGAATAATTTCTGCCCGTTGTGAGTTGCCTGTATCTCCGGTGAGAAGCTCTGATGCAGTTTGATATTTATACTTTAGTAAAGCCTGAATTGTCTTGCATTGTTTTTTTCTATCTGACAGGACCAGGCAGACGCCTGAACTCTCTTGAATCTCCTTTGCTATATCAGATGCTATAAGGTGATTTCGTTTATCGTCTGATATCAGTTCGGAAATCATTTTTGAATAATTTTTTGAAGGATCAGAAAAAGGTTTAAATTCGGTTTCTCGAATAACAACTTCTGCTGACAGTATGTCTCCGGCTTCTAAAAGTTGTGCTTTGTCCACTTCGTGATGTTTATCGCCGAGATACCAGAATATAAGTTTTGATAATCGGTCCCTTCTGAATAGTGTCGCACTTAATCCCAGAGAATATTTTGCGTCAAATGCAGAGACAGCTTCCGTAAAGGTTTTGGAAGGTGCTCTGTGGCATTCGTCTACAATCAAGTGTGATATATGCGGTGCAACCTCATCAGTTATTTTATATATACTCTGGACAAGAGCTACAGTTATTTTTTCTCCGATACTTTTTTTGCCACTACCAATAAAACCAATGTCATCTTGCGGAATTTTAAGGAAAGTTTCTATTCGTTCGATCCATTGAAAAGCAAGATCTTTTGTATGAACAAGTATAAGAGTTGGCTGTTTCCTTTTCTCTGTCATATATAAAGCCATGACAGTTTTCCCTGAACCTGTAGGCGCATTCAATGTGCCGAATTCTTTTGCAAGCATTGCATCTGCAGCTTTTTTCTGGAAATCTTTCAACTGACCGTTGAAATGAAAATTTAATTCCGGAAATACTCGTCTGTTGTCTTCAAGCTCATATTGAATCTGATGATGTCGGCATAGTAAAATTAACTGTCTTGCATAACCTCTTGGAATTTCTATGCTCCCCGTTTCATTTTCGGTATAGAAATGAAGATGTTTTTCAGTATTACCATTCCAACGCCCCATGTTGTTGTTTTCGATCCATTTGGGATTTTCCAGGGTAAATTTTTTTTTAAGAATATTTACAAGATTTTGCGGCGGAGCTTTAATCATTATTTTATTGCTTATATAAATTTTCAAATTTGATTCCTGATTTTCAATTTTATTATTTTATTGGATTGACCGCCTTGCAATCCTCTCAAAAAATAGAATGAAAAGTGACACTGAATCATGATATATTATTCAGTGTCACTATGTTGCGGATAGAAGTTTTTATTTAAGTTCTTTACTTGAAAGATTGAGAACATTTCTTGCAACAATGAGATGCTGTATCTGGCCGGTTCCTTCAAATATATCGAGAATCTTACTGTCTCTTGCCCACTTTTCCACAAGGTATTCTTCCGAGTATCCCATGGGTCCGAGAAGTTCGCAGCATTTTAATGTTATCATCGTACCGGTTTTTCCTGCTTTTGCCTTTGACATTGAAGCTTCAAGGCTGTTTGGATCTTTATTATCGGCCATCCATGCCGCTTTCCATACAAGGAGCCTCATGGCTTCGAGGTTTGCCTCCATTTCATAATATTCTTTTTCTATGGCGCTGACATTGTTCAGGTTTTTATTGTAATCAATTGCTATGCCGCTTTCTTCTATCTTTTCCCTGAGAAAATCAAGGGCCGCCCGGGCGACACCTGTAGACATTGCCGCAACAAGTGGTCTTGTATTGTCAAATGTTTTCATTACACCCTTGAAGCCGGCTGATGTTTTACTTTCCTTTACCTCCGAGCTTCCGAGAATATTTTCTTTTGGTATTCTGCAGTCTTTGAATACAAATGTTCCGGTATCTGATGCCCGTATTCCCATCTTGTGTTCGAGATGTTCGAGTTTAAGACCGGGTGACCCCTTTTCTACGATAAACGATTTAATACCGGCCTTGCCGGCGTTCTCGTCAATTGTTGCCCAGACAACTATAATGTCACACCTGTCTGCACATGTGACAAAAATCTTTTCACCGTTTAATACCCATTCATCTCCGTCAAGAACTGCAGTTGTAGTAATTGATCCGGAGTCTGAGCCTGAACCCGGTTCGGTAATAGCCATAGCTGCCCATTTTGCAGCATATTTATCGAATTGTTCGTCGGTCGCAACAGCTGAAATAGCAGCATTCCCGAGGCCCCCACCAGGGAGTGTAAGCAGGAACCCCAAGTCTCCCCAGCACATCTCTTCTACTGAAACCACCGTTGCCATATTTTCACCAAATTCAGGCGGAGGACCTGTTTTTTCTTTTTTGTCTTTACCCTTTTTTCTCGGTTTTGGCGATGCTGCGTCGCGGAACATTTCAAGTTCCTGGGGATACTGATGTTCTTCTCTGTCATATTTTCTTGCAATTGGCCTGAAAACTTCTTTTACGACCTGATTAATACCGGTTTTAACATCTTCAAGTGCTTTAGGTAATTCAAGATTTATCATGATAGACTCCTGTTTTTTTTGATTTGTATCCGCTCAGAAATAGGATAATTGGGTCGAGTTTAAGGAAGGCGAAATTGGTCAAATTCGTCATTTCTGAACGGATAATGACTATACTGTTGCCATTCCTTCAATGATTCCTATGCTTCTTCCATTTCGATAATAAATTTCCTGAGGGTAATCTCTGATATAACCATGGCCGCCGTATATCTGTACACCGTAATCGGTGACCAGCATGGTTTTTTCACCCGCATAAATTTTTGCAAGATACGCTTCCCGTTTGGCATCATTTCCTGACTCAAGTTTTGATGCGGCCTTCCATGCCATCAATCTCATGGCATCAACTTCATAGGCCATTTCCGCAATCATAAAAGCAATTGACTGCCTGTTGGCTATGGGCTCCCCAAACTGTTCTCTTTCCCTGGCATAATCTCTTGCATGCTCAAATGAAGCCCTGGAGACGCCTGTTCCGATTGCTGACATTGCAATTCTTGATCTTTGAAGAATGTTGTCGAAGTCGCATCCTTTATTTTCGCCAAGTCTGTCTTCAGCCGGAATTTCACAGTTTTTAAGTTCTAAGGAATATGTTTCAAGTGCATAGAGGCCCATGTTGTGCTCTTTTTCACCTATTTGAAGACCCGGGTTATCCCTGCTGACAATAAAAAGATTGTTTTTACCTTCACAGGATGCTGCAATCATTAAGTGTAAAGAGTCTTTCGCAAGCGGAACAAAACATTTTGTACCGTTTAAAATATATGAACCGTTCTTTTTTTCAGCTGTCGTTTTAAGATCAGCAGGGTCGGATGTAAAATGAGGCTCATTCAGAGCAAGAGAGCAGGGAGTGTATTCTTCTTTACAGTATAAGGGAAGGTATCTCTTTTTTTGTTCTTCAGTACCCATTCTGTTTAACGGGCCTATGAAAAGTGAAGGGGCTGTTGCAGCCACTGCAAAAGACATGTCCCCAAAGGCAAGCTCTTCAAGAATCAGCGTTGTCTCAATTGGCGACTCTTCCATCCCGTATCCGCCGTATTCTTCAGGAACCATGGAAATTGAAATTCCAAGTTCCCATGCTTTAAGGATATGCTCTTTTGGAATTGAACGATTATTATCCATTTCCCGGGCATTATCTATCACAATATCTTTTACAAGCTTTGCGATCTCATCTTTTATCATTTTCTGCTGTTTTGACATTGAAAAGCTAAACATTCCTGCCCCCTGATTTTATTTATGTATTATATATATTCATTGTACAACCATGTCATTTGCAATTTCAGCGGCTTTATCTTTTCCGAACAATTGTTCTACAAGTTTCAGTGAAAATTCAATGGCTGTTCCAGGTCCTTTGCTAGTTATACACTGGCCGTCAACAACAACTCTTGAATTGATTGATTCTTTATTATCAAGGGAATCTGTAAAGGAAGGGTAGCAGGTTGCTCTGCGGGATCCGATAAGATCATGATGTTTAAGAATGACTGCAGGTGAGGCGCATATTGCGGCATATAAACGGCCTTCATCGTGCTGTTTCTTTAACATCTGAGTCAGTTCCTTTGAATCCCTTAGATTTTCAGCACCCGGCATCCCCCCGGGGAGCGCAATTAAATCAAATGTCGTATCTAAACATTCTGAGATAAGGCAGTCACCAACAAGTCTCACACCTCTGGAGGCCGTAACCTGTATATCTCCGACTGATGCCACTGTTACGGATGCTTCGGCACGTCTTAATACATCAATGATACACACCGCTTCAATTTCCTCTGAACCATCGGCAATTACCACTAAAACATTTTTTGCCATGACGCACCCCCTTGTTTTAAGAGTTTATATCATATTAATTTTATTACAAAAAACCCATGATTTGTCAAATGATAGAAGGGTAGGATGATTATTATACACTTTGCCCGGCAAGAATTGAATACAAAAAAAGGCAGTATAAACAAATTAATTGAATATACTGCCTTTTAATTTCAATTTTAAGTCGTTTTGTATAAAACTTATTCGCTTAAAACTCCGACTTCCTTTTTCATTGTTTCAACTGCTTTATCAGGATTAGGCGGACAACCTTTAATGCAGATAGCATTTTCAAGGTCTTTATTAGCTTCTATTGCGCATTTTCCGAAAAGTACAGGATATTTTGTGTTATCAGGTACTTTAGCCTCATTTCCCACGATAAGTTCGGCGTTGTCGATAGTTTTTCCCCTATTTGCCAGACTGAACTTAAGGGCGGCCTGAAAAGCAACAAATGCACATGGTGAACAATAACGATGGCCACCTTCAGGTTTTCCAAAGCCTTTAACTTTAAGAGATCCCACAAGCTGCTCAAAATCCTCATTTGCATATTTCAGATTCATTTTATAATCAGCCGGATCTTCACCGATTATTTCAACATCGTTCATTTCAATACTTTGATCGTTCATTTTTGCATATTCGACCATGTATCCTATGTCTTTGGCATCATAACCGAGCAGATAACTTCCTACAATATCACATTCAAGCCGGTCTTTACCAGCTATTACCAGCCCCATCTCTCTTACCTGATCAGGCCTTCCCGAAGGCGCGGGCCCAAGCTCGGTCGCTGTTATTGCGTCCACTATATTGATATCACAGGGAATAAACTTGTTGATTTCGGCTATTGCTGGTACAAGCTCGGTCTCCACATGACATTTTTTCTTGGACTTCATGGGGAGAGCGCCTTTAAGATTTTTAATGCAAATAGTTGTTTTAAGCTGGTTGTGAGTCTTTAATATCGGTAGATTTATTACAAAATCAGCATCAAACAATGCCTCGGCAACATCAATCTCAATGCCGTTACTCATAGTGAAAGATCTATGAGGTTTTTTATTAAGGTCGACAAATTCTACACCTTCTTTTTCGCATATTACATCCAGTGCGCCCCACTTCAAGGCGGCTTCCGTGTCAAGCTTCATGGATGGAATACTCATGGCACCATCTGCAAGAACAATTGAACCGGCTCCTTTTTCTTTCAGGAGCTTTATTACAGCTTCTATAATTTCTGGTGAAGTAAGGATTCCCCTGGGAGAAACCTTCGGCATGGAAATTACCAGATTAGGCTTTAGAAGAACTTTCATTCCCGGTTTGAATGATTCCCATCCGTCTATGGCTTCCATAGCTTTTGCTACAGATTCAGGGCCATCCCACTTTATTACAGCAACACTCATTTGATCCTCCTTAAGATATATTCTTCATTTTTTTTGGAATTTAAAAAAAGTTATTACACAAGTAACTCAAAGAAAATAAGACAAAAAAGCGATGATGTCAAGCATGATGGCGTCGTAAAAAGTTTCCATATACTTTGTTATAGCGTTTGATCAGAAGTTTGACATACTAAATGTATGCCTTCATTCCTGATCAACCGCAATGTATTGTATATGAAGATTTTACTTAGCCATAGGTTATGTCTTTTACGAGTTCACCAGTAATGAATGGGTGTAAACAATAGTTTTGGTATTTACTATTATTGTAGACATGGAAAATTGATGCTTATATTCTTTGTCACCAAATAGTCATAATAAATATGATGTTGTTAATAATAAAATCATTCTTATATAAGAAACTATAAGTCGATGATTTTTTTTGTTTATAAGCATTTTTTTACAGCTGCATACTTAGCCATCGGTTATACTTTTTACGAATTCACCATATATGAATTTTCAGCAATCCGGCAGGGATAAATCAATCTACAGCTTTTATAATCCCAGGTCACTCCAGTTCGTTGACAAATAGCAATTAAGCCTTATTTTTTCTATATTTTATGTAACGATGAGAAGGGTTATACCTGTTGCCATAATTTCGGAAAATATCTCTAATAATATCGGAAAAAGATGTCAGGGGAGTATCAAATGGATAAGAACGGTTTGTCAGAAAGAGGAGAGACTATTTCTCTGAGTGAAAGTGAATCAAAGAAGGTTCTGGCGCAATACGGTGTGCCTGTGGTTTCTGAAAGAATAGCTGAGAATGAAGAAACTGCAGTAAAAGCCGCTGAAGAGACAGGTTTTCCTGTTGTGCTTAAAGGCCTTGGTTCAAAAATACTTCACAAAACCGAGCGAGGTCTTGTACATCTTAACCTGACTGACACCGGTATGGTAAGGAAAGCTGCAGCTTCAATCATAAAAGAAGCCGGAGAAGAGCTTGAGGGCATCCTGGTTCAACCCTGTCTTGAGGGGAAGAGAGAGTTTGTAGCAGGTTTTTTTCGGGACAAACTTTTCGGGCCGGTTGTAATGTTCGGTCTTGGTGGTGTGTTTACAGAGGCTTTATCTGATGTTTCTTTCCGACTTGCCCCCCTTGAAAAAGCAGACGCTGTTGAAATGCTGAATGAAATAAATTCAAAAGCCCTTTTAGGGAGCTTCAGGGGGGAGAGTGAAGCCGACATGGATCAGCTGATTCAGGTAATAACAGGTTTATCAAGGATTGGCATTGAACGGCCTGAAATTACTGAGATAGATATAAATCCCTTGTTGATTACACCGGAAGGAAAGGTTTGCGCTGTTGATGCCCTGGTTGTTAAAAGTTCGGCTGAACCTGAGAAAGAGGTATCTGTACCTTACATTAAACCGGAAGATATCGGTTCTCTTTTTTATCCAAAATCGATTGCATTTATCGGTGCATCTTCAGGAATATTTAAATGGGGGCACAGCCTTTTAACCAATACGCTTGGCGGAAAATATGAAGGAAAGGTATACCGTGTCAATTCCAGAGGGGGAGTTGTAGCAGGAGGAAAGGCTTATAAATCAATAGCCGATATCCCGGGAGAAGTTGATCTGGGTATTGTAACCATACCGGAAGCCTATGTCATGGACCTGATACCGCAGTTCAAGGCTAAAGGAATAAAGAAAGTAGTTCTTGTAACTTCGGGCTTCGGGGAGACAGGAGAAGAAGGCAAAGAAAGGGAGAAAGAACTGGTAAAAAAGGCAACAGAAGCCGGCATACTAATTCTCGGTCCTAATACCATGGGTATAAGCAACCCGCATATAAAACTTAATTGTACAAGTTTTCCCATAAGGCCTGAACCGGGGCATACGGCAATTATTGCCCAGTCCGGAAACATGGGTGTCCAATTTATGGCATTTGCAAAACAGCAGGGAATCGGTATAAGGGCTTTTTGCGGATCAGGTAATGAGGCAATGATAACTATAGAAGATTATCTTGCAGGATTTGAGGTCGATCCTATGACCAAAACAGTTATGATGTATGTTGAAAGTGTTAAGAACGGTCGGCGTTTTTTTGAAAGTGCCCGCAGGGTAGGAAAGAAAAAACCTATACTTCTTTTAAAAGGCGGTGAAAGTGAAGAAGGTACCAAGGCTGCTGCCAGCCACACAGGAGCACTAACTTCCGATTCAAGAGTTTTTGATGCAGTCTGCAAACAGGCCGGTATTGTAAAAGCGAAACAGTCAACAGATCTGCTTGACTTTGCCGCTTCGTTTTCATCTCTTCCTCTTCCTAAGGGAAATCGTATTGCTGTCATTACAATGGGTGGTGGATGGGGTGTTGTTACCGCCGATCTCTGTGCCTCTTACGGACTCAAGGTTCCTGAATTATCGGAAGAACTCATAGGGGAAATTGATAAACTGCTACCACCATACTGGAGCAGGGGGAATCCTGTTGACCTTGTAGCTGAGAATGAACCGGCCATTATGATAAAATTATTAGAAGAGCTTATGAAGTGGGACGGCTGTGACGCTGTTATTCACCTTGGTGTTTTAGGCAGAATATATGCATTAGAGCATTATGAAGCATCCATCACCAAAATAGACGATAATTATGACCATGCGTTTTTTAAAGGTTTGAAAAAAGGGTTTAAAGAGTTCGAAGAAAATTACATGAAGCTCATGATAAGTCTTATGGAAAAATATGAAAAACCTGTTATCGGTGTACGAATGCTGGATGACGGGCTCGAAAAGACAATATTCAGAGTAAAAGAAAGTGATTATGCAAGTGTAAATTTCACTGCACCGGAACGGGCAGTGAAGTCTCTGGCAAAAATGTATGAATATAGTAGTTTTCTAAAACGATAGAAAT
>Ga0209042_1002796_pt1 | contig 11041 bp, 9 predicted proteins | sample SaaInlV_200m_DNA_6_FD_184649 | JGI IMG/M metagenome (GOLD analysis project Ga0209042, IMG submission 184649) | Marine microbial communities from expanding oxygen minimum zones in the Saanich Inlet - SI037_S2LV_200m_DNA (SPAdes) (version 2) | ecosystem: Environmental > Aquatic > Marine >...
AATTTTGAGGACAGAATCAAAGAGGAAATGAAACGGGAGAATATTTCCGAAACAAAAGCTCGTTATATCTTGAAAAAAGACGATGGCGAAAGACGAAAATGGAGCCTTTATAATTACGGAATAGATACAAGTGATGCAAACCTTTATGATTTGGTAATACATGTTGACACTTTGACGGAAGATGATGCTGTTGAAATTCTTTTTGATATGGCCGGACGGCAATGCTTTAAAACCACTTCCGAATCAAAAACTATTCTTAATGATTTGGTACTTGGAGCAAAAGCTCAACTGGCTTTAATTGAAAAATTTCCAATGGTAGAGGTCACTTATAAAGAAGGAATAGCTTATTTGAATTTTAAAAAGGTTACTACCGATAGTGGTAAAATTACCCATCAGGTTTATGACTTGTTGAAGAATTTCGATGAGATAAAGCAAATCCGAACAAATCTGATTCCGGAAGTTGGTTTCGAGTAAAGAAAACAAAGGGGTCTTCATTCTTGACAGATGACAAAAGCAGGTATTGAAAACTACACGGCCAGCCCTCTATTACTTATCGACCCAAAACCGAATATGAAGGATCGTTCTTATCTCTTGATCCGCCACCGGTCTGCCCGGTATCATTTGTGATATCTCTGACATCGGAAATATCCGTGACATATTTTCTTTGAGTTATCTTCCATTCCCCACCTGAAAGCGCCCATTCATCAATGTATCTTCCATAGCCCGCCTGTTCCTGTAACCGGCCATCATTATTTTGAAAACGCAGTACAACATGGACATAAGTCTCACTGCCTGCTTTATCACCATTTATCTGTATTATACTATTGCTGACCTGATGTGAAGTTGCCAGTATTTTACTCGAATGAAAATCACTGACCCAGTCGATAAATCCATATCCGGTCCCTTTAAACAATATTCCGTAGTCAACCTGACATTCGGGGCTGAAAACCTCATATCCCATTTCCTTATCTATCCGATCCATTGACCTGCAGTATTTATAAATAACATTTCTTATACTTTCCTTAGCGATCAATTCATCCAATAAATTATTTCCCGTCATTTTCCAACCCCCTATTTTATCGTGTGACGCACGAAGCACAAAATTCTAAAACGCATTTCGATATCTGGATTCAGGATTAAGATGTTATGAAAAAAACATCTTAATATTTATCCCTTAGTTTATTTTTTAATATCTTTCCTGAAGGATTTTTAGGTAATTCATACACAGGTCAGAGGGTTAAATTTTCAAAATTAACGTATTCATTCAGGTCTCTGTTGCACCGGCATTTGATACCTCTGCATAAGAACAAATTAATGCTTAAGTCTGCCAGGATGTCCCGGCTGAGTATGTCCCATCTCTCTGCCAACTGGTTCTATAGCATCCAGTCCCACGACTTCTCTTTTCGCAAAAAGCCATTCCCCATCAACCCGAACAAGATTATCCATCCAGCGACCCCAATAATGCATAGGCTCACCGGAATCAGCCATTCTGTGGTAGGCATAGACATATGACATGGCTGTTGCTTTATCTCCATCCACCTGAATATTTATATTAGACAGGTGATGGCTGGTTTTGGTAAATGCTAAGAGTATCATTGCCAAACGGTCAGCAATTGCCTTTCTTCCTTTAAAATCACCCCAATATTGGCCCACTCCGTCTTCAGCAAAACATGCGGCTGCCACCTCATGATCGTTTGCGTCAATACGCTCTGCATAGCGAATCATCAACTGCTCAATGGCATGAATATCCAATAATTCCTGAACTGCTTTATCCATATGTTTCCTCCTTAATTACAGGATTAAAATACTACCCGGAGAAATTCTCCTCTTCTATTGTTTTTTCAACATCCTCGCTGCTGAGTTCCTCACAGGTAGTGCTGAAAAGACCACTTGAAATTACTATCCGTCCCCCCCTGTTATTTGCTTCCAATCTACAGGGTATTTCGGGTGAAAGTATTTTTTATAACTCATGGCTCGAGAACACGTGAAGCTGTACTCAGCAAGGTTGCATAAGGTATGCTCGTCGTTCTTGATCACTGAGCCTTTATAGTTCCATTCGATGTCAGCTGAAGCTTTGTAAATTTTTTTGAAATCAAACACTTGCGTCGTGTAGAAGTCAGTCTGATGAAAATAGGAATAGCTCAGGGTCGGCTTTGTGAATATCTGCGCGAAGAACGGATCGATTGTTTCTGCTTCTTCCATCGAATTTTCCGGGAAACTCGCACTGATAATGTTTTCGATATCAAAAGAGCACAACGCATCGGTCTCAGTGAACTTCATGTTGGGGTGGAATTGTTTACGCAAGCCTAACATACATCCGCCAATTGTGTGGAAGAGGCGATCAAGGTAGAGTAGTGGCATGAACGAGCATAGACGCGCCTCACCCCTGTACGTGTAAGTGACCGGAAAAAAGAAGTTGATTTCCAGGTACGGACGCACAGTGACATCGAAGATATGTTCGCGGACATTGTTGCACCTGCTGTACAGCGTCAAGAACGGAATCATGCCCTTTCTCTGTTTTACAGTTGGAAATTCACTGGCTATGACTTCGTCAGAAGGTATGGACATTCCTCCTCGCAGGATCTTCATAAGTACTGCTTTGGGGAAGTAACCTCCCACAAAATAAGACAGGTTATCTCCAGACATGAATGGGTCGTGCGGTGTAACCTTACGAAACTCTTTATAACTTATCATATCAATCTCCAATTAATGTTAGAGCCTCAATTAACTTAAAGTAAATTCCGGAGACAATATTCTTATATCGATATTAAAGAAACGGTGCGGTGCTTTCAAGAATGAAGAACTTCCCCCTACCTCTTTGCTGGTTGGTGCATTTTCTTATTCCATCACAGCGCCTTTGGCTGCTGAAGAAACGTATTTCACATATCGACGCATAAAGCCCGGCGGTACCGTCTTTTCAATAGGCTTGAATCCCTTCAAGCGTTGCTGAATCTCTTCATCCGAGAGCCTGATGTTGATACTCCGATTGGGGATGTCAATATCGATAATGTCTCCATCGCACACTGCTGCGATGGGCCCTCCCACCTGGGCTTCAGGAGAGACATGCCCCACACAGGGACCAGAAGAGACTCCGGAAAACCGTCCATCGGTCAATAGGGCAACATTTTCCATGCCCGAAGCAAGCAAGGCCAAAGTAACAGCTAAGGTTTCCGGCATTCCCGGCCCTCCCTTTGGACCTTCATAGCGAATAACAATCACTTCCCCTTCTTTGATGCTTTTTTCACGAAAGGCTTTGAGAGCATCCGATTCTGTATTCATAACAAGGGCTTTTCCGGTAAATGTCATCATTTCCTTTTGAACTGCAGACTGTTTCACCACTGCCCCGTCCGGGGCCAGGTTACCGAAAAGAACCACCGTTCCCCCTTCCTGGTTAAAGGGCTTTTCTATTGGCCTTATAACCTCCTCATCGAGTATAGTTGCTGATTCGATAATTTCCTTTAAGGACTGACCGGTAACTGTTATTGCCTCAAGATTAAGTTTATCTCCCAAAGCTTTCATCACCGCCGGTATGCCGCCTGCGGTGTAAAGATCGATAATGCCGTGGGGGCCATTGGGAGTGATGGATAACAGGGTGGGAATGGTTTTGTTGAGCTGGTTGAACCTTTCAAGGGGTAATGAAATCCCCATTTCATGTGCAATAGCCGGCAAATGAATGGTTGAATTGGTGGAACCACCGATGGCCAGATCCATCTTCACTGCGTTGTCCAGGGCCTTTTCGGTGAGGATCTTACTAACGTTAAGTTCTTCCTCCACCATTTTTACAATCCTCATCCCCGACTTTCTGGCAAAAATCAGCTTTTCGGTATGAAAAGCAGGGACATTGGCCGAACCAGGCAAGGATAGTCCCAGCGTTTCGGTTAGGCATTGAAAGGTGTTGGCCGTTCCCATGGCTTCGCAAGCACCGCAGCTGGCGAACATATTAGTATCCAGTTCCTGGCTCTTATCTGAATCTATTTCGGATATTATTCCGTTTTGTTTGGCGGCGAAACGGTTTTGTAAGGCATTGGGGCCACCCAACAGGAAAATGGTGGGTAGATTGAGGCGGGCGGCCGCCATGATCATACCGGGGATGATCTTGTCGCAGCTGGCAATCATTACAATGCCATCAAAAAGCATGCTGCGGGTGTATGTTTCAACTGTATCAGCGATCAATTCGCGTTGGGGCAAGATGTACCGCATCCCCTCATGACCTTCGGCAATGCCGTCACAAGGAGCAGGGACATTGAACTCGAATGGAACCCCTCCCGCAGCATTGATGCCTTCTTTCACGCGTTCCGCAAGGGTTTTCAAGTGCATATGGCCGGGATTCAAATCGGTATGGGAATTAGCAACGGCGATCAAAGGTTTTTCCCTCAGCTCTTCAATATCGCTTCCTGTAGCCCTGACCAATGCCTGGCGAATGACACTGATAGGAAAATCCCGGTCATTGAAAATTGGTGCACTTTTAGGCTTTTTCATTTTAATACCTCTGTTCGGGTTTTAATGGTAGATGATGATAGATAATACGATTGTGCTGGTTATCCGAACCCTACTATGGAGAGGAGCAATCATGCAAGTTTTTTTCATAGAGTGTCGCTATGATTAGTGAGGTGCCAATTTTTAAAAAAGTGAACATTAGCTTTTGTTATCAAAATGCTGGTATGAGCGGCTTCAACTTGCCACGAAGCGACGAATTGAAATCCATCTCTATGCACTTATTTTGTTTTTTCAGAGACAAGAACTTGGTTCAATGAATTATTGAAATAAGCATCTTATAGAGTTCTTCCGGGCTGTATATTGATAGAGTGGATTTTTTGAAGTCTTTTGGATTTCTGGTTACTATTCCTTGAGCACCAATCTGTTTTGCTGCTTCATGAAGCACAGAATCTTCAAAGTCACTGAATCTCGATTTGATCGCTTCATCCAAAATGGATTTATTTACAGGAGCAATTTGGAATAAGCCGATTTGGGGTCAAGTCTACTCTTGACCTTTATGTCATAATGACAAATATACCTTTGCATTTACAGGTACCTGATATACCACAATATATTGATTCTCTAAAAAAAGTGAAGATTAGCTTTGCATTCTTCCTTTCAGAATACATTTATCTGTATGCTATACGGTAGCCCGGCGAATAGCTGTTACGAATCGCCGACCGACAGTGCCAGGCATATCATACAGGCCCCAGGCAATCGGCTGCTTTTGGGCAACCGGATGAGTTTTCGAACCAGAATTTGGTCCATACCATGTGTAATTACCAAGGCTGCTGTCATTGTCTCCAAAGCAGAATCTGGTTGTACTCCCCACCCGGCATGCATATTCCCACTCTGTTTCTGTGGGTAGGAACACACTGAATACACTGAAAGATCTTTTATAAACTAACCTATTTTTTGTTTTTATTCTTTTTCCTTGGTTTCCGTGTATTCCGTGGTTAATAAAAAAAATTCATTTAGTGCTTGACTTTCATTTTTATTTCTAATATATTTTGTGGGTTAGCACTGATATAATTGATGTGCAAATGTTTCCTCCTTAAGGCGTAGATCCCAAATATTAAAATGTGGTTACCCCCGAAGTTAGAAGCTATTCTTTTTATTTTTTATTACAGGAGATTTTCAACATGGCAGACGGTATCGTAAAATGGTTTAACGACTCAAAAGGTTTTGGTTTTATCGAACAGGAAGACGGCGGAAAGGATGTTTTTGTGCATCATTCAGGCATTGACTCATCAGGTTTCAAATCCCTCAATGAAGGGGACCGAGTTTCATTTGATGTTGAAGAAGGACCTAAAGGGCCTTCAGCAACAAATGTAAGAGTAAGTTAGTTAACCGTTTTATTTGCTTTTAAAAAAAAGTTATTTCGGTGATTTGAAAAGATAAAGTCTCTGGACGGAATACCGTTCAGGGACTTTTTTTTTGCGGCAGGATATTTTTCTCATATTATCTCCGTAAACAGGGGATGATTTATTTGAATATTTTTGAGTATATAAGATTTTCAGAAACTTGATTATGTAATAGACCCTATTCCAAGGAGATAAAAAAATGACAGACATTTCAAAAATCACGCTGTACAGCGGTGGTCACAAGGGGGCTGAGGCGGAATTCGGCAAACTTGCCGAGGCCTGGCACATGAAAGAGGTGAACGTATCATTTGAAGGACACAATACCGAGCGTACCCGTGGCATCCGGGTACTGAACCGGGAAGAGCTGCAAAAGGGCGATGTTAGCATGGAAATTGTATCCAAGCTGATGAAACGAACTTACTCCCGGACGGATAAGATCCGAAAAGTCATCCAGACCATTTTTCACATGGTCAATAGCGGCTACCATGTTATTGCGGTCGGCTGGATACAGGCGGACAACACCGTCAAGGGGGGAACCGGCTGGGGGGTCGAGTTGGCAAAACTATTTAACCGGCCGTTGAGCGTCTATGACCAGGAACGAAAGGGTTGGTTTTCCTGGGAGGACGGCCAATGGGTTGAGAACACACCGATGATTACCTCAGATACGTTTGCCGGCACAGGAACCCGCTATCTCTCCGATAAAGGCCGGCAGGCCCTCCGCGATCTTTTCATCCGCTCCTTCGGTCCTGCGGAGCAAAAATAGTGAATGAATAGTGAGAAGAAAAAAGGGGGTCGGATCAAGCTAATTTTTACAACTAATAGTTAATAAACGATAAATAATTTCAAAACCCTCAAAAGTTGCTCTTAGAAGCCTCATTTTTATACCAGGATGAGGCTTCTAAGAGACAATATCAACAATACCATAAAATTTATGTCATAATGACAAATATGCCTTTGCATTTACAGTTACCTGCTATACCATAATATATTGATTCATAAAAAAGTGAAGATTAGCTTTTGAATCACTCCTTATTAATATCAGATATCTAAATGCCATCTTTAAGATGTGTGAAAATTTTAAGGCTGTGTTTCCGGATATCAGGAACACATAGTCGAAGTCGAACAATAGAAAAACAAAGGATACATAATCCACAAAAACAACAGACCCACCGAATCACTGTAACCCTTGACACTCTAGTGTTTTTTATACTATAATTTTAAGTTATACACACCAAAGACACACATATTCAACTAACGATTTAAACTAAAATCAGGCTGAACACTATCCTCCATGGCTGAAGAAAGGTCCGTTTTATGTCAGGTAAATAATCGATGGGAAAGAACATGTTTTTTCCATTTGCCCAATAAAACAAGAGAGCGATAATCATGAATAAAAATAATCAGCATCCGTCTTTTCCTCATTTGTTTGCCCCCCTGGACCTGGGTTTCACCACTCTTAAAAACAGGGTATTGATGGGATCCATGCACCTTGGGTTAGAAGAGGTTCCCGATGGTTTTAAACGAATGGCAGAATTTTATGCCGAACGTGCCAGTGGTGGTGTGGGACTTATAGTAACAGGCGGAATTGGACCCAATAGGGAGGGTGCTGTTCATGCCGATGCGGCATTTATGACTACAGATAAGGACGTGGCCAACCATCGTATTGTTACCGATGCAGTACATGAATCGGGTGGAAAGATCTGCATGCAGATACTCCACACAGGCCGTTATGCTGTTAATCCTGAAGCAGTGGCACCTTCGGCTGTCAAGTCTCCCATAAGTCCATTTCCTCCCAGTGCTTTGACCGAAGAGGGCGTCGAGCAGCAGATACGGGATTTTGTCCGATGTGCATCACTTGCAAAGGACGCCGGGTATGATGGTGTTGAAATAATGGGCTCTGAAGGTTATTTGATTAACCAGTTTATAGCTGCCTGCACCAACCATAGAGATGATAACTGGGGCGGTGATTACCGGAAAAGAATCAGGTTCCCCAAGGAAGTTGTTCGCCGGGTACGTGAAACCGTAGGTTCCGATTTTATAATTATTTATCGCTTGTCTATGCTGGACCTGGTTGAAGGGGGCAGTTCATTAGATGAAATTATAACCCTGGGTAAAGACGTTGAGCAGGCCGGGGCCAATCTCATAAGTACCGGTATAGGATGGCATGAAGCACGGATACCTACAATCGCTACCAAGGTACCCAGGGGCGCTTTTACCTGGGTCAGTGCCAGGGTCAGAGCCGCACTGAATGTTCCAATAATAACTTCCAACCGTATCAACATGCCTGATGTGGCGGAACAGGCACTGACACGTGGTGATGCCGATATTGTCTCTATGGCACGTCCTTTTCTGGCCGACCCTGAGTTTGTCCTCAAGGCTTGGGAACAGCGCACCGATGAGATCAATACATGCCTGGGTTGCAACCAGGCCTGCCTGGACCACGTCTTTGCCGGTAAAGTAACCAGCTGCCTTGTTAATCCGAGGGCCTGCCATGAAACCGAGCTGTTGATTAAAGCATCCAAAAAGCCCAAAAGGATCGCTGTGGTGGGTGCAGGTCCCGCTGGTATGGCATTTGCCACTACTGCTGCCAGCCGTGGACATATTATTACTCTTTTTGAAGCCGCCGGGGAAATAGGGGGTCAGTTTAATATTGCCAAGCGAATCCCCGGCAAAGAGGAATTCTATGAAACCATTCGCTATTACAACCGCCAGATCGAGCTTACTGGCGTAAACCTTAAACTCAACAAACATATTACCTGTGAAATGATAGAAAATGGGCCTTTTGATGAGGTGGTAATAGCCACCGGCATCGTCCCCCGCAGACCTCCAATTGATGGTATCGAGCACCCGAAGGTGTTGACCTATCTCGATGTTATGAATGGTTTAGATGTAGGCCACAAGGTTGCAGTAATTGGTGCCGGTGGCATTGGTTTCGACATATGTGAATTTCTGATACACCAGGGGCTGTCCACCAGTCAGAATATCTTATCTTTTATGATGGAATGGGGGATAGATATGTCGCTTAAGGCCCGGGGAGGTGTAGAAGGTATTTCTCCAAGGTTTAAACCCTCACCCCGGGAGGTCTATCTCTTACAGCGTAAAGCAACTAAATTGGGAGCCGGACTTGGTAAAACCACCGGTTGGATTCACCGCATGGATCTGGCAAAAAAAGGTGTTCATATGTTCTCCTCCTGCGAATACCGGAAAATAGACGACCAGGGTTTACACATGCTTAAAGACGGCAAACCGATGGTTCTGGAGGTGGACAATGTAGTTATCTGCGCAGGCCAGCAATCAAGGCGGGAACTGGCCGATCAAATCACAAAGATGCCGGTGCATCTTATCGGTGGAGCAGATCTTGCTTCTGAACTTGACGCCAAAAGGGCTATAAATCAAGGTACAAGACTAGCAGCCAAACTTTGATTTACTTTAACAGGGATTACTTAACCACCGGTTATACTTTTTACATATTCATCAAAATTACTTTGAAGCTGTTCACAAACCAAGAGATCAGTAGGGAAGGCAAACGGTTCAGGTAAATCATCAAGCGGGAAAAAAACAGCTTCCTCTGCATCAGACCCGGCTTTAAGCTCTCCCCCGATTACTTTTCCGGAAAACCACACACCCACGGTCTGATTTTCTAAATCATGAAAATTTGAATGTACGTTAAAAACCTGCCCAATTTCAACAACCAGGCCGGTCTCTTCCTCAATTTCACGCCTTGCGGATATTCTTATATCCTCGTCCCATTCTACATGCCCGCATGGTATACACCACATTCCCTCATATGAGCCAAGACGCTTAACAAGGAGAAGTTTGCCTTCTTCAACGATAACTACAGCTACACCAACAGTCGGGTTCCTGTAAAGAAAGCGGCTGCATTTAATACAATACAGTCTATTCCTTTCCCCACTTAACCTCTTCTCCAGCTTTGAGCTGCAGTACGGGCAATAACAGAACTCCATGCGTCACCTAACAAACCCTTTGGATTTATTTTTTCGGAATTTTGCTGATATAAACAGTAATGACAGCCTTAAATACTATCTCACCGGCCTCATTTTTTATTTCAAACGGTACCCCTATATCCCCTTCCTTTAGAATTCCGGGATCAAAACTTGAAAGACCGGTCAATGTTCCTATTCCTTTGTTGATATACTCAACCGTCATACCTTTTGGTATCCACCTTAAACCCTCAGGCATGGATACATTTACAGCAAGGCCCATGGCAAGCTCCGCCATATTACACAAAGCAATTGCATGAACTGTATTGATATGATTACGTACTTTTTTCCGGTCCTTCATAGTAATAGTGCAGGAGCCTTCACGCAGATCAGTTACCATTGCGCCTATAGATTTAAAATAAGGTGCACCCTTTGCTACAAATCTGCTGAAAATATGTTTACCAAAAGGTTTTTTTGATAAGCTGTTATACATTTTAAGTGTTTGATTCATGAACTATCTCCTTGTTGTTTTTTATATAGTACTATCTTTGATGAACTCGTAAAAAGTATAACCGATGGTTAAGTAGAAATCTTCTGATCAACCGCTATAACGCAGTAGATGGAGACTTTTTACGACGCCATCATCTTTAAACTCTAATGAGGTGAAAAAACATTCTTACCATCAACCTGGCTGATCTTTCCTGACTGACCTAAAACATCCGATTCTACCATGTTCTCAAGAATTGAAATATCATCAGGGGTATTTGCTATAAAGCGCCTACCCTGATCATCACGACCGATTACTATTCCAATTTCCGGGGTTCCGTCTTTTTTAAATATCACATTATATGTCTCCAGGGTACCATTTCCTGAAGGTTCCTCAACAGTTTCGGTACTCGGCAGGGAATCAATTTCAGCCTGATAACTTTCAGGGCTCTCTCTATACCATGCTTTTTTATTCGGTTCCGTACTGTAAACTCCGAAGGAATGTTTTGTTAAATTAAAGCCGTTTCCGGTAACAAATCCTTTTTTCCCCGGATTTTTGCGAAGTTTTTCAACCATTGTTGCTATTGCGTGCATTGTATAATTGTTCCCCGGGCCGCCAAAAGACTGTAGACCTCCTGTAACAGTGTGCTGCCGTGGATCATCATAAGAGATACCAAGCATATCGCAGCACACTTCAACTGCAGATGGAAAACAGCTGTATATATCAAGAAAATCAATTTCATCTATTGATGTATCCGCCATTTCAAGTGCTTT
>Ga0209042_1002801_pt1 | contig 11030 bp, 5 predicted proteins | sample SaaInlV_200m_DNA_6_FD_184649 | JGI IMG/M metagenome (GOLD analysis project Ga0209042, IMG submission 184649) | Marine microbial communities from expanding oxygen minimum zones in the Saanich Inlet - SI037_S2LV_200m_DNA (SPAdes) (version 2) | ecosystem: Environmental > Aquatic > Marine >...
GAAGACAAAATAGGTAATTGAGGTTTACTAGGAATTGCTTTTTGTAAACTAGTTAGAGCTGCTTTTAGATTTTCTTGTAAAACTGTTATTTTCATTTATTTCCTTAAAAGTATGTATTTTTTTTCTTTCTTCCTATGTATATATATATGCAGTAATAGTAATAATAGAAGCTGTTGATAAGTGGAAAAGCCAACGTTTTTTCCTCTAGTTATTATACGAAAAACATTGTGTATTTACCAGCTTTAGCTTTCTTTATAACTTTGTGTATTGTGAAGGAAAACTATGTGGAAAGCGACTGCTTATTCACAAATTAAAAAAGTTATTATTAGTTTTCAACCATCTTTACACAGACTTATTAACAGACTTTTCCACAATTGTGTATAACTAACGCTTAGAAACAGCAGTTAGTGATATTCTTAGAGCAGAAATATCTTGTTTTATCAATGTTTCTTCTTTTATTTCCTTTTCTATTTTATTAATAGCATGCAACACACTAGTATGATCTCTCCCCGAGAACCATTTTCCAATTTCTTCTAAAGGCATATTTAACTCTTTTCTCAAGATATACATTGCCACATGTCTAGCAGTAACTATATCTTTAACTCTTCTTCTTCCTTTAACAGCACTCTGTTTTATTCTATAGTGATTAGCTACTATTTTTATAACCTCTTGAGGTTTAACCCTAATAACAGGAGTTTTAATCATTGTTACTTCTGATTTTAATAATGATTGAATTAATTCTTCATTTATAGTTTTATTTTTTAGTTCTACCTCTGAACGAATGAGTTTAACTATCCCTTCAATTCTTCTAGCTCCATCTACTTTTGATGAGATTAATTGAGCTAACTCCATAGGAAGATCAATCTTATTAGCCTGGGCTTTAATTAATAAAATAGCTGTTCTCAATTCAAAAGAAGGCTGTTGAATATCAATCATTAGACCTGCTTCAAATCTGGATCTAAGTCTAGATTCTAATAAATTAATTTCATGAGGAGGCTTATCAGAAGTAAGAATTACTTGAGAAGCTTGTTTTGTAAGAGCATTAAAAGTGTGAAAAAATTCTTCTTGCACCGCATTTTTACCAGCAATAAACTGGATATCATCTATTAAAAGAATATCTGTATTTCTATATTTTTTCTTAAAATCAAAAGCTTTCTTTTTTTGGATAGCATTAATGATTTCATTAGTAAATTCTTCTCCTGTACAGTAGATCATGTTTGTTTCTGGAGATTGTTTCAGAATATTATTACCAATAGATTGCATCAGATGAGTTTTACCAACACCAACACCTCCATAAAGGAATAGAGGATTATATGCTACTCCGGGGTTATTAGAGACAGCTGTAGCGGCTGCATGAGCCATTTCATTAGTAGTAGAGACAGCAAAAGTTTTGAAGTTATAGTCTTGTCTCAAACCAATTCTTTTAGCTGCTGTTTTAGATCTATCTTGAAAACTAGCTTGCAAGTTATGTGCAGAAAATAATTCATCTACTGTAGGTGATGAATTATTATTAGAAAAAGCCAAGAGATTATCTGTTTTCTTTTTTTTAGGAGAACTCAAGTTATCTGCTGGGTTATTTTTATCTTTGTCTTTTGTTTTTGAGGTATCTTCTTTTTTCTGAGTAAAAGCCAATGGATTACCAATAATAAATTCAATATCAACTGTTTTATTAAGATTTTTTTCTAAAGTCTCTTTTAACTGGGTATATAGGTTTTTTTTAAGATTAGTGGCATGAAAAGCAGTAGAGCAAGTAATTGTAGCTAAAGCTTGATTTTGTTGATCTATTTCTACTTTGGTCAAAGGATTTGAAACAATCCAAGTATTAAAAACAGCTGGAGTTAGCTGTGTTTTTAAACTATTTTGACTAGCTTTCCAGATTTCAGTAATCTCACTTTCAGAAAGTGTTTGAGTAAACATTTATTCCTTATATAGGGCAGAGATATATTTATTTAATTTGTTTTTTATAAAATCTTTGGGACAGATTAAGACTTAGTTGCTCAGTTATACACTGAGTTTTCCACATTGTGGAGAGGAGTTTTTACTCAGTTGGAGGAGAGTAATCATCAATAGTGTAATAACCAGCATATTGCTTTGGATTAGAGTTATTTTTTTTAGAAACTTCTACTTTTTTATTATCATTTTCTTTTTTTGTATTTGATTCAGTTACTTTAATCTCTTCATTCTTAGAAGTTTGTTCTACTTTAATTTCATTATTAATTGCAGTTTTATTTTGTTGTTCTTGTTTTTCTTTTCTTTTCTTTAAAAACGAAGGTTTATGTTTATTTTTTTCGGCTTCTAGTTTTTGTTGCTTTTCTTTTTTTAATTTTTTTATTTCATCTTGTCTACGAAGAATCTCTTCTGGATTTGTAGTAATAACTTCATGTTCTTCATCACTAGCTACAACTTTTAGAGCAACGTGATTTTGACCAGCAAAGAAAACACCTTCTCCAACATCTGCCGAGACAAGTAGTTGTCTTTCTCCTTCAGAAAGGTAAAAAGTCTCTGCTAATACAGGAATTGAAGCTGTAGACTGTTTCATTAAGAATTGAATAGAAGCGTTACTAACAATAGCTTTTCCATAATCATTATGTAAAAAGTCTTCTACATCCTGGGTAATAGTGGTGATTCCTAGATAATATTTCCTGGCTCTTTTTACCATAGAGTGAATAAAAGAAGCACTATCTTGATGTTTCATGAAATACCAAGCCTCATCAATAACAAGAACTCTTTTCTTGAGGTTTTTCTTTATTCTTGTCCAGATAAAGTCTAGAATAATAAACATTGCAACAGGGCGTAGTTCTTCTTCCATTTCTTTTACAGAAAAAACAGTAAACGGATTTGTAATATTAATATTAGATGGTTTGTCAAAAATACCTCTAGAAGATCCAGTAATAAACTTCTCTAAACGAGCAGCTATATCATTAGCATGTTCATTTTCCATACCTATAAGAGCTTTATAAAGATCTTCCATCAGAGGAGGTTCATTAGTTTGAGTAACTGGATCTGGAGTTATTCCTTTGGCTTTGTAAGCAGCAATTAAAGCTCTATCTAATAAAGCATCTTGTTGAGCAGTCATTTCACCAAGCATGACTTTAAGAAGTCCATGAAGTGTGAGAATTTTCTGTCCAAGTTCATTTTCACCTTCTTCATACATTGCAGAAAGATCAAAAGGATTAATTTTTGTATCTGATCCAAAAGTAAAGTTAATATATTCACCACCTACTTTATCTGAAAGCTCTTCATATTCATGTTCTGGATCAAGAACAATAACTTCAGCATCAAACATTAACTGTCTAATTATTTCTAATTTTACTGTGTATGATTTTCCTGCACCAGATTTAGCAAAGATAACCATATTTGCATTTTCCATTTTAAAACGATCAAAAATCACTAATGAATCATTATGTTCATTTATTCCATAAAGAACACCTGTTTCCATGGTCAACTCTGAAGATGTAAAAGGAAAAGTAGTTGCCAAAGAAGTAGTATCCATATTTCTGGTAACAAGAAGTTTATCTTTACCCATTGGTAAAGTTGTTTTGAAACCCTCATCCATCTGCAACGTCGCTTTTTTGGAAACAATAAGTAAAGAACCCATCATTGATTGGATGTTTTTTGTTACTTTATTTAGGTTATCTAGGTTGGGAGCTGTCAGAGTTATATAAAGTCCAAATTGAAAAAATCGTTCTGATCCGGCAGCTAGTTGTTCTCTAATAGTACGGGCATCACTTAGTTTAATTTCTGTATTAATATTACTAATTTTTCCAGATCTAACATCAGATTGAATTTCAGCTTCCATTTCTGTAATTTTTCTTTTGAGATTATCCAAAACTTCAGAAGAATCTACTGGATAAACAAACATCGAAATATTTGCTTGATTAGGATAGTTGATGAGCGGGGATAACCAGTTAGCTGGAACTGTTCTAGGATATCCGGCAACAAAAAGAGTTCTAGTATATGTTGAGTTTATTTGTTGAAAAGTAAAATCTACCTCTATTGCCTCAGGGGCAATAATATCCTGAATAGTCACTAGTCCTTGAGAGAACTCTCTAACTTTCTCCATTTCTTTTTGCTCTTGAGTTAGTTTTACAGGAGCATCAGATTTATTTTTATTTAGAAAAGGCAGTTGAAAAGGCATCTTTATCCATTGTAACTAAATTAAAGTTTTAGTGTAAGAACCAGACCAGTATTAAAATGATCTATTTTTATTTATTTTGTTATTTATTAATCTTATTTATAATTCTGCAACAGGAGGTAGCTTCTGTTTTTTTACTTCTAAAATAGGTTTTTGATCTTTAGACTGAGGTTGTGTAATGGGTGGTTCTACTACTGGAGAGTTAATAGGAGCTTGTTGGACAACAGGTGTTTCAATAGCTAGTTTCAAGTTATTTATTTTATTTTGAGAAGAATCTTCAATAATATTTGTTTGGAGATTACCTTTTTTACTTTCAGTTTGAAAAATAGTTTGTTCCTTTTTTATTTGTGGAGGAATATTTTGAGGAGGTAAAGAATCTAATTCAACATTATTTTGTGGAACATTAATAGTAGCTGTAGATTTAGGTGTATTTTGATCTAGATTAGTAGCATCTGGGGTTTCAGGAATATCTTTTGGAACAACTGCAGACTCGGTTATATCTGCTGTACCTGCTTCTGGAATTTCTTCTGGAGAGTTGAATGTTTCTTTATTTGAATTATTATCTTGAGTTAAACTCTCAAGAGGAGCAAGATCTGGAGTCGTTTGTGCTTGAACACCCATTGTCGTGTAGCTCTGATTATCTGTAATCTGTTGCCCTTCATAAGCTTCTGGATTGTAACTATTATAAAAGAACTCAATAATTTCTTGAGTTAATATTTGTCTAGCATAAAGACCAATTCTATTAAATTGAGCAATAAGGTGATCTCTTCTTGGTTCTAAAACACCTATTCCTTTTTCCAAAATAGCTGTTTTTTGTTCTCTAGTTAAATCGGGGACACTTTTTCCAGGTAAAACACTTTGTGGAGTAATCATACCTACTTCGCCAGGGTTTGCTGGAATGACTACATAGAATTTCTTATCAAGAACATTTCTTTCTTTAATGAGTTTTCCAACAAATCCTTGATATCTTTTAATTAATTCTTTTTTATTATTAGTTGATGCTTTTTCTGCTTGTTCATCTAATAGGTGAAGGTAAGCAGTAGCATCTTTGGTCTTTGAACTAATAATAATTTGAATAGGAAAATTCAATGAGTTTAATAAAGAGGCATAAGCATAGATAATAGCATCTTGTTCTTGTTCTGCTAAAAGGCCAAAATTCATAGCACTAACTACCAAAATCATTGAGATAGTACCATCTTTTAGGATCACTACATCGCTAGTAATATCAAAAATATCTAAGAATTTTTGGGTAGTAGAAGAAATTTCATTAACGTCTGGCATATTTATATCTATGGTACTAGAAAACTAGAGTAAGTCGCAATGTGTAAACTTATTTAGGAATTTTTTGTTTTTTTATGTAGACCTTAATTCTAGAGGTTCTACTATTTTTCCACTAAGAGAGATAGTTTTTTCTTCAAAACTAAGATTTTGTTTTTGTACAGAAACAATATAACTACCATTTGGTAGAGCAGTACTTATAGAAAATTGACCAAGCAAGTTTGTTTTTAAAGCATGAATAACTTTACCCTGAGTATTTTTAATTTGGATAGTAGCTTGATCTACTAATTTATTATTAGTTGTTAAAACCATTCCTACAAGAACATTGGGTTTATCTGGTTGTTTTGGAAAGGGGAGAGAATTACTAGTATCTACTTTTTTGTCTGGAACAACATAACTCTGCTGGTTTGATTTTTCTACAGCAACAGCTGGTGTTGCAATATTTAAGGATTCTTTATTATTAATAGGTTGTTCTGGAGTTAGTTTCCGTTTATTTTTTACTTTTAATGTTTGTTGTTGCTGTTGTTGAAAAACAATATTTTCTCTATTAGATTTTTTTAAATTTTCTTTTTTTGCCAGATTTCTTACTTTTGGAGTAAGGTTTGGTTTTACTTTTTGAGGAGTTGATTTAACTTTATCAACTTCAACTTCCTCATACATAGATAGAATTTCTTGCATTCTTATTTGTTCTGCACTATCCATCTGGTTTATTTTTTTAGGGTTATTAACAGAACTGAGATATTCTTTGATTCTTTGTCTTCTTGCTGGAGAAAGATCTATATTAACAGCTTCTTCTTCCTCTTTTGTTTCTTGTCTTTTTTTGTGAGTAAAAGCAAAAGGAATAGAGGTTTCTTTTTTCCAGTAAAATTTTGTAGGGCTATAAATTCTTTTGAAAAAAACAGAAATCCAGTGATCTAATGGTCTTTCTTCAATAGGAACAAAAGCCACCATTACCCCAAATCCAGCTGATAAAATAATAAGAGTCCATTTTATAATTCCAATAAGATTAGTGCTGTAAATAATGACACCAATGATTACTCCCACAGCAATAAAGGCAAATTGCTTGAGGGTCATGTTTCCGACAATATGGAATTTATATCCTACAACATCGGTAGGAATAGGATGTTCACGCATACTGTGTTTATCTTAGCGTTTCTGAGTGGTGGTTTCTAGTCCCGATAGAATTTTTTAATTTAGCTTATTTATAGTTAATAGTACTCTTAAAAGAGTATTTTTATTTTTAATAACTTTTCTACTCTGAAATTTTTACTGCTGGAGTTATTATTTCTGCTTGGATTGTTTTACCTTCATTATTTACTAGTTCTCCAGAAAAACGGTAGAAAGGATAACCGATGGCTTCTTTGGTATCTACTCTATATTCAAAACTAACTTTTTCTAAATCTCCAGATTTAATATCTTTAATGCTATATAAAGCTCCATCATCACTATAAGAGTTAATAATAACTGCTTGTTCGTTGTTTATATTTTCTATAGCTTTTTCTATAGAGATAGTAGATAAACTATTATCTGTTGGAAAAACAGCTAATAAATCAGATTGAAAAACAATTTTTTGAACTTCATATTCTGCATTAACAATAACCGAGAATAAAGGAGCTGGTTTATGATCAATAAAAACAGGAATAGAGTTAATGGAGTAAGTAAAAGGTATTTCTACAGCATTAGCCTCATTTCTTTCACCAAGATGCATTTCTATTTCACCATGTAGATACCTTATGTTCTTACTAAGAGTTTTAGTTTCAATATTTGGAAAAACTTCAGAAATAAATGTTTCAGCACTTTTAATAGCTTTATTAACATCAGTAACTAAATTGGGTTTAATATAACTTTTTTTGGAAAAAGTGTACTCATCATTTATATTATTATAAGAAAGTGAGTAGCTTTCTCCAGTCCAAAGAGTATTTAATGAAGGATGTCTTTTTAATTGATATTTTTGAATTAAATTGTCTTTGATATCATCGACAGTTGTACTACTAAATTGCACGCCAAGTGAAGATATCTTTTTGGGTGTTTTTATTGATTGACCTACAAAATATATTTGAGAAAAAGTTGTCTTTTCATTATCTCTGTTAGTATTAATAAAAGTTGTTTTTTCAACAACACTTTCTTGTGGAGTTATTAATCTTATAAAAATAACAATAATAAAACTAATAATAGAAACTATTAGTAATTTCTTTTTCCAATTATTTTTATTCATCATAACAACTCCTTACAGGATCGCCTGGTTTTATACTTAGTCCATCTGGCATCATTGGAGCTAGCCCAGAAGGAGATGAGTTCCTTCCATATTTGGCCCAGTCTAAATGAACTCCTCCCATTCCTGTTGTTCCCATAAAGCCAATGACATCTCCTGGAGAAACTTCTTTACAACCACTATCTATGCCATTTGTTGCATGCATATGAGAGAACTGAAAAGTTCCTTTATCTCCAGCATCTAACATGACGTGTATTCCATAAATACTAGAGTCTCTAGTTCCTGGACAGGCAGTTCCTTCAAATGGAGTATATATAGGAGTTCCTTCTGCATTAACAATATCGAAAGCATCCCATATTTTATGGGTAGATCCAGAGCCCTGATTGAAAGGTAGTTGTAGCATTACTCCACTAGCAGGCCAGCAACCTTCTCCCTGTGAATAGTCACCAACATAAATAACCTCTCCTGTAACAGCAGTATCAGTACCTTCTTTACCTGTTTCTGGATCTTTTCCAAACACTTCTAGCTGGAAACTATTTAGTATAGATGCATCATTATATTTCTCATCAAAACTCTCTGAGTAACTTAAAGATACTTCATCACCTGGTTCTAAAATCATTCCTTCATAGAGTTCTGTAAAATCTAGTATTTCTTTTACTCTATCTGGAATATTAGGAACTGGTTTACCTTTTTCTTCCCAAGCTTTTTTACTGTGATTTACTTTGAGAGTATCTTGGGCATTTAATATCTGAATTGTATAGTTTCCTTTTGGTTTAATAACAATAGTATATTCTACTTCTAGAGGAAAAGATGGAGTTTCACATTTATTTTCTGGACAACCAACAGCAAAAGCTCTTTTTTCTATAGTCACATATTCAGAAAGTTTTCCTTCTGGCCCTAAAGAGGCTGTAGCTAACGGATCTACCACAGGAAAATCTGCCAATAAAGCACCTGTCTCTATAGCTCTCATCATCATGTTTCCACCAGCAAGTACAGCAACTGTACCAAGAATAGCTTGACCAGCAATATGATTGGCCCCAATGTGTGTTAGTGTTTCTCCTAAAAAATCAGTTGGTTGAAATGTAGTTCCAAGGCCAGCTTTTGCCAACCCTGTTTCAGCTCCAGTTGGAGCTCCTTTGAAAGCTTCTGTTCCTGGAAAACCAAGCTTTCCTCTAGGTTGAATAATATTAGGTCTGCTAGCACCACCACCAAAAAGTTTTGAGAGACCTTGTTCTAGACCATAGCCAGTCCATCCACCAGCAATAGATCCTGCAACAGCTCCACCTGGGCCACCTACTAATCCTCCAATTATTCCACCAGCAGCGGCTCCAATTCTTCCTCCCCAGGACATAAGAGGAACAATAAGTGACATTAATCCAGCAGCTCCACCAGCTATAAGTAGTTTTCTGCCTTTTTTTGTGGAGGCTAGTTTTGCGATGATACCAAGAGCTGGGTTTATAGACCCTGCTGCAAGGGTGGTTGCCTTACTAACTCCCTTTTCTGCTATTTCTTGAGCAACCTTTTCTTTGGCTTTTTTCCCAAATTTAGACTTCAAACCCTTTGCAGCTTTTTTTAAAGCTTTAGTTTTTCTTTTGGCATTTTTTTGAAAATTACGAACACCAGACACAGGATTTTTTATTTGCAAATGTGGAGAAATAATAGAAGAGGAAACTCCATTATCATGAGATTGGTCATATGTTCCTCCAGTTAGGGCGAGACTAAGGTCTCTAGGAACAAAAGTTGTGTCTGTTGCGATGTTTTGTAAGACTTTAGGATCATCACTATATCCAAGTCTATTGAGAATGAGTATTCTATTTTTTTCTGGTATTACTTCCCATTGTTTACTTCGGAAAAGTTCTGCTTTTTCTCTATTTGTAGGAGATTCTTTTCCATGAATAAAGCCCACAACTTCTCTAGGTGAAGAATGAATGTCTTTGGATTTTTTTTGAAAAGCTATTATTGGTCTTACAACAGAGGTTTTAACAAACTCATGGTGCTCTTCTTTTGAAAGGAAACCTTCTTTATTTTCTAAAAGTGCTAGAGTCTCCTGTAAAACAAAAAGTTGTTCATTGAGTAAAAGAACATTACCTGTATCTCTTGCTAAAACTGATTTTCTAAGAGAATTTACTTTTTTGAGTGAAAGTAAAAACTCTTTATTATATGGAATATCATCTCCAAAAAGAATTTTAAATGATTTTTCGTCAAGGTGTTCAAAAACCTCTTCTGGAAGTCTTATTCCTCCTGCTGCAGAATCTATAATATTTGTTACATTTAGCTTTGCTAAAGCAATTTTATCTGCAGATACACCTATTCTTTTGAGTTCTTTTTCTAAAAATTCATCACTTTCTTTAGTAAGGTAGTTAGTGTCATTCTTTACTATTTTTTCTTTGGCTAAAGACTCTAAAATAGGTTTTAGTTGTTCCTGTATCTCTGGATTACTAGCTAATTCTTTGATAAGAGGTTTTACACTAGTTTGTTTTTCTGCCTCAGTAATTGCTTTTTCTATTTGTTCTTTTACTTTTGAATCTGTTGTTGTTTCTAGAGTGTTAACAATATGTTTGTTGACAATATTTAGTGCTGAAGAATCGTTATATATCAAACCAAGATATTCACCCATTAGTGTTAGTCTAGTTTCTGGACTTGTTAGTTTATCTAGGTTTCCTTTACCTATTACAGATGAGAAAAAGCCCATTGTCTTTTTTGATAAGGCCTCTCTTAGTTCTTGAGAATTTTGTAAAGTTCCAGGTGGTAATCCATTTTGTTTTTCTAGCTGAACAAGTGCTATTTGACTAAAAAGAATTGATTGGTCTCTAAGTTCTTTACTAAATAGAAGCTTTTTTGTTTCTAGAGGGTCTAGGCGTTTTACTGAATCTTTATCTTTGGGTGTTTCTGTGGTTTTTGTTTCATCTATATCATCTCCATCTGCAGGAGAATCTGAAGATTTTTTACCGGGAGATGTTTTTTTTGAATCTTCTTCAAAGCTTAGATCTATAGTTTCTTTTTCATCAGTGCTATCTTCATCTGTTTTTTCTTCACCATCATCTTCAGTATCTTCCCCAAAAACATCATTAAGGAAAAAAGTAGTAATCGGTTTTATATAGTTTGTGAGAAGCCCATTAAGATCTTTATCTTGAGAATCTGTGATTTTGTCATCAAAATTAGAGCCATCACAGTAGAGGAGAATAGCAGATAACTGATTAGTGATATCATCACTAGTTTTTTTATTTTCTTTTTTTTGGTAATTAGTAATAAAACTATTTATGTCAGAGCTATTTACTGCCAAGAAAGACTTTACTATTTTAAAGAAAAAGAAGGCTATGTCACTTTTATATAAAAAGAAATCTGGATTTTCTCCTTCTTCTAATTGGGATCTATCATTTGTTGTAAAGTAAAGAGTAGATGAAG
>Ga0209042_1002809_pt1 | contig 11012 bp, 10 predicted proteins | sample SaaInlV_200m_DNA_6_FD_184649 | JGI IMG/M metagenome (GOLD analysis project Ga0209042, IMG submission 184649) | Marine microbial communities from expanding oxygen minimum zones in the Saanich Inlet - SI037_S2LV_200m_DNA (SPAdes) (version 2) | ecosystem: Environmental > Aquatic > Marine >...
CTGGCTGGCCAATCGGCGGAGACATCCAAGACAAGATAAAATTAGGGGCTACCCACTACGTGACCACTTCTCAAGACGACGAAGCCAATCATCTTATTGAGTCTTGCCAGCTAGTCACCAAGACAGATCATTATATAGTCATTAATCTTCAAGGCTGCCAACTATAACTATATGAAGATCTTAATGTTAACTCCATACTTACCTTATCCTCTTCACTCTGGTGGCCAAATCAGAAGTTACAATCTCCTTAAGGATCTATCAAACAAGCATCAAATCACCCTATTTAGCTTTATCAGGTCAAGTAACGAAAAAAGGCACATCAAAGAGTTAAAAAAGTTTTGTCATGATGTTAAAGTTTTTAAAAGAAGAAAAGCCTGGGACCCAAGAAACATAATTTTATCTGGAGTAACCCTCTACCCTTTCTTGGTATCTATCTATCTATCAAAGAAATTTAAAGATGCTATCAAGAAAGAACTTGAAGACAATCAATACGACTTAATTCACGCCGAGACTTTTTATGTTATGCCCAACCTACCAAACCCAGCCAACCTTCCCACTCTACTAGTTGAGCAAACTATCGAGTATGCTGTGTATCAACGATACGTCAAAGACTTTAAGTTATTTATCATAAAACCCCTACTCTACTTTGATGTCTTTAAAATAAAATTTTGGGAAAAGTACTACTGGAACAAAGCTACTCGCTTAGCAGCTATGTCTACTTCAGATAAGTCAATTATGCAAAGATCGGTTAAGGGTAGAAAAGTTAATGTTGTAGCTAACGGGGTCGATGTAGACCACTTCAATCAACTAGAGGCTCATCCACCCAAACACCCTACAGTTTTATTTGTGGGTAACTTCAAATGGTTACCAAACAAAGATGCAGTCAAATTTTTAGTCTCAAAAATTTGGCCACTTATTAAAAAACAAATCCCAACAGCCAAGCTTTGGATTGTTGGCAGAAATCCCACCAACGATATCTTAAAGTTAAATGAAGACAAAAGTATTTCAGTTACCGGCAGTTTAGATGATATTCGTACTGCCTTTAAATCTTCATCTGTCTTACTGGCTCCAATTAGAAACGGACGGGGGACTAAGTACAAGGTTTTAGAAGCCATGGCTAGCCAAACCCCAGTAGTTACCACCAAGCTTGGAATAGAAGGTGTTGATGCCCAAGGTTCAGTCTTGATTGCCGAGAGCGCAAAGGCTTTAGCCGAGAAAACAATAAAAATTCTAACTGATAAAAAACTAGCAAAAAATCTTTCAAAACAAGCTAAAAAAATACTTGACTCCAAGTACAACTGGAAAGCTATCTCAGAACAACTAGACAATATTTATCTTGAATTAGGAGGTGCCTAATGGATCTATCAATAATTATAGTCAACTACAAGACTAAAGACTTAACCATACAAACAATAGACTCTGTCTACAAAGCTGATAAACCTCCTGGAAAACTTGAAGTTTTCCTAATTGATAATGCCTCTAATGACAGCACTCCAAAGGAAGTCAGAAAAAAATTCCCTCAAGTAAAAGTAATTGAACTCCCGGAGAACCTTGGTTTTGCTGGTGGTAATAATCCTGGCTTAAGAAAAGCTAAGGGGAGATATCAACTTCTCCTAAACTCAGACACTATCATTGAAAAAGATACCCTGACCACTATGATTAAACTCATGGATAAAGATCCAAAAATTGGCCTATCAACTTGTAGGCTTAACTTAGTAAATGGCAAAATTGATCCCGCCTCTCATCGAGGTTTTCCTACTCCCTGGGCATCTCTAACTTACTACACCGGTTTAGAGAAATTATTTCCTAAATCAAAAATATTTTCTCAATATCATCAGGGTTGGAAAAGTCTAAAAACTACTCATGAAATTGACTGTCCAGTTGGTGCCTTCTTTTTCATGAGAAAAAAAGCCTTAGATCAGGTAGGCTTGCTAGATGAGCAATTCTTTATGTATGGAGAAGACATTGATTTGGCATACAGGATAAAAGAAGCTGGTTGGAAGATAGTTTACACTCCGAATACAAAAATTACTCACTTAAAAGGAGCTTCAGGAATTAATAAAAAAGTCAAAGATAAACTCACCCCAGAAGCTAAGCTTCAGCGCGTTAAAACAACCAAAGCATTCTTTGAAGCCATGAAGATTTTTTATCAAAAAAACTACAGAAAAAGGTATATCTTTCTACTAAGATGGTTAGTTTTACTCGGAATTGACTTCTTTAAAGTTATAAAAATAGTAAAAATTAAACTCTCGTGAAAACATCATGAAAAAGAAAATTATCATTGATGCCCGTTTTTGGGGACCGTCTCACACAGGTCTTGGTCGGTACTCAAAGTCTCTTGTTAACTCTATAGAAAAGTTAAAACCCAACCTAGACATCACTTTACTTGTAAACAAAAAACCACCAACCAGGCTTAAAACTATCCCTGTTTCAGCTAAACCATACTCCATCAAGGAACAACTAGAGATTCCAAAGGTACTAAATACTCACCAACCAGATCTAGTTCACTTTCTTCACTTTAACACTCCTTTGTTATATAAAAAGCCTTTCGTAGTTACTATCCATGATCTAATCAAGCATCACTCAACCGGTTTAAACACTACCACCAGATCTATTTTAACCTATCCGTTCAAGAGGGCAGGATACTTCAAAACTATTAAACACGCTGTTTATCAATCAAAAAACATCCTCACCCCATCAACTTGGGTAAAAAAAGACATCTTAAAGCACTACAAGATTGATTCAAGTAAAATCACCGTTACCCCAGAATCGGCTGATCAAGAATACTTTGGGCAAACTAAATCAAAGTTAATTCCTCCAAAATTCCCTTACCTTATATACATTGGCAATGCCTATCCTCACAAAAACGTTGAAGCTTTAATAAAAGTGATTAAGCAAACAAACTTAAAACTTGTCATTGTTACTGGTCGAGATATTTTTTACAGTCGTCTAAGAGACCAAATCAGAAAAGAAAAAGCACAAGATTCTATTAAGATCAAAGGTTTTACCAGCGATCGTGACTTAAAAACACTACTAAAGCACTCACTATCCTTTATTACTGCCTCACTTCTTGAAGGGTTTGGCTTACCTGGCCTAGAAGCCATGGCTTCAGAAACTATTGTTCTAGCCTCCAACAAAGCTTCTATGCCCGAGGTCTATAAAAACCATGCCATCTACTTTGACCCAACCAACCAGCAAGATATCATCAATAAAATAAACTATGTTTCAAAGCTAAAGCCATCAACGCGCCAACAGCTAATCAAACAAGCCAAACAACATGCTTCAACATACTCATGGGAAAAAACAGCCAAAAAAACTATAAAGGTCTATGAAGATTGCCTTAGTCTACGATAGGGTTAATAAATTTGGTGGGGCAGAGAGAGTTCTTCAATCACTCCATCAAGTTTTTCCACAAGCTCCACTCTACACTGCCGTTTACAACCCAAAAACAGCTCCTTGGGCCAACATCTTTAGTATAAAACCATCTTTTCTTAATAAATTTCCTTTAGCCAAAACTCACCATGAACTTTATCCTTTATTAACCACTATCGCTTTCGAGTCATTTGACTTAAATGCCTTTGATGTTGTCATTTCTGTCACTAGTGCCGAAGCCAAATCCATCATAACTCACCCCAAAACTCTTCATCTTTGTTACTGCCTTACTCCAACCAGATATCTTTGGTCTCACCAACAACACTACCAAGAAAAGCCAGGCCTAGGTCTTTGGTCTAAGCTTTCAAAGCTAGTCTTTTCATTTACCAAGCCATACTTACAAAAACTAGACTTAGTTACTTCTCATCGTCCAGACAAATTTATCGCTATCTCAAAAGAAGTAAAAAATCGTATTAAAAAATACTATCACCGGGACTCAAAAGTTATTTATCCACCAGTTAACACCACTCAATTTCAATATAAAAAACCAGAAGATTACTACCTTCTAGTTTCTCGACTTACTTCATACAAAAGAGTTGATCTGGCTATCAGAACTTTCAATCAACTTGGGGAAAAGTTAGTTATTATTGGATCAGGTAGAGAAATGAAAAACTTAAAAAAGCTTGCAAAATTAAACATCACTTTCTTAGGAAGCGTTAGCGACTCCAAACTAAAGAATTACTACAGTCGTTGTAGGGCTTTAATCATGCCTCAAGAAGAAGATTTTGGCCTGGTTAGCCTAGAAGCTCAAAGTTCAGGCAAACCAGTCATTGCTTATGGTAGCGGAGGAGCCAAAGATACTATTATAGAAGAGAAAACTGGATTACTATTTAAAGAGCCTACAGTTGACAGCCTTATGACAGCTGTGAAACAATTTACTTCGTTAAATTGGAACCATAAATTAATCCAAGCTCACGCTAAAGAATTTGATATAAAAATATTTAGAAATAAATTTAAAAATTTCGTGGAGGCACAATGGCAACTAACAAATCAAACATGAAAGCAGTAATTTTTGCAGGGGGGGTTGGCACCAGGATGTGGCCACTAAGCAGAAAATCAACACCCAAGCAGTTTGAAAAAATTGTTGGAGAAAAATCAACCCTTCAATTAAGCATTGATCGTTTGCGACCGGAATTTGATTGGAAAGATATCTACATCTCCACAGGTCAACGATATACTCACATTATCAAAAAACAACTCCCCAAAATACCCAAATCAAATATTATTGGTGAACCCGAAATGAAAGATGTTGCCCCAGCAGTTGGCTACTTAATGGCTATTTTAGCCAAAAAAGCCCCAAATTCACCAGTTATTATTCTCTGGAGTGATCACTTAATGAAGCATGTTAATAGATTCAAAACCATTGTTATTAAGGGTGGAGAGTATATTAGAAAAAATACTGATAAATTTTTATTTATTGGTCAAAAACCTAGATTTGCTAATCAAAATCTTGGTTGGATTGAGTATGGCAAAAAACTTACTAATTTAGATAAATATCAAGTCAGTGAATTCAAATCATGGCATTATCGACCTGATCAAAAAACTGCTGATAAATACTTTAAGGGTGGGAAACATGCCTGGAATCCAGGTTACTTCATTGTTAATCCAAAGTTTGTATTTGAACAGTACAAAAAACACACCCCCAAGATGTATAAAAAATTAGCTACCCTGCAAAAAAGTTATGGAAAATTTAACCATAAACGTCAACTAAAAAAAATCTACCCCACTTTTGAAAAAATTAGTTTTGATGATGCCATCTTAATGAAAGTACCATCAAAGCAAGCTGTAGTTGTTTCAGCTGATCTTGGCTGGAGTGACATTGGCACCTGGGAGGCATTAAAAGAGGCTTTGCAGAAAAAACCAGATGACAACATAACTGAGGGAAAAGTAGTAGCTTTTAACACAAAGAATAGTGTCATTTACAACTTTTCTGATCAACTAGTAACAGGAATTGACCTAGATGACATGGTGGTAGTTACTACGGAAGATGCTATTCTGGTATGTCCTCAAAAGTCCATACCTAATATTAAAAAGATGTTAAATACGTTCGACGGAACTGAATTAGAAAAGTATCGATAAACCTATGCACCAAGCCATCAAAAGAATAATGGATATTATTATTGCTATTATTTCCATAATAGTATTCTCTCCTGTTTTTATTATCATCCCAATCCTCATTTGGTTAGAGAGTGGTTCGCCAATTTTTTATCGCCACAAAAGAATCGGCAAAGACCAAAAACAATTCTGGCTCTACAAATTTAGAACCATGGTCAAAAACGCTGATGAAGTTCTCTATAAAAAAAATAAAAAATTACTTAAAAAATTCATCAGTCAGGACTGGAAACTAGAAAACGATCCTCGGATCACCAAACTTGGCCGAATGCTTCGAAACCTTACCATTGATGAATTTCCCCAACTCTATAATGTCTTAAGAGGAGAGATGAGTATTGTTGGTCCAAGAGCCTACATTCCAAGAGAAATCAAAGCTCAAACTGAAAAATACAAACAAACAAAGCCTTGGATGAAAACAATCTTTAGCGTTAAACCAGGTATCACCGGCCCCTGGCAAACCTCTGGAAGAAACATTATTTCATTTGACAAGAGAGCCAAAATGGATCTTAATTATGCTAAGCATAATAATATTTGGTGGGATATCTTTATTATCCTAAAAACCCCACAAGCTATGCTATCAAAATGGTAAAAATAAAGTTAAATAAAAAAGTAACCTTTGGACTTATTGGTGTTTTATCCTTCTTTCTGCTCACCCTTGTTTACTCACTTTTTGTTGGTCTATCTTTAAAGAAACCCGGAACCAGTTTAGCCAACCATCTAAAGGCCAGCCTTTCAGCTGTTCAAAACAAAGACTTAAACACTGCCAAAGACAGTCTTGCTCAAGCTCACAGAGATCTAGAAAAGGTCAATAAAAAATTTAATCTAGTTTCATGGGTCAAGTACACTCCATTTTTTGGAGGCTATATCAAGGATGCTGATCATGCTTTTATAGCTGTTGGTCACGGTCTTGATACCGCAGATATTCTCCTTGAAGCCATTGCTCCCTATGCTGACGTTATGGGTTTTGCAGGTTCAGAAACCATGGAAGGGGTAGAGTCAGCTGAAGATAAAATCATCTTTATCCTAGACACCTTGGGTAAAATTTCTCCACAACTAGACGAAGTTTCATCCAAAGCTATCTTGATAGAATCAGAGATCAGTCAAATCAATCCAAAACGTTACCCCAAATCAATCAAGGGTGTGGCTCTAAGAGAGCAACTTACCACCATTCAAGAAAGCTTGCGTAGCAGCAAAGAAGCCTTGGCTAACATCAAGCCATTACTAGAGCTTGTTCCTCAACTACTAGGCCAACCTGATGCCAAAAATTATTTACTAGTATTCCAAAATGAAGCCGAGATTAGACCCAGCGGAGGTTTCTTAACAGCAGTAGCTATCCTAAGAGCCCACAAAGGCAAGATCACTCCACTGCTCACCAAAGATATCTATGAGTTAGATGCTCTTTTTGGTAATAGAGAACCAGCTCCAGATCCAATCAAAAAGTACTTACCTTTAGTCTACAACTGGCACCTAAGAGACATGAACCTTTCACCAGACTTTACAGTTTCCATGGATCAATTCCTACCAAACTACAAAAAAGTAGCTACCAACTCCGACTTTGATGGTGTTATTGCCATGGACACACAAATAGTTGTTGATTTACTAAAAGTAATTGGAAAAGTAGGGGTTGCCAATTGGGGCGAGTATCATGCCGAGATCACTCCGGAGTGCAACTGTCCCCAAGTAGTTTACAAAATGGAGGACTACGCCACCAGACCAACCTACTACATCAAAGAAAACAGAAAAGGTATGATTGGCCCCTTGATGCACTCAATCCTACTTAATGCCATGAACTCCCCAAAAAAACTTTGGCCTCAGTTTATCGAGATCGGTTTAAAGAACATCAAAAGCAAACACATCATGTTTTACTTTCCAGATAATAAAGACATGCAAGCAGTCACAGAATCCTTTAACGCTAGTGGTAGAATTAAAGATTTTGATGGTGACTACTTTCATCTAAACGATACTAACTTTGCCGGAGCTAAATCAAACTTGTACGTCAACCAAGCGGTTGACCAAGAAATTGAAGTAGATAGCCATGGCGCCATCACCAAGACTGTCACCATTACTTACACAAATCCAGAACCACAAGACGACTGCAATCTAGAGAGTGGCGGTTTATGTCTAAATGGACTACTAAGAGATTGGGTCCGAGTCTACGTTCCAGAGGGCTCAGAATTAATCGAAGTCTTAGGTTCAGACATCGACCAAATCACTTCCAAAGATCTTGGTAAAACTGTCTTTGAGGCCTTTATTGAGCTTAGACCAGAATCCAGAACAAAACTAATTATTAAATACAAGCTACCATTTAAGCATGATCAAAATAATCCATACAACCTCTTAATCCAAAAACAACCAGGCTCAAAAGACCACGACTACACTGTTACCCTAGGAAATACCCAGAAAGAATTTGCTCTCGACAGCGACCGTCAACTTAGTTTGTAATGACTCACTCCTACAAACTTGAAGCAATAGTTTTAAAAAGAACCAACTTCTTCGAAGCCGATAGATTAGTTACCGTGATCTCAAAAAAACATGGCAAGGTAGTTATGATTGCCAAGGGGGTTAGAAAATTAACTTCAAGAAAAAAAGGCCACTTAGAACTATTCACTCATGTCAAACTTCAAGTTGTTAAAACCAAAGGTTTCGGTATCATCACCGAAGCAGAAACCATTACAAACTTTCCCACCCTAAGGCAAAACCTAAACAGAGTTCGTATCTCATATTTACTAGCTGAGTTAGTAGATAAAATGACCGTCGAAGAGCAAGACCACCAAGAAGTTTTTATGCTTCTTTTAGATTCCTTAACCACTCTAGACTCAAAAACTGCCACCAAAAACTTTATCGTAGATTTTGAAACCAAACTCCTAGAACTCTTAGGCTTTGGCTTACCAAACCCGCCCATCACTCAGCAAAGACTAGAAAGCCACATCTCCTCCATCACCGATCACTCTCTAAAATCCAAAAAACTCCGTTAGGCTATCTTGTACAAACTCCCTCTGGTTTTACCAACTTTTACTATCAAACCTTCATCTTGCAGCTTCTTTATATCATAGTGAAGAGTTTTTGGATTAACGGCCATAAATCTTCGTTTGATAAAATCAAACGAACACAGAGGATGATCTTTCACCATCAAATAAATCTCTTTTCTTCGAGGTAAAAGCTTGTTGATCGGATCACTTTGATCAAAGCTCATTTGAGCTAAAAAATTCCTCAGGATAAACTCCACAAAGACACCAATCTCTTCGAATTCTTTATACTTACGCTTCACCATTTAGATAATCTTAGAATATATTAGAAGAAATTGGAAGATATTAGATAACAAAACCTAGATCAAAGATCATTTAATTTTCTGATACAATAACAATATGGATGATACATTAAAAAAAGTTGTGGCCTTGGCAAAGCGAAGAGGGTTTATCTTCCCGGGATCCGAAATCTATGGGGGATTGGCTAATACTTACGACTATGGACCGCTTGGGGTTGAGATGTTAAGAAATATCAAAAACCATTGGTGGAACTACTTCGTCACTACCAGAGAAAACATCTTTGGTTTAGACACTAGTATCTTAATGAGCCCCAAAGTTTGGGAGTCATCCGGCCACACAAAAACCTTCACCGATACCCTAATCGAGTGCAAGCAGTGCCACCAAAGAACCAGAGCCGACCACCTAATTGAAAACAAACTCAAAGACATCAAGGTCGAGGGGCAATCACTAGAACAACTTCAAAAACTAATCGACGATAATAAAATTACTTGCCCCAAGTGCGGTCAATTTAACTGGACTAAACTTCGAGACTTTAAGCTCTTATTTGAAACCAGTATTGGTATTGTCGAGGAATCAAAATCCCTAGCATACCTTAGAGGCGAAACTGCTCAAGGAATGTTTGTCGACTTTAAACAAATTTTAGACACCATGTCCCCTCGGCTTCCTTTTGGTTTAGCTCAATCCGGAAAATGTTTTAGAAACGAAATTACTCAGGGTCAAAATGTCTTTAGAACTCTAGAGTTTGAACTAGCAGAGTTTGAGTACTACATCAAAAAAGAGGATTGGGAAAAAGAATTTGAGTATTGGAAAAAGGAAGTAGAAAATTTTGCCTTATCCCTAGGAGTTAAAAAAGCTAAACTAAAATGGCGCTCCCAAACCAAAGACGAACTCTCCCACTATTCGTCCAGAACAGAAGACTTAGAATACAAATTTCCTTTTGGTTTTGGCGAGTGGTTTGCTTGTGCTTACCGGACAGACTTTGACCTTAAAAACCACATGGAAAAATCTGGTGTAGATCTTCGCTACACCGACCCTAATACTCAGGAAAAATTTATTCCTCACGTGATTGAACCCACTTTTGGTTTATCCCGCACCATGCTAGTTTTATTGCTTGATGCTTATCACGAAGAAGGGGACAGAGTAGTATTAAAACTTGACCCTAAAATAGCTCCCTATAAAGTCGCTGTCTCACCTCTACTTTCTAACAAAGAAGAGTTGGTTAAAAAAGCCAGAGATATTTTTAAAACTTTGAGCCAAAAATTCTCTTGTAGATGGGATGCTAACGGCAATATCGGCAAACGTTACCGCCGCCAAGATGAAGCCGGTACCCCTTGGTGTGTTACCGTGGACTTTGATTCGTTAAAAGACGACTCGGTTACTGTTCGAGATCGTGACACCATGAAGCAAACTAGAATGAAAATAGAAAAATTATCAACTTATTTTTCATCACACCTCTAAGGTGTGATAGAGGTATCCTATGAAAAAATACTTAAAAATTGCCATTCCTGTATCTATTGTCCTAGTAGTTAGCGGCATCTTCTTTTTGAAAAAGAGTGCAAAAAAAGATGAAACTCCAAAACAAATTGAAACTAGAAAAATAGAACAAATCAATAAATTAGCCATAAAAGAAAGACCTTTTGTTACTCTCTCTCCTCGAACCGATGGTAGAGAAGTTACTTTGAGTGTAGATAGGGTTTTTAATGCCATTGGTGCTGAGTACGAACTCGAGTACCAAACAGACACTTTGATTCAAGGAGTTTTTGGCACCCTAGAATTTAAAGGTCAAGACATGCCTCTAAAAAAAGACCTTCTTTTTGGCTCGTGTTCTAAAGGTAAATGTCGTTACGATGAAGGTGTCACCGGCGGTTCTTTGACCATGAGATTTGAAGGTGGAGATCAGCCGTACACCTTGAAATCAGACTTTAATCTTCAAAACATGGCAGACAAAGAGGGTGTCTTTACCAGTAAAGACCTAAGAGCTACTCTAGACGTTGGCGCTAGTTTGCCATCAAGCTCCTTTGTTCTTGTAGTAAACACCATGGGTTTGCCAGATGAAGTTAAAGAAACCGTAATAACTGGTCCATACGCTTTCCTATCTTCAAGCGATCAAGCGCTTAAAAAGGCTACTATCACTTTTAAATCTAACCAAGATTTAACCGGAGCCAAAATTTTGTTTTGGGATGGGGATGCTTTCAAAGAACT
>Ga0209042_1002810_pt1 | contig 11011 bp, 10 predicted proteins | sample SaaInlV_200m_DNA_6_FD_184649 | JGI IMG/M metagenome (GOLD analysis project Ga0209042, IMG submission 184649) | Marine microbial communities from expanding oxygen minimum zones in the Saanich Inlet - SI037_S2LV_200m_DNA (SPAdes) (version 2) | ecosystem: Environmental > Aquatic > Marine >...
GGACGTTACACTCAAAGAACTCTTTTTACCGTTGGTGTCTCTTTTTGAGTGAAATTATTTTTTTGACTAATCAATAATTGATTGTAGTGCGTTGTAATTACATGTAAATTCCTATAAGTACAAAAGGAGAATGAAATGATTAAAAAACAAAAGGAGAATGAAATGATTAAAAATATAGTAAAAGCAATATGTTGTATTCTTGTTATATCATCTATGGTAATGTCACAACAAGGAAAGTATGTAAGAAAATCTGTCAGCTCATTGGAATCGGTATGGTTTAAACCAGGCTCTGTTGGTGGTTTACAATTCGATTCAAAAACCTTTGACAAGTTCATAGATTTTTATGTCGAAGTTGACCGATTCGATTATAATGTTCTCCCATCAAATCTTTTGCAAGATTTTCGAAGAGAAGCAAATTCAATGGACGAAGTAACTCCGGAAGCACTTTCTGAAGTATTAGAGAATACGGTGACGAGCAAAATCGTTGAAATTCTCAATGACCCTGATGTGATGCAACAGCGAGGCGAAGCTTTAAAGGATGAATCAGCGTTCCAATCTTTTGCCGCCACAAAAGCAAAATCGCTGGGACTGACTGTTGATGAATTAAAAATGTTAATGAACTCGGCCTACATTTATCTACCTTTCATTTCTTCCGCTACTAAGGAGAGCGAAGAACCAGATGAACTCAGCGTTACGCTGGAGGGTGGCATCATTTGGTGGCAAATGGAAATGGACGATGAAGGTAACACCAGTGTGGAGCAGGTCTTATCAGCAACCACAAAAGGGATAGGCAGCGCTGATCCAACAGAGAAGAAAATATTAACTGAAGCATCTGCATGGCCTAAAGATTTCAGATTTGGGAATGAGAAATGGAAGACGACTCCAGTGCAATATGCCCAGAATAGCGCTATGTTGGCATTCTGTAAAAATTTGGGAGTCAAAACGAAAAAAATTGACGACTTCAAATTAACAGCCCAAATCACTGAAGCAGATGGGAAGAAATATGGTTTCCCATTAGGACACAGAGAAGGCGTCCATCTGGATGATGGTTTTAATATTGTTGAATATGAAGAAGACTCGGAAGGTAATGAAGTCGCCGTAAGAAAAGGATTTGTGCGTGTTTCAAAGACTGGGAATAACGTGGAAGATCCTAATGATTATACCTATGCCAAACAATTATTGGGCTCAAAGGTATCTGAAGGGACTGTGGTCATGGAACATCCAGTCTTAGGGATGGATGCGAGGGTCAAATTTGGTTATGTGGCTGCTGGGATGAATATTACTAGAGAACATTCTCGGTTACCTAATTTTAGTTTTATGGGGGCTGCTGCTGGTCAATACGTGTTTGCTGAAGGTGATGGTGAGCCTGAATTTACTGAAGACGGTGACACGCTTAGCCCTGGAGGTGCAACTAGTGCAGCGGGTATGAATATGCATTTAGCATATAATGTTGCTCCTATAATCAATGTATCACAGACATTCCTGGATATTGACATAGGCGTGTATTTCCCATTAGTTAAGATAGATCTGGATGCGCAAGCACTCCCCTTGATTATATCAGCTAATTTTGGTGCAACAAAAAAATTCCAAAATGGAAGATCTAATGTAAGCGTTGGTTTGTATGGAGGCATGGATATGTTTTCGCTGAATGGTTCTATAAAACAAACATATGGTGATGATATTACATATTCATACTCTGTCAGTGCACTTGGTTTCGGCGCTACGGTAGACTATGAAATGATGTTCACCCCAGACATAAGCATCAATTTTGGTGCCGGATATAGACTTGGATTGGCTCCAAGTTCAGCTTCGATTACCGTTGGTGAAGGTGAACCTTATGATTTAACGGAATATGCAGATTTTGATGATCGTTATGGAGATATGAAACTAGGTGGTTTAAGACTCAATTTCGGAGTCAACTATGCCCTAAGTGAACTGCCAGTAGATGTATTTGGATTCTTAGATCCGTTTAAGAAACATTAGAATATTATTTAATTTTAAATAAGTTAATGATCGGAAAGGAGATAAGAGATGATTAGGAAAAAACCATTTATATTATGCCTGTACTTCCTGAGTATGGGTTTTGCTCAATCATTCGATAATTTTGATGTCTATGGTGGTATAAGTAGTGTTACTGTCTCGACCAGTGATTTTACTAACTTTCATATTTCAGACCATGAAAGTTATGGTTTGGGTGCTACAGAAGGTCGTGTCGCTGTTCCATTGGGTGATAATGATATCGCCGGACAAAATATGTCTATATTACTAGGTGCAACATCGCCTATTTCTAGTCGTATAGATGCCCTTTTAGAAGTTCAAGTTGGCTTTGGAGATGTTTCTTATGGGGCTGCTTTTACTGGACTTAATCTTAAATTGATCAATGGTAACAAGTTCAGATTGGGTTTTACCCCTAAAGTGGGTGTTGTCTCTTCATTAGCAAATTTTGGTGTGATCGAGGTGCTCCCGAATAAAACCCCCCCCGTTATTTTGCCAGAAGGCACCTTTAATGAAGGAGACAGTCTATCAATGGATATATCGGGTATTGGTATAAATGTGGGGGTGACCCCTTCGTTTTTCCTTACAGAAACTCTCGGTCTGACTGCCTTTGTAGGATATCAAATTTCGTTAACAGATGAACCAATAATAAAGGCAGGAGATGTTGAAATTCCTATGGATGCTGCAAGTGTGGTTAAAACCGATATGTCTGCCACTCAGGCTGGAATTAGTCCAGAAGCAACTACGTCTGGTATTACTTTCCAGGTTGGAATTGTTTATAACATAAAATTATAAAACTTTCTAAGATTACTAACTTACTCAGTTGTTTTTCATAATCATAAAAAAAAGGATAAAAAATGAATAAACTACTTTACACAATAACAATTCTCACAGTATTTATTAATGCTTGCGGTGGTAGTACCTCACCCCGTGCTCCAGTGGATATGCCATCCCAGGCTCAGGCAGCGGCTCCACAGACTCCAATGGATGTACCTAATTGGTTTATGATGACCCCGGAGCCGGATGATGAGTATGCAGTATATGCTACTGGAGAAGCAACGTCCCGTAAGATGAATATTGCCATGCAAAAAGCAACACAACAAGCAAGGGCAAACCTTGGACAGTCGATCAATGCAAAAGTTCAATCTTTGATAGAGTCAATGGTTGAAGAAGCTGGTATGGGAGAAAATGTGCAAATTACAGAATTCTATTCAGAAGCGTCTAAGTCAGTAAGTAATGAAACGCTCTCTGGCGCCACTGTGGTCAAGAAATATCCATATCAGACGAGTAGCGGTGGTTACAGGGTCTATGTATTGATGGGCTTGAGAAAAGCACCATTTGACAATGCAGCGAGCCAAGCTATCGTGTCGAAGGTAAAGGAAAATCAAGAAGAAGCTATGTATGCAACTTTTAAGAAAACACAAGCTTTTGGAAGATTAGATGATGCGCTAGATGAATAATTTTAACTAAATCAATTAAACAGTACATGAGGTTTTAAGTGAAAAAGTTAATTCCAGTTTTTATCATATTATTTTCCATTTCGAACGCACAATTACCGGTCTCTAAGCAGGCAACGCTGGTGGAATCAGTTTCTTCATCGGAAGTCATGATTGAAGCAACTGGTATTTATAAGGGCAAAGGGAAAAAAGATAGACATAAGAAGAAGGACGTTGAAACAAATGGTATGTCTGGTGCAGCAATGGATGCAAAAAAATCTGCTATATATTTCGTCCTGTTTGGTGGAACGGACCCTTTGCTGAGCACTGTAGATGAACAGCAGAAGTTTGGTGCACACGAAGGATTTTTCTTTAACAAGGATAATGTTTCTAATTATGTAACCTATGAAGACACTAAGGTTATCAAAAAATTAAAAACAGATGGTGGTAAAGGTCTAAAACTTGTTAAACGTTTTAAAGTGAATAAAGAATTACTGACCAAGGATCTGGAAGCACGCGGTATACTAGCGGCACGTTCCGATCTTGCGGAAACGATTGGTAATCCCTTTATTATGGTATTGCCCAGTGTTCAAAAGGGTCAAAGTCCTATCGATGCATTACGGACTAATCCAACCTATAAGCATGCCGCTGCTGTAGTAGAAAGCTACCTCACTGCACGACAATACGACGTTATTGTTCCAGAACAACAAGAGTCCATGGAATCTTTGAATACTGCACAAATGGATCTTGGTGACAGAGAAGAAGACTACGCTTACCAACTAGCATTGTCTATTGGTAGTGATGTGTATATCGAATTCTCAGGTGTACAGGAAGATGCAGGGTATGGTACTAAAAAGTATGCAATGGTTGTAAGAGCGTATGAGACTACCACTGCCAGACTCCTAGGCACAGAAACCGGGTATAGCCAGGGAAGGAAAGGTGAACTCATGGTATCAGTTGAAGAAGCCATGAATGATGCGATTGATAAAGTATTATCGCGAATAACCAACTACTGGAAAAAAGATGTGGATCGTGGGATTCAATATAAACTTATTTTTAATATCTCAACAGACTTTGACGAAGACCAGATAGAAGAGATTCAGTTCGCTCTGATGGATGCCATAGAAGAAATGTCGAAGTCTTCAAAAGAAAACATAGTCACTAATCAAACGGTTGATTACTTAATTTGGTGTGATCCAAAGAAATATGATAAATCTTCCAAGGTATATCGTTATGTAAAGAAATACTTCAAAAAGGAAGAAACAGAAGGTACCATCAGAAAGGTAAATGTTAACCGCAAGATGATTCTTTTAAAAGTTGATTATGAGTAATGACAGGGTCGGATATACTCTAATTACTAATCATCTTTTATGGTGGTTATTGCTCACATCATTCGTTCTTGGCACTGGTGAGCCCACGTGGTTTGCAACAGGGGAACTGCCACAGTATTCAATAAGATATAACTTTGTGGGCGTTGGAGAGGGAACAACCTTTTCCACAGCACAGAGTGCCGCCCAGGCGGCCATTGCTGCCCAGCTTGAGGTTACGGTTGCATCTACCATAGAAATGCATACTGAAGCCATTGAAACTGAAAATTCATCCTACTTTCGTGATACTTTCAAACAAAGCACAGAGTCTACGATTAATCAATCCGTCAAGGGCATAGAAGTTGTTAAAAAACTAAAATCCAATGGCAAGTATTACGTTTTTGCAGTTTTGAATAAAACACGGTATATGAACAGCCTGAAGGTAGAACTGGATCAATTGTGGACCAAGATCTCAAGCTATGTGATCGATGCTCGTGGATTTACAAAAGAAGGACGAATCTTTCCTGCGCTTGAGAATTACATGGATGTGCAGGAGTTTATCCCAGGCTTTTATACCAAGAAAGCTTTTTACGATGCACTTTCGCCGATACCATTCCGAATCTCACAGGATATCACTATGGGGAATGTATTAACAGAGATGCGTGATATTTTATCCGGTGTAAAGATCAAAGTTGAATCTGGAAACAAACAGTCTGCTTTAATCGGTGGTCCGTTGCCCAATCCACTGGTTTTTAATGTTTATCTAAAACAAAAGAAAAACAAGATCCCGATCCCGGGCATACCTATTATAATAAAATATGAAGATGGGGAAGTTGTTGAAAGGGTCACTACCGATGAAGATGGGAATATTGAAAGTTATGTGACTGCAAATCCAACCGGTAAGAAAGGTGGTAAAGTATTTGCCAGGCCCAATCTTACAGGCCTCCCAGCGTTCTACAAGGGATACTTGAAAAACGCGGAAGCATCTGCTACCTATAAGATCACTGATTCACCTCCGATTGCATTCACTTTGACGGTTGTTGATGAAGGAGGCACCAGGCTCAACAAGGTGGAAAATAAACTGATAAAGAGCATTGAGAAAATGGGGTATTCGGTGGGTCCGGATGCTGAACTTGCTCTAGATGGCAATGTAACCATTATTGATGAAAAGGAAGTTGACGGCAAGAGCGGAAGGCAGTACCTGGTTACTGCTGAGTTGGACATGTTCATGGTTGTGAAAATGAATGGTGAAAAAGTCGCGAGCTTTGATGCAAAGGGTAAGGGATTATCTAAAAAGGATATTAAGGATGCCAATAAAAAAGCATTTCAAAAATTGAAACTTTCCAAGAAAAATCTGGCAGGAATGCTGTCTGAAGCCGATGAAGAATTAAAAAGAATTTTCAAGAAAAAGTCGGCTGAGAAACTCGGTGAAGGAAAGGCTCTTTATGATCAGGGAAAACTTAAGAAAGCCATCGTTCCACTTACCAAGGTAACTCATGATGAAGGTCAGGTGGAAGAAGCTATAAAACTCATTGGAGATATAAAGGCTGAGATCAATAGGATTGAATCAGAGAGACTTGCACGTATTGAAGCCGAGAAACGGAAAAAAAGGGAACATGAGATGGAGCTTGCAGAGATGGCTGCTGAAACAGAACGCGCTCGCCAGAAAGCGGAACTGGAAATGGCAACCACCATGGCTGCCGCGCAGATATCTTCAGCTCAGCTCTCAGCAGATGCAAAAATTAGTGCAGCACAAATCACAGCTGATTCAGATGTTATGGTAGCAAAATATGGGGTTGATGAAGCTGAACTGAATGCCCGAGCGGCCGAAGCAGCTGCCATGGCAGAAGAGTCTAAGATCGCTATTGAACAGGTGAAGAAGGAAACCGAGCATGTGAAGCTGGACCAATTGAAAGCCCAGAAATCAATTATTGTGGCAGAAGCAGAAGCTGAAGTAGCCAAAACAAACGCCATTGCCTTTGCTGCACGTTTGGCTGAAGAACAGGGTAAAAAGGCAGAGTCAAATTCTGCACCACTAACGAATGAAGAGAATTCATTGGTAGGTGATTGGAATTATCTGGGGACTATTAATCCAAATTCGAACGATGAGGATTATAGCGGGGCTGGCAGTATTTTCACAATTTTAGGTGACCGAACATTTAGTGATGAAGGTACAACAGGCAGCTGGAGCGTGAATAATGAGAGTTTCCTTGTAAATAACAGCTATCCGATACCCTTTACAGTTGACGGTGACAACCTGATCATGTCTGTGGATGTCAACGGCACACAATATCTTAGAATATATGAGAAGTATTAATTAAAAAAAGAGGCCCTGTATTATGGTAAAGCGATTTGTAATTCTATTTACCTTCAGTTTATTCATATCAACGATATCAAATTTATATGCAATCCCGCAACAGTCAGGAAGTCTGGCAAAGATCGTAAAGAAAAAAGCTAAAGCAGACACATCAGCAAAGGTCTTTAAAGCATCATCAGCTTCTTCTCTGGTGCTTGCCCGGTAAATGGTCTTTAAATCAGTTGCCATCTCTTTTCGCTGCTTCCATGAAACATATTTTAAACTGTTGCGAACCATGTGAACAATACAAAGCTGCACTTGTGTATCTGGATACACAGTTGCAATGGCATCAGGAAACCCCTGAGAATATTGTTGCTATGTACAGGCGCAGCTGGGGCCGCAATGGCAGGTTTATACCTTTTGGAAACCGGTCAGACAGAGCTAAAGCTGTTTGCAGTATACACTATTGGTGCGTTCTTGTTCGTTTACTTTATCCTGGGCGGTATTTTCAAAAAACTGACCCATCACCGGGGTATTTTTCATTCGATTCCCGCTGCTATCTTAGCAATGCTGGTCACACTTACGATTTTGAATAATTTTGACCTAGATGCCCCAATGAAAATGGCTACCAGTCTGGCCGTAGGGATTGGCTACCTGTCGCATCTAATTCTGGATGAATTAAATTCCGTTGTGAACCTGAAAGGAATTCCTTTTGTGCCCAACAAAGCTAGTGGTTCCGCACTGAAATTTTACTCTAATAATCATATTGTAACATTAGGTGTATATTTTTTGGTTGTTTTTTTAGGGTATTCTAGTTTTGGACTTATTACGGATTTCTTTGATGCAATATTTTAAATTTTATTAAATGAATAAAGGATGAAAAAATGATTAATATCAAATCTCCCATACGGATATTTCTAGTTTTTGCCATTTTGTTTCCAGTCTATTCCCAGGAGACTTTTGAAGAATTCCGTAAAAAGCAGCAGCAGGCCCAGCAGCAGGCCTTTGAAGATGAATTAAGTGAATTCCAGAACTATGTTGCTGAAGTTACATCTCAGTATGATGCCTATGAACAGCAGCAGATCAGGGAATTTGAAGCATTCAAAAAAGATGTTGAAGAAAAATGGCAGGATTTTAAGGCGCCATCAAAAAAGGAATACGTGGAATACGATGATGATCTTGATTCCAGGGCATCTGTTGATTTTGAAAAGGGTGAGATCACAATAGAAGTGATCGTTGAAGAAGAAATTCCTACTCCGGATCCTGAACCGATAAAAAAAGTTGAAAAAACTGTTCCAAAACAGGAAACAAAACAGGCACCAATACGACAAGTGACGCAGGAGAAAAAAAAGGATACTGAACCAAAATCACTTAAATCCATTGTTGAAAAAACAAAAACGCCAGTATCCCAGAAAGAAAAGCCGCAACAAAGATCTCCCGAGTTGAAAAAGAAAATCTCGGATCAAAAACTGCAACGGAAATTGGCGGATATCCTGAAGGCCAAGGGCGATGATGGAAAACCAATGCTTAATAAGCAGGTCGTGGATAAAAAAGGGAAAACAGTTACACCCGCAACAGCCAAGGCATACGCATCCGAGCTGGTTGCAAATGCGCCAGTGGCAACAAAGACATACAAGGCTAAGGATGGGAAAAAAAGAACGGTTTATACGGTGAAAATCCCCATGAAATCTGACCATATTAACACAAGGGCAGATCGCTATAAACAAGAAGTCCTGAAGCAAAGTAAACGATTTAATATCGATCCCATCATTGCGTTTGCGGTGATGGAAACAGAATCCGCTTTTAACCCCAAAGCCAAATCACATATTCCTGCCTATGGCCTCATGCAGCTTGTGCCAAAAAGCGGTGCCAGGGACGCCTATCTCTATGTCTACAAGAAAGATAAATTCCTTGATAGAGATTACCTTTACAAACCTGGGAATAATATTGAGCTGGGTTGTGCGTACCTAGCTAAGATCAGGCATCAATATTTTAAATCAATCAAGGACGATGAACGCGCTTATATCTGTACAGTGCCCGCCTATAATACCGGTATTGGGAACGTAGCCAAAGCATTGGTGAATAAGCCCAAATTGAAACCAGCCGCCCAAAAGGCCAACTCCATGTCTCCAGATCAGTTGTATAAAAAATTAATGAAAGATCTAAAGTACAAGGAAGCCCGGGATTATTTGGAAAGAGTATGGACACGAAAAGATAAATATACGAGTCTCTTAAAATGAAAAATAAACCAAGCATCTTCCTATTGAGTATTGGATTAGTTTTTGCCCAACAGTCTTTTTAAGAATACAAAGAGCAACAAGTGACTATTGTCCAGATGGTTGTAATGATAATGGCTGTTTATAAATGATTATTAGGAGTTGTATATAAAAAAATGGCGCACAAGTTTTTTGTTTGTGGGATGATGGGTAGATTTGAATGTTAGTCAAAAAATGGATGCCCCTGTTCAAGGAATTTATTTTATGCTAAAATCATATTATTTTAAAGTCTAAATGTAAAAATAGAAAATCGGTATACGACAGGTGGTTACTTCAAAAACGGTCTATTTGTGTCATTTACTGTCATATCGGGAAAGCACAAAAGGGAAACAAAAAACCCCGATATATCGATGAGAAAACGGGGTTTAAGAGAGCGGGACCGAAGGGACTCGAACCCTCGACCTCCGGCTTGACAGGAAAAAGACCTGCAATTTACACTCCCGTAACTCCTAGTATATAACGAGATACGGCGACATGGTTTTCTCAAAATAAAAAAGTCTGGTAAATAACAGGTGGTTGGGACAGTTGAATTGCTGTCAGACTTATCCTGTCGAATGCTGGAATCTACTGTCAAGTACTGTCGTACCATTTTGGGTGTGATGATATAGAATAAGAAAGGGTGTAGGCTCGCTTGGTGATTCCATTGCCGTATTTGGACGATTTGAGTTTTCTGTGAGATAAAGTATTTATGATCTGGGGGAAGGCCGTAATAGGTTTGCTTATGCAGTTGATATAAAAAGTAGAGACTTTAGTAGCATAACTGATAGTGAGATAATCCACGCTATGAAAAGACTTGGGTTTAAAACACCCAATTAAGAGGGGGCGTAAGGTTTTTTGTGTAAACGGCATTTTTCATTTTAGTCTAAGTGAGCCATTCTATCTTCAAACATGATTGAGAATTGGTTCATAGCATTATGCCAATTTTGAATTGGCATGGTCCATTTTTTAGCTGCATTTCGCAAGGCCAAATATAAGATTTGGGTCATGACTAGTTTAGCGGTTTATTTCGAAAGTTTTCGAGTAGTTTTTGGTAGATATTTCCATGCCTGTAATTGAACCTAAACTCACTTTCTTTCAAATGAAAATAGAACGCATTTTTATGGATTCCACGATATTTAGAAAGCCTAGTTTTCGCGTACCCCCAAAAGCTCTCAATCCCATTAATATGTGCTCTTCCTCTAACAAATTCATTCTTTCCATGATGAACCCTAAAATGTTTTTTGTATCCCAAATCTACCAATCCGTTATAACCTCTCCAGCCATCTGAATGAATAACTGTTTCCATATCTACACGCCCTCGTATGATATCCTGAAGTGTCTTCCGACTGGCATTTGGGACGATTTCAGTATAAACTTTACCTCTCCGTTTCAATATTCCAAACACAATTGTTTTTCCACTGGCACCACGGCCACGTTTGCCTTTGACTCTTTTTGCACCAAAATAGCTTTCATCTATTTCAACCTCACCGCCAAGGGGAGACTCAATCTCGCAAAGTTCTGCAATTCTAGTCCGAATAATCTTAAGATAGCGATTAACAGTATTCCGATTAAGATGGGAAATTTCACTAATTTGAATGGCGTCAAGATCCAGCGAAAACAGCTTAACCAATTGTCTAAGTTTCTTCTCGGAAATATGAGAACGCCTAGCATACTTGTTTCTCATTGTCATATAAGAACTTACAGCCTTTTATCTTATGCATT